>WNFR01001211.1_pt1 | contig 26810 bp, 25 predicted proteins | sample 5400221 | NCBI WGS metagenome assembly WNFR01 (sample SAMN13153357, study PRJNA577476) | soil metagenome | isolation source: 40 cm soil under Madrone tree | place: USA:California | collected 2016-06-14
TGGCTGTACGCCTGGATCCGCGCGGAGCTCGACACGCTGCCGATCGCCCCACGCGTCCGCGCACCGAATGGCGACGAGGCGGTTCGCGCTTCAAGACTCGGCGGTGCGGCCGGCCAGTGACGCCGAATGCTTGCGTGACGGTGCGGTCTTCTTCTTCGAAGCCGCTGCCTTCTTCGTCTGCGACGCCGCGGCGACCGTCGTGTGCCGTCCGCCGTGGCGCTTTCCGCGCGCCGACGCGGCGGCGGTCGCGGTCGCCGGACGGTCGATCGCGCGGGCGACCGCGAGCACGGCGTCGATGTACGCGTCGGAATGATTGTACGCCCAAATGACGCGACGGCGCTCCGCGGTGGAGAGCCCGTTGTGCCAGCCCTTCGCCTTCAGAAAGGATGCGCACGAGAGCGCGGCGTCGGCCGGGTCGTACAGGTCCACGCGCCCGTCGCCGTCACCGTCGGCGCCGTGCTCGAGATAGCTCGTCGGCAAGAACTGCGGCTCGCCGAACGCGCCCGACCCCGACCCGTGAAGGGCGAGCGGATCGACATCCAGCCGTTCCGCGACCAAGAACACGCCGCGCACCTCGGGATAGAACGTGTCCTCGAGGTAACGCGCACGCGCACGGACACGCGCCTCGACCTCCGGATCGCCGTCGGGCGCGTGCCGGCCGAGGTTCCGGCGCAGGTTGGCCGGCTCGTTCGCCATCGCCAGACGCGCGAGGCGATGGAGGATCATGCTCGACCCGGTGTTCCGGCCGCATCCGGACTCGACGTACATGATCGCCGCGACGACGCTCGCGGGCACGCCCTCGGCCGCCGCCGCACGGTCGAGCTCGCCGCCGTACGCCTCACGGCACCGGCGCGCGGCCGCGATGCCCGCCGGGCGGACGAAGCCGCGGTAGAGCCGGCGCGGCTCGCGCCCCGCCGACAATCCGAAGTCGAGGCCATCGAACGGCTCCATGCGCGGGTCGTCGAAGGCGCGTTCGACGCGCCCGCGGTCGAGCCCGTCCGCCACGAGCTTCTCGACGAGCCACCCCCACCCGCGGCGGTCGTCCGGCGCTGCGGCCGCGGGACGAAGCGACAGGAGCACGACGACGGCGACGGCGATGACGCGGGCCACGGGATGAATATCGGCAGACCGGCGCATCGGCTTCACCGCGCCGCTCTGCACGACTCGACGTGCGATGTGAGCCTTGTCGCTGACCGCCTTCGCTTGCACGCTGTCGGCAGGTTGCGCCGGCACGGGTGCTGCCGTCAACGGCTCGTCGATCTGACGCAGGGCGCCTGTGGCGGCGGCACCGGGCCGTGCATCGATCCAGGCATCGGCCCGATTGGCCCCTTCAACAACTACTGTTCGAGCACCTCGGCCCCCGACGACCCGTTCCAGCCCAGCAAGCATCCGGCGTGGCGATTGAACTTCGGGAACGGCGCGGCAGAGGCTCTCCCGCGATTCGAACAGTGCTCACGGCGAGGGTGCGAGTGGCCGGAAGTCGAACTTGCCGACGCCCTGGATCAACACGAACGAAATATCATGATCGGATGCGTTGAAGACTCGATGCGGTTGTCGGTTACGTGTCTGAAAAACCTCGCCAGTCTCGATAACAGCAGTGGCGTCAGGTTTGCGCGTATAGATCGTCACAGGCCCACGCAGCACGTAGAACGTGTCGCGGACATCGCTGTGGAAGTGCCACGGCACCTCTTCCCCCGGCGCGAGGACCAGATGGCTGACCTGCACCTCGTCAGTCGAGAAGACCCGCTCAGCCGTTCGGACGTTCAGTCGCGCCACGTCTCGCTTGCCCTCGCTGCCCAACGACTTGCGGCTGAGCGGCCGGCACTGGCGCGTTCGCTTGGCAGCGACGGGCTCATGCCGCTCGAGCCGCTTGTTAGGCTGCGCCGCGCTCATCATCACGCCCCTTCCCGGGACCGCAGAACAGTGCGAGCAAGAGCGATAAGGCCAGCAACATAACCGTAGCGGCAAGCGCGTGACCGATGCCATTAACGGCTGTCCGCCATGTCGGCACCGCGAGTCGGGATGTATTGAACGCGTGATAGAGCCCATAGAGCGTCGCCACTGCGCCAATCAATGGTGCGGCAGCGCTGGATCGGACTACCACTCGAGCGGCTCGTTTATTCTCCATCTTCGCAGCCTAACGTTCGGCGTCAACGGCGGCGCGAAGTGCCGTCTGCATGCCGTTGTTAGACGACTTCTCAGTACGCGTCATCATAATACGATCTCATTTCACTTTCGTAGTCCTGGTAAACGGCTAACGTCGACGTCACTGCGTGCAGGAGTTCTGCGAGTTCCTTCATCTGCACAGCGAGTTCGTCCAGGTCGAGCGAATCAGGCTCGCCGTCAAAAGATGCGCCACCACCTTTCACTAGGGGGTACCGGCTCGCCTCCGAAGTCGGGTCGAGGGCTGCAAGCGTATTGACATGCGTTGCGATCGTATCGAGTTCGGCGGCTGGCAGATCGGGTACGTGTCTCTTGAGCAGCGATTGTGACTCGGTCCACAGTCTCTTTAGATCGTGCGTTCCCGTGATAGGATAACTCTCACTATCGAGATAGCGGCAGTATCCGATTATCTCCTTCAACGTGAGTTCGAGGTAATGACGGTAAAGGTAGATCACGGGGAATACGACCGTATTGAGCTCGTATGTTGTCGAGATGCTCGCCACCAACATTTCGGCCGCCCTTTGGTAGCCGTCCGCGTAGAGGAACCAGTCCCGCGGCGCCACGGTGCCGAGGCGGGCTATGCCAAGTGGGCCTATGTAGCGACGAGCCACACGGCCCGAGCCACTCCTCGAGTCACTACCCATGATCCCCTTCCTTGTCGTCTAGCTGCAACAGTTCGACTGCTGGCCGCTGCAGCCGCTAGTTGGGCGGCCCCCAGCATCGACAGCTGGCACCGTTACGAGCCCTCTCGTGAAGGTGATCGTGCTCGGGTCTGTTGCAACGCTGTCACGCGACAACGCCGGTGGTACACTGAGCAGCTCGATCTGCTGCTTGTGTGTGCCGACGTATTCGAGGAACTCGCGCTCAAGTGATGCGCGATAGTAGGCCGCTATGGCGAGCGAATCTGATTGCTGCCTACAGATGAAGTGATCCTCAGTGAGGGTTCCGTCCCGCTTCCGGTAGCGAAGACCGAGTACGAGAGCCGATTGCGATGATTGGGGAACAGAGAAATTGATTTGCACGAGTTCACCATCATCTTGGCGAAGTCGGATGCCGTGCTCCGCGAGAAGACGTCGAACGTTGCTCTCTACCGCTTCGAAGTCGGTATTGACCTCTCGGTCCCACCACGCAGGGAGGCTCAAATCGATCACTCATTGGTTCGCGCTCCATGTTGCAGTCCCATAGTCGTCTAACGCATCGGCGGCTCAGCGGCCGCCGTGGCGGAAGGTAGCACGCCCATGGCCGCGCCGGTCAACGGAGATGCGGCCGCGGGCTGCAGCAGCCGCGGGTTAGGCGGACTCATGGCTCCCACCTCCGCAGATCGGACACGCCCTCAGGGCCAGTAGCCAGGGCAGCCATGCGTTCGCATCCCGCGTCCGCACGGCGCGCCAGACCCACCGATCGCGACAGCGCGGACAGCGCACGGCCGTGAACGTCGCGAACATTGCCATCGCGACCAAGGCGATTCCGCACAATATGCTGGCGAAGTGCCCACGCGAGATTCCATAGATCAGGACGCCGCCGGCGACCACGACTCCGGCAAAACCAGTCGTCAACTTCCACCACTGCCCACTTCTCCGGACGACCGATTGATCGAACATGACCTCCGCCTAACGACCCGGCGGTCCCGCGGCGGCGCGAAGCGCCGCCCGCTGCAAGCGCGGGTTAGCCGCGCACTCCGCTAAACGTGGGCTCATTTCTCGTCGAGGTGAGGGGCCACCACTTCACGAGTCTGCGCACTCGAAACAACCGGCACGATCTCGATCGAGGCTCCATAGCCCCTCCACTGCAGCACCCATTCCTGAAACCGGCGCAAGTCGTCGCACTCCATCAGCTGAAAGCACCGACTGAAGTTAGGCTCGACCCAGCACACCGCCAAAGGACTCCAAGGAAGCACGACGGATCAAAAGAGCGCGCTCCCCGCTGCCGCTTGCAGCCGTCGAGTTAGGTGTCATCGCTCCCGCGCCGCGCTGTCAGAGCGGAGAAAGAGATTGTTCTTTTCGAGCCGTTCAGATAGATCTACAAGGTGGTCCGCCTCGCAGTTCTTCCAAGGAATCCTTGCACACAGAGAGACCGCCTGCCGCATGTAATCATCCGCGATCGGGTGGCGTCCGAGCCTGCGTTCGAGACGCGCGAGCGAGACGTATGTGAGGGTCTTGTCAGAGAGCGTCGTCTTGTTGTTACCTAACACATCATCGGCGGTCTGCAGTTGGTCGAGCGCCTTGAGAAAGAGCCTCAGCGCCTCACGGTACTCGTCATCTCCACCCTGGCTTCGTTGCAAATCCACGTTGGTTGCGTACCTCGCAATGAGCATCATATTGTTCATCATCGCGTTGCCTCGATTAAGCGTTTCCGACACGTACCAGACTCCGCAGAGCGCGCCGATCGTACCGACCACGAGATGGGTTGCGGTGATGATCGCGATCTTGGCTGTACGAGTCATTGACAGCTAACGCCAACGATCAGCGGCGCGCGCTCCTTTAGCGCGTCCGCTGGATCGGATGGTTCGGCCCTGTCTCAGAAGGCGTTGTCCCATTCGCCCCTACCGTCCCCGCGTCGTGACGTCCCTCACCGCAGCCACGATGTATGACCAGTCTGCATCAAGCCCCGCTTCGGCATCCGCGTGCAAGTATTTTGTGTGAGGGATGGTCTGCAGCACTTCGAATCGTCCGGTCTTGCGGCGCCAACCGTACACCAGGTACTTGTGGAATCGTGGTTGGCCGTGGGAGACAAAATCGCCTGGCGAAACAGGTGGATCGACCGGCTGCGCAACCACGGCAAATGCCTGACCATCAAAGTCCAGAAACCGGACCCCGGTCCACCACGACTCAGTGAACCCGTCAGCTCGGATGTCCCGGAAGCGCATAGGCCCATCCTTCATGAATTGAAGAACGTGAACGTCAACGCGCTGATCTGATGCGCCCAGAAAGCCGGAGTGGAACACAATCTCCGCGACGCGATCTCCGGTCAGGTCGCGAAGATCGAGGACATCATCGACTTGGAAGACTGGATCGGTTTGGTGGTCATCGTAGGTCGGAACGCCCGGGGGGAAAAAGGTGTACACGATCTTGCCGGCGGCGGCGACAATCACGTTCACCGCATAGAGCGAAGAGCCGACACCCGAACTCCCCGTGGCCTGCACCGACTTAAGAAGCATCACCTGGGCTCTAGGCAGGGTCTTCCCAAAGTTCGCGCTTACAGACTTCACGACCGTCCAGTCGCTGGGTTTGTAGATATCCTGTACCTGTGGGGGCGGCTTACCATTAGAGTCCGCGGCAAGTGCCAAACTGAGGCCAAACAGGCTCGCTATGGGCCCGACGACCCGAGCCGGTTTCATCCGCATGTTGTGGCCGAACGACTCGGCATCAGCCGCGGCCGCGCAGCGGCTGCATGCCGTTGTTGGGCCGCCTCATAAACGTCAGCGTGGTACCAACTGTAACTGAGCGCACTGGCCGCGCACTAGGTTGATGTCGTCCAGGTTGTACCAGTTGTAGTCAGATGTTCGGAGCTTCGGGTCCACCAAGATCTGGTAGTGACCCGGCGGCACTCGGAGCCGAAACGCGCCGCGCGAGTCGGTTGTCGCGTTGAAGGTCTTGCCCCCGTCTCGTGCGCGTACCAGCACGTCGGCTACCCCTGCGCCCTCGGGCGCGGAGCTACGGACTTCACCCTCGATCCAAGCCGACTCATCGCCGCGCAATTCCTCGATTTGCCCGATAATCTCGGCCGCCCGCCCAGGACTCGAAAGCGGACCACAATCGTCACCCGACTCGAGTCGTCCCCGTCGGAGGCGCGCGAAAACCACGTACTCCTTGCCGATCTCCCACGGCAACCGGGCGCTGTCGTTCGCCGTGTAGACATCCGCCGATGCACCAACAGAACCCCGCAGAACTCTGGAAACCCGAACGGCGAAGCGGATGTACTCGTCGTTGTCGCAATACTGCCGGGAGAGGACGGTCCCAACGAACACAGCGTCGCTCTCGAAAAACGCACTACATGCTTTCGGTGTTGGATAGGGACACATAGCCAACACACGCGGAGCGCTCAACAACAAGCAGAGAGCTACGCCTACCGTTCGTATTCCCATCGACCAGATTCTCGACTGTCGCCTTCGCGGTTCGTCGGTCCAACGAACCAAGCTAACCGGCGACCCGAAGGACGGCGCGCAAGCGCCGCCGAGGGGCGGTTGAGCGAGAGGTTAGGCGTACGACGGACTGACACGGCACGTTGCCCAGATACGCAAGGGAAGCATGGTGCAGCCTTCGGCGGTTGACGGCAACGGCGACCCAGGTGGAACCAGACGAACATGAGTTGAGACGGTTGCCTCGGACGCCAGAGCGACGCCAACCCAGCGTGAGTTGATCACGGCGTACTCATAACGATGAAGCCGAAGGTGGGAAAGGGTTGATAGGACTCTTTAGCCGTTGATAGGACTCTTTAGCCGGTTGATAGGACTCTTTAGCCGCCTTTTCGCTCGGGCCGGTTGACATAGTTCCCAAAGTCGGACGTTGGGCCCTTGTACTGCTGTTTGCCACAGCGCATTGTCCGGTGCAGATTACGATCCGCGAGCGGATGCTCGGCGCCGACAGGCTGCTCCGCCTCACCTGAGCGCTCCGACTTTTCGGCCCGTCTCCTTGGTCACCGTGACCGCGCCGGTGCGGCGCACGCGTGTCCGCGGCATCGTGAGCTACCTCGCTCTTCGCACTATGGGCACGTGAATTTCTGGATGCGGTTGTTGCCGTTGTCGGCGACGAAGACGTTCCCGCTCCCATCCACGGCCACGCCCTCCGGGACGCTGAACTGCCCATCCCCGCCGCCGCTGCTGCCCCACTTGGCAAGGAAGATCCCCGTGTTCGTGAACTCCTGGATGCGGTTGTTGAGGAAGTCGGACACGAAAACGTTCCCGCTCCCCTCCGCGGCGACGAATTGGAGGGTGTTGAACTGCCCGTCCCCGCTGCCCGCGCTGCCCCATTTGGCAGCGAAGGCCCCGGTGTTCGTGAACTTCTGGACGCGGTTGTTACCCCCGTCTGCGACGAAGATGTTCCCGCTCCCGTCTGCGGCCACGCCAACGGGGCTGTTGAACTGTCCGTCCATGCTGCCGGTGGTGCCCCACTTGGTCAGGAAGCTCCCGGTACCCGTGAACTTCTGAATGCGGTTATTGACCGTGTCGGCGACGTAGACGTCCCCACTCCCATCGACGGCGACACCTTCGGGGGTGTTGAACTGTCCGTCCATGCTGCCGGTGGTACCCCACTTGGTCAGGAAGCTCCCGGTACCCGTGAACTTCTGGACGCGGTTGTTGCCGGAGTCCGCGACGAAGACGTTCCCGCTCCCATCCACCGCCACGCCATAGACGCCGTTGAACTGTCCGTCCATGCTGCCGGTGGTGCCCCACTTGGTCAGGAAGGCCCCGGTGTCGGTGAACTTCTGGATACGGTTGTTGCCGAAGTCGGCGACGAACACGTTCCCGCTCCCGTCCACGGCCACGCCAACCGGGCCGTTGAACTGTCCGTCCATGCTGCCGGTGGTGCCCCATTTCGTCAGGAACGCGCCGCAGGTCGGTATCGGGGTCGGCGTCAGTGTCGCGGTCGGCGTCGGTGTCTCGGTGGCAGTCGATGTCGCTGACGGCGTCGCGGTTGCCGTAGCGGTCGGTGTCGGGGTCGCGGTGACGACGGGCGGCGGCGTTGTCGTCGCGGTCGGCATCGGCGTCACCAAACAGTCCGCCGGATACGCAATCTGGTCAGGCCGCGACAGCGCGTCGAGGCAATCGACCTTGAACTCGGTCACGCAGTCGACACACGCTACGAGGTCGCTCGCATCGGTGATCGGACCGCCGCACGCAGGACCGCCCGGCACTGTGACCGGTGGGCAGTCGCTGACGAAACCAATCTGGTTCGGCGGGAAGCTCGGCGCGAGGCAGGTGACCCCGTCGGACGACCCGGCGGCGCACGCCTTGCAGATCTTGCTGACGTTCTTCGACTGCGCCTTGGCGATCGCGGGGCCGGCCTTGGTGTCACCCGGCACTGGACACGGCAGCGTGGCCGTCCCCTTGTCCACGGCCTTGCGGCACTTGCCGAGGATCTTGTCCTTGGCGAGGAGGAACTTGGAGGTGTCTTTGCCGATCGTACCCTGGCACTTGATCAGGTCGGAGTTGCCGGACGGGTTGGCGAGGCTGAGATAGTAGAGATCCATCGCCTGCGCGATCGCGGCCGTCGCGATGCAGTTCAGACAATCGCCGATGTCGTTGCCGGTAGCGATGCCGTTGGTGCACGAGCCGCCCTCGAAGTTGGGGCAAGTTCCCGGCCACCCGATCATGCCGGGGGTGATGCTGTTGGCGTCGCACTTACCGGTGATCTTGTCCTTCATTTTCTGGAGCGCGGTCGGAATCTTGCCATTGGTGTCGCAGGGCGCGAAGTTTCCGCCGTTGCCAGCGGGCGCGTTCTGGCCGTTGCCCGCCTTGACCTGCGCGTCATTGCACTTCTGGACGATCTTCGTGATCGTCTTCACGTACTTCGTGAACTCTTTGCTGATGGTCTCCCGGCATTTGAAATCCGTGTCTTGCGCGAACGCTTTGCCGGCACCAACGAACGTCGCGACGACGGTGAAAGCCGCCAATATGAGGCCAGCAGATCTCGAACTGGATGGGGTTTTCATGGATGAGACTTCCTTTTGTTAGTAACCGCGTGCGTCCATCGTTACGGGGGATGCAGCGCACACACCGTTCGGAGTCTTGGCCAGGCTGGCTCAGGACACGGGCGATCCAGACACTCGAAGTCGTTCTTATGTTGTGGGACGCGTGCGCAGGGGGTGACGATCATCCGTCGGGCGTGACGCCCGATACGTTACCGAAGACGCTCTGCTCGTTCGGCGAAAATGTCAAGAGAAATCCGTAACCTTCCGCCTATTCGAGTGCAATACTTTGGAGCAATTTGATGTGCTCTAGTTGGAGAGATCGAGGCTGCGCTCAGGCCGGTTGGAGCTCGACGCAGCCGATCTCGCGCGCGGTGAAGAGCCGCGGTGAAGAGCCGTACAGGCTGGGTTGATAGGAGTTGAAAATCTAGCGGGCTCTTCGACCAAGCTGGTGTGCTGCTGTTTGCCACACGCAAACAAGGCAGCGGGTGCGGGTCGTCCGCGTGACCGAGGGAGCGGGATGGCAGGCGTCGGACGCGGCGTCAAGACACAGCGCGGCCGTTACGCAAGGGGCGCGGAGCGGGGGGCGCCCGTACGATGCGGGCGTCAGGTCAGTCGAACCCGTCTGGCTGGGGCGGAGCACGAGCGGGGGTGAGGGCGGGCACCTCGGCGGAGACCGAGGTGGGCGAGGATCTTGGTGACGGTGGCCGGGTCCTCGATGGTCGCGAGCAGGCGCAGGCGGCCGCCGCAGCCGGCACACGCGAGGACGTCGATGGCGAACACCCGCCGCATCAGGTCGGCCCACGCCCACGCGCACGCGCGGCGCGCCCGCTCGGATCCCGGCCGCGTTGAGGTCGGACGCGTGGCGCTCGGCGGTGCCGCCTGCGCGGATGCGGTGGGCGGCGGTCCGGGAGATATGGCTTGATGCGCGACGACCGCCGGATCAGATGATCCTGGCGGACGCCAGCGGACCGCGCGTCTCGCATTACGCCGAGCAGCGGGCGCGGCGCCGCCGCGCGACGAGCGCGCTACTCGACGCTGACGCGCTGGCGCAGCAGAACCGTGAACGCGTCGGGGTCGTCGGCGCTGGCGCTGAGGCTTGCGGCGATGCGCGTCGCGTCGTCTTCGTCGAAGATGTCACAGGCGCTCGCTGCGAGCTGCGCGAGCGCTGACGCCGGCAGCTGGGCGACGCTCAGTGTCGGGTCGCCGGGATGGTCGTAGACGATCTCGAGCGTCGCTGGGTCGAGGCTCCACGCGACCGCCTTGAAGCGGGCGACGAACGCGTCGAGCTTCCGATGCGGCGCGATGCCCGGGTACAGGGCGCGGTCGATGTCGCTGCGGACGTCGTCCTCGCAGATCTCGACGCTCGGCGGCTCGGCGACGAGGCGTCCGGGGATGACGCGGTAGCGCAGCGGCTCGCGCATGCTCTCGCGCCAGCTCTGCACGAGCACGACGTCGTCGCCGTTCGACACTTCCCACACCGTGCGCGCCATCGGATCCGCGACCGCGCCGTCGTGCGCCGGCGGCGTCGCGGTCGGGCGCAGCGTCTCCAGCTTGTGACGAGCGTGACGCGTGAGAAACGCCATGCAGTCGTCGCGCATCTCGGCGATCGGCCCGTCGTCCGTCAGGTAGTACTCGGGCGCGCGGTCGAGCGGTGAGGGACGGAAGAGATCCTCGCAATCGCGGCAGCGGACGAACTGGAGGGCGGTCATGCCGACGCCTGTGCTTTGAGCGCCGACGCCGCCATCGTGGCGATCATGTCCGTCGGCTCGGCACCCGGCTGCTCGGGCTCCTCGACGAGGGGGGGCACGTGGACGATGAACTCGCTCCCGGCGCCGAGCGTGCTCACGACGTCGAGGTTGCCGCCGATCGCCTCGGTGAGGCGCGTCACGAGACGCAAGCCGAGGCCGATGCCGCGGAAGCGCTTCCGCGCCGTCGGATCGGCCTGCTTGAACCCTTCGAGGACCTCGTTCACCTCCTCGGGACGCATGCCGATGCCGGTGTCGCGGACGCGGATCTCGAGCGTCGCGTCCGGCAGCACCGCCGCGTCGATGGTGACCGAGCCTTCGGCCGTGAACTTGAGCGCGTTCAACAGCAACGTCTCGACGATCTTCACGACCTTCTCCTCGTCGCTACGGATTGGCAACGCGGAGAAGTCGCCGAGCTTCAGCGCGACCTTCTTGTCGCGGAAGGCCGCGTCGTGGCGGGCGAGGATCGAGGTGAGGATCTGGCGCGCGTCGAACGTCCACGGCGTGACCGGGATCTCGCCCGCCTCGAGCGCCGCGAGGAAGAAGATGCCTTCGACGCACGACAGGAGGTCGTGCGAGTTCGACTGGATGCGGTCGAGCGCGTGGCGCTGGTCGGAGGTGAGCGTGGCGCCATGCTCGTCGAGCAGGATCGAGCTGTAGCCCATGATCGCCGAGAGCGGGGTACGGAACTCGTGCGTGAGGTTCGCGAAGAACTCTTCCTTGATGTGGCGGAGCCTTTGCAGATTGCGGCGTTTGTGCAGCGCGCGCTTGGTGGTCTCGAGGATCTCGAGCACGTCGAACGGCTTCGACACGTAGGCGAAGACCTTGAGGTTGATGCTTTCGACCGCCGTCTCGAGCGACCCGTAGCCGGTGATGATGATCACCTCGATGTCGGGGTCGTGATCCTTCATCTTCTGCAGGAGCGGCATACCCGAGAGCCCCGGCATGCGCAGGTCGAGCGTGACGACGTCGATCGGCGTCGACTTGAGAATCGCCAGCGCGGCCTCGCCACGCTCCGCGGTGCACACGTCGTAGTAGGGTTTGAGGATCATCTTGAGGGCGAGCGCGGGTCCCGGCTCGTCCTCGACGATCAGAATGGTTCCTTGCGCTGCCATGATCGATCCGACGGGCAGCAGGTTCCATGCCACGGCCGGTCGGCGCCACCACCGTTGCTAAGTGCCCGTGCGCGTGCTGCTTGCGACGGGGCAAGGACGCCCGCGATAGGCTCCGCCCCAATGTCGGCCGGCGTTACGCGTCCAAATTTGAACGCGGCGACGCCGTGAATGCTGACGGGGAACGGCGCCGCGTGTGTATCCGCGCTCAGTCTTCCGCGGTGATGCCGAGCTTGTCCATGCGGTACTTGAGGATGCGGCGCGTGGTGCCGAGGAGATCCGCGGCGCGCGTCTGGTTGAAGTCGACGTGTTGGAGGGCGGCCTGGATGATCTCGCGCTCGAACTCGTCGACGGCATCGGTCAGCGTCTTCTGCTGCCGCAGGACCTGCTGCTGGATCGAGGACGACTCGACGCGCCCGAGGCGGACCTGCTCCGGCAGGTCCTCGAGGTCGATCGGGTCGTGGTCGGAGAGCACGAGGACGCGCTCGATCACGTTCTCGATCTCGCGCACGTTGCCCGGCCACGGATAGCGCAGCATCGCGTCGACCACTTCCGGGCTGATGCGCTTCTCCGGGATGCCGATCTGCTGCGATTTCGCGGTGACGAAGTGTTTGATGAGGAGCGGCAGGTCCTCCGGCCGCTCGCGCAGCGGCGGCAGGTGCATCGACACCACGTTCAGGCGGTAGAAGAGGTCGGGGCGGAAGGCGCCCTCGCGCATCGCCCGGTCGAGGTCGCGGTTGGTCGCGGCGATGATGCGGACGTCGACGTGGATCATCTGCTTGCCGCCGACGCGCATCACCTCGCCCTGTTCGATGACGCGCAGGAGCTTCGCCTGCAGCGACGGTGCCATCTCGCCGATCTCGTCGAGGAAGATCGTCCCTTGGTCGGCGAGCTCGAACTGCCCGAGTTTGCGCGCGTGCGCGTCGGTGAAGGAGCCGCGCTCGTGGCCGAAGAGCTCGCTCTCGAGCAGGTTCTCGGGGATCGCCGCGCAGTTGAGCGTCACCAGCGGCCGATCGGCGCGCGGGCTCTGGTAATGGATGGCTTTGGCGATGAGCTCCTTCCCGGTGCCGCTCTCGCCGGTCACGAGCACCGTCGTCTTGAGCGGCGCGACGATGCCGATCGTGCGGAAGATCTGCTGCAGGCGTGGGTTGTTGCCGATGATGTTCGACGGGTTGTATTTGCGCCCGACCTCCCAGCGGAGACTCTCGAGCTCGACCTCGCGCGCGGCGTCGCGGGTCGCGCGCTCGATGATGATCACCAGCTCGTCGACGTCGAACGGCTTGGTGACGTAGTCGAACGCGCCGAGCTTCATCGCGGTGACCGCCGTCTTCACGGTCTTGGTCGCGGTGAGCATGATGATGGGCGTGCGCTGGTCTTCACTCTTCAGGCGCTCCAGCACCTCGAGACCGTCGAGACCGGGCATCAGGACGTCGAGGAGAACGACGTCGGGGTGGAGATCGGCGAACGCGGCGAGCGCCTCCTCGCCCGAGGCCGTGAGCTGCGGCTCGTAGCGCTCCTTCAGCACCATGCGGAGCGACTCACGGACGCCCAAATCGTCGTCGACGATCAGCACCTTCGGCTTCTCCATCGCTATCTCCTCCTCAACCGTCCCCGCCACCGGGCGCGATCGTGATCGTGATGACGGTCTCGCCGTCGTCGGGACGGACGTCGAGCCGTCCATGATTGCGGCGCACGAGTGCCGCCGCGAGCGCGAACGACAGCGGCGGCGCCGCGTCGGCGTCGTGCTCCGCTCCCGCCACCCACGACGCAAGCCGCGCGGCGACCGCGCGCTCGGTATGGACGCGTAGCTCGACGCCGCCATCGGGCCGGCTCGCGATCCGCACCGGCGTATGCGCCACCAGATCCTGGACGAGGCCGTCGACGATGCTGCGGCAGGCAAACAGCAACTGCGCTTCGTCCGCCTCGACCAGCGGCGCGTGCGGCGCGGGCGTCGGCTCGACGCGTGCGCTTTTGCGCGCGAGCTCGTCTGTGCGCTCGTCGAGGGCACGCGCGAGCAGCGCCGCGAGATCGACGGATTGCGCCTGCGGAGCGCGGAAGCGCGCGAAGTTCAGCAGCGTCTCGAGGAGCGTGTCCATGCGCGTGATCGCCTCGCCGGTGAGCGCCGCAAACCGTGTCCGCACCTCCGGATCCTCGAGCACGCGGTCGAGATGCTGCGCGAAGGTCTTGATCGTGACCATCGGATTGCGAAGCTCGTGCGCGAGCTCACCGAGGAGGACTTCGAGGCTCGGCCCGGCGGCGCTGGTGCGCTCGTCGCCGCCGAGCGCCGCGTCAGCCGGGGTACGAGGCGAGGGCACGAGACGGGGCGAGGTCGCGGCGCCGGTCGTGTCGGCGCGCCCGCTCTCGGGAAGCGCCTCATCGGCGCGACGGCGCTCCAGCGGCAGCACGCGCGCGCGACCGGACGGCGGCGACGCGGCGCTCGCTCCCGAGGACGCGGTCGCGTGGGATGACGCCCCCGAGTCGGACGATAGGCCGGCATGCGGCTCGTTGCCGGCACGGGGTGCCGGCGCCGCCGCGGGGTGTGCCGTCGCGGCTGCATCGATGCCGCGGATCGCGTCGGCGGGATTGAAGAGCAGCATGTCGGCCTCGACGAGGCGCGGCCGATGCACCGCGAGTGTCCGCGCCAGCACCGCTTCGAGCTCGGCGACGTTTCCGAACCACAGATAGTGCTGCAAGCGTGTGAGCGCATCGGCGGTGAGAGTCACGGGCTCGAGACGGGCGCGCGCGACGAGCGGGGGCAGCAGTGTGTCGACGATCGCGGGGAGGTCGGCCAGCCGCGAGCGCAGCGGCGAGAGGACGATCGGCAGCACACCGAGCGCGAACGCGAGCTCGGCCGCGAAGCGCCCCTCGCTGACGCGCACCTCGAGGTCGACGTCCGTCGTCGCGAACACGCGCGCCGCCGTGCCCGACACGCTCGCGTCGCGCAGCTCCGCGGCGAGCGCCCGCTGCGCATCCGCCGAGAGCAGATGCACGTCCTCGACGATCACTGCGGCGGCCGCGGCGTACTGCACGTCCGCCGCGAGGAGCGCGTGCGTGCCGAGCTCGCGTGCCGCACGCGCGACGATCGGGCCGCCCCCGGCGAAGAACTGGATGGCGCGCGCGACGTCCGTCGCGCGGGTGCCGCGCTCGCCGACGAGCAGCACCGGGAGATCGCTGAGCGTCGCGCGGCGGGCGAGCGCGGCGGCGGCGGCCGTCAACAAGGGCGGCTCGAGCCAACGCCGGTGCGCGGCGGCCGTCGCGTCCGACGGCACGGTGCGGGGCGGCGGTCGCAACAGCGCACGGACGCGCGCGCGCAGCATGGACGGGTCGAACGGCTGGATCATGAACTCGACCCGATGTCCGGGCGGCGCGAGGGCGCGCGGGTCGATCTCGTCGGCGGCGTTCAGCAAGAGAAGCGGCGCGTCCGGCGCGAGCCGGGCGCGGAACGCGGCGGTCGCCGCGTCGTCGCGCGGACCGGGGGGCGCGCCGAAGATCACCAGCTCCGGCGCCGTGCCGGGCGCGACCGTGTCCCAGGACGATGCGAGCGACACTGCGTGCTCACCCCCGAGCACGATGCGCAGGGTCTCTCTAGTCGTCTTGGAGGAGTCGATGATCAGGATCGCTGCCATCGGGCGCCGTCGTGTCCGTCGGAGGGAGAGTGGTCAGGGAGGAGAAAGGCACGAGCGCCTGCGGCGTGACCGGGTCGATTGCGAATACCCGGACCGAAAAAGGCGCGGCGAAAGAGGCGTTCACCACGAGCGTCGTCGCTGCCACGTCCACACCAACCCCTCGACCCACGCGAGCTGTACGATTTTGTACGTCGCCCCCGTTGAAGGTGTCAAGGAGAATCGCGCCGTGAGGCTGTCGCACGACGACGGCGCGGTGGCGGCCCCAGCGGACGGAGACGCCGCCGGCGCGACCTCACCCGCACGTCGGCCCGCCCCCATGGCGGACCGACGTTGCCCCCAGGCCTCGTGCTCGCTCGACACAAGGTCGCGGGTGAGGTGCAGCTGCGGCTGCGCGAACGGGCGATCGCAACTCGCGTGCCGACATCGCGTGCGCAGAGCGGCGCGCCGATGCGTCGCCGCGCGCGGCGACCGCGGATTGCGCCGACGAGCGCTGTCGCCTGCGCCGGACACGTCGTGTCCGATCCGACGACGTGCGTCGCGTGCGCACGAAGGACAGGCGACGAACACGCGCCGCGCTTGCCGGTCGGCGGCGCAGCGTGTGGAGGCGTCGTACTACGGTGGTGAGTTCCGCGGCGCGTCGCGCACGGGGCCGCCCGCCGTGGGCGTCTTCTCGCGGTGGACGCGCACGCGCACCCATGCCGCGGCGGTGAGGATCGCACCGAGGCCGAGCATCAAGAGGCCGCCGCTCAGCACGACGTGGTACAAGTCGATCTTCGCGCGGCCGATGTTGTAACGCTCGCCCTCGTCGTCGACGGGGCGCAGGATGCCGCTCGACGTGCCGGTATCGGGGAAGTAGCCGCGCGCGCGTCCCTCGGCGACGACACGCTCATACTGCACGAGCTTCGTGCTCCCGATGAGGACGTTGCCGGCGCCGAGGACGAGCAGCGAGACGCCGGTCACGAGAAAGCGGCTCTGATAATAGCGCCGCCCCGGCATGAGGCGCGGCTAACATCGGCTTGCGCCTCCGTCAAGCACGCGGTACATCTCGTGAATGCGCGCGCCGATCGCATGGCGCTGGCTCGGTCGGCGCGCCTACGAGTCCGCGTTGGCGGTCCAGGAGGCATGCTGGCGCGCACGGCGCGCCGGCGGCTACGACACCTGCATCGCCGTCGAGCACCCGCCGACGATCACGCTCGGCAAGCGCGCGACCCGCAGCGAGCTGCGGGTGTCGGACGCGGTGCTCGCGGCGCGCGGCATCGCGTGCGTCGCGGCCGAACGCGGCGGGTGGGCGACGTACCATGGTCCGGGGCAGCTCGTACTGTATCCGATCGTCGCGCTCGCGGCGCGCGGGTTCGGCGTCGCGAGCTTCGTGTGCACGCTCGAGCAGATCATGATCGAACTCGCCGCCGAGGCCGGCGTCGTCGCGCGCCGCGATCCGCGCGGTCACGGCGTCTGGACGGAGCACGGGAAGCTCGGCGCCGTCGGCATCCGCGTCCGCGACGGCGTGAGCCTGCACGGCTTGGCGCTGAACGTCACGACGGACCTCGACGCCTTCGCGCTGATCAGGCCGTGCGGCGTCACCGGGCTCCCGGTGACGAGCCTCGCTGCCGAGGGTGTGCGCCCGGTGTCGGTGGCGCGGCTTCTCCCGGCGGCGGAGGCGATTGCGCGCCGCGCGCTCGCCGCGGCACCGCCGTTTGGGGTGGACGCGCCGCCGCTCGACGCCGACCTGCCGCGGTCGGCGTCACTGGTGCGCCCGCAGCCGGCGCCGCCGGCACGCGGCGGCTCGATGGCGGAGGCGGGCATCTGAGCGCGGCGGCGACCGATCTCGTCGCGCGCATGCTCGCCGGCGACCGCGTGGCGCTGGCGAAGCTCATGAGCCGTGCGGAGAACGAGACACCCGACTTGGCGGCGATCCTCGCGCGTCTCGCGCCGCACGGCGGACGCAGCTACGCGATCGGCATCACCGGACCGCCGGGAGCGGGGAAATCGACGCTCGTCGATCGCGTCATCGGGCGGCTGCGCGCCGCGGGCGGCAAGATCGGTGTCGTCGCCGTCGATCCGTCGAGCCCGTTCAGCGGCGGTGCGGTCCTCGGCGATCGCATCCGCATGCAGACGCACTGCCTCGATCCCGAGGTATTCATCCGCAGCGTCAGCACCCGTGGCCGGCGCGGCGGTCTCGCGCGCGCGACGCGGCAGATCGCGCGCTTGCTCGACGCCTTCGGCAAGGACACGATCCTGATCGAAACCGTCGGCGTCGGGCAGACCGAGCTCGACATCATGGAGGTCGCGCAGACGGTCGTGGTCGTGCTGGTGCCGGAGGCGGGCGACACGATCCAAGTGATGAAGGCGGGCCTGCTGGAGATCGCGCACGTGTTCGTCGTCAACAAGGCGGACCGCGACGGCGCGCTCCGCATGAAGGCCGAGCTGGAGCAGATGTTGCAGCTGCGGCCGCCGGCGGCATGGACGGTGCCGGTGCTACTCACCGAGGCGCACCGCGATCGCGGCATCGACGAGCTCGTCGCCGCCATCGCCGCGCATCGCCGCCACGTGACGACCGACGGCAGCGCCCAGCGGGCGGCGGCCGAGCACCGGGTGCGCGAATTCCTCGACGTCCTCGGTGCGACGCTCGCCGGCCGCATCGAGGCCCGGATCGGCGGCGCCTACGCCGCGCTCGTCGCGCGCGTGCGTGAGGGGACGCAGGATCCCTACGCCGCGGCGCTCGAGGTGCTCGGTGATCCCGACGGCCTCCGACGTCTCGTCGACGGGAGCGGCTGATGGCGCTGTTCGCGATCGGCGACCTCCACGGCTGTCCCGACGAGCTCGAGGTGCTGCTCGACCGAATCGGCGCCGGCGCCGCGCTGGTCTTTCTCGGCGACTACGTCGATCGCGGGCCGCGCGTGCGCGCGCTCGTCGAGCGCTTGCTGCGCCTACGCGACGAGCTGCCGGCGACCGTCTTCTTGCGCGGCAATCACGAGGACATGCTGCTGGCGTATCTCGGCTTCGACGGCCGCCACGGCGACGTCTACGTCGCGAACGGCGGCGGTGCGACGCTCGCGAGCTACGGCGTCGCGCCGGGCGCCTCCGCCGCAGAGGCGGCGGCTCGCTTTCCGCCGGCGCATCTCGCGTTCTTCCGCGGCCTGCCGCTGATGCATCGCGACCGCCCGTTTCTCTTCGTTCACGCCGGCGTCCGCCCCGGCGTGCCGCTCGAGCAGCAAGCGGACGACGATCTCCTCTGGATCCGCGAAGAGTTCTTCGCGGCGCGGCACGACCTGCCGTGGACGGTGGTCTTCGGCCACACGCCGCAGCGCGAAGCGCGGATCGCGCTGCCGTTCCACCTCGGTCTCGACACCGGCCTCGTCTACGGCAACAAGCTGAGCTGCTTCGACGTCGAGGGACGCCGCCTGCTGCAGGTGCGGCGCGGCGCGCGGCGTGTCGTCGAGCGCGATCTCGACGCGGAGCTCACCGCCGCCAACCTCTGACCTCGGTACTGGGCCGATTTGCGTCGCGATACTTCGTTGCTCGGTCGCTGCGCTGCTCGGCGTAGCGCTGCTACGCCTGCGCTGCTCGCTTCTCTCGCGCCTCGTCTCGCTCGCAACTCGACCCAGTGCGGCGCGACACCTCAGTCGTCTCGCTCGCAACTTGACCCAGTTCCGAGCACCTCGAGGTGACCGATTGCCCAACGCGCGCAGCGTGACTCGGGTCAACGCTAGCGGGCGGCGCGGGCGCGGTGGCGGCGGTAGCGGGTGATGAGGGCGTTCGTCGAGCTGTCGTGCGCGAGGGGCGGGGCGGCGGCGCTCGTCAGCTCGGGGACGATCCGCTGCGCCAGCGCCTTTCCGAGCTCGACGCCCCATTGATCGAACGAGTCGACCTGCCAGATCGTGCCCTGCGTGAAGACGCTGTGCTCGTAGAGCGCCACAAGCGCGCCGAGCGTCGCCGGCGTCAGGCGCGCGGCGAGAATGGTCGACGAGGGACGATTCCCGGGAAACGTGCGATGCGGGACCAGCGGCGGCGCCGCGCCCGCGCGTGCGACCTCGACCGGCGTCCGGCCGAACGCGAGCGCCTCCGTCTGCGCGAAGACGTTGGCGACGAGAAGGTCGTGATGGTCGCCGAGCTCCGCGAGCGGCTCGAGAAAGCCGATGAAGTCGCACGGAACGAGCGGCGTGCCTTGGTGGAGGAGCTGGTAGAACGAGTGTTGCCCGTTGGTGCCGGGCTCGCCCCAAAAGATCGGCCCGGTGGCGTACGCGACGCGGCGGCCGTCGAGTGTGACTTGCTTGCCGTTCGACTCCATCGTGAGCTGCTGCAGATAGGCGGGAAAGCGCTTCAGGTACTGCGCGTACGGGAGCACCGCGACCGTCTGGGCGCCGAAGAAGTCGACGTACCACACGGTGAGGAGCGCCATCAGGACGGGCAGGTTGCGGTCGAACGGCGCCGTCCGGAAGTGCTCGTCCATGGCGTGAAAGCCGTCGAGCATGGCGCGGAAGTGTTCGGGGCCGATCGCGATCATCGTCGAGAGCCCGATCGCCGAGTCCATCGAGTAGCGGCCGCCGACCCAGTCCCAGAAGCCGAACATGTTCGCGGTGTCGATGCCGAACTTCGTCACTTCGGCGGCGTTGGTCGAGACCGCGACGAAGTGCCGCGCGATCGCGCGCTCGTCGCCGAGGGCGCCGAGAAGCCACGCGCGCGCGCTCGCGGCGTTGGTCATCGTCTCCAGCGTGGTGAAGGTCTTCGAGGAGACGATGAACAGGGTCTCGGCGGGGTCGAGGTCGCGCGTGGCCTCGAGGAAATCGGCGCCGTCGACGTTCGACACGAAGCGCAGCGTCAGCGCGCGGTCGGCGTAGTATCGCAACGCCTCGTACGCCATCACCGGACCGAGGTCGGAGCCGCCGATGCCGATGTTGACGACGTTCCGCAGGCGGCGTCCGGTGTGTCCGGTGAACCGGCCGTCGCGGACACGGGTCGCGAAGTCCGCCATGCGGTCGAGGACGGCATGGACCTCGGGGACGACGTTCACGCCCTCGACGACGATCGTTGCGTCGCGCGGCGCGCGCAGCGCCACGTGCAGGACGGCGCGCCCCTCGCTGACGTTGATCTTGGCGCCGCCGAACATGGCGTCGATGCGCGCGCGCAGCTCCGATTCGTCGGCGAGCGCGACCAGCAGGTGCAGCGTCTCGTCGGTCACGCGCTGCTTCGAGTAGTCGAGGAAGAGGCCGGCGGCCTCGGCGGTGAGGCGCTCGCCGCGGCGGCGATCCGCCGCGAAGAGCCCCCGCAAATGGGCCTCGCGGACCGTGGCGGCGTGACGCGCGAGCGCCTGCCATGCGGGAAGCATCGTGAGCGGCGGGCGGGCGCCGTCCGTGACCATGGTGCTCATGGGCTCCTCCGCCGCCGCGGACGGGCTGCGCGGGTGTTCATGGGATGCTCCTCCGACCCGCGGCGACGAGCCCGGCGCCGTCGTGCTTGGTCAGCTCGTCGATGCGGGCGATCGTGACGTCGGCCGCGGGGTAGCTCGCGACGTCGGGGGCGTACGCGTAATGACCTTGGCGGACGAAGACGGTCGTGCAGTGCGCGCCCCAGCTCTCCTTCACCGCGGTGAGAATGCGGATCTTGTCGTCGACGAGGACGTAGTGCGCGGCCGGGTAACGCCGCTCGACGTCGTCGAGCTCGCGCTCCTTGTGGATGTAGATGAGGACGTTGCCCTCGACGGCGTCGAAAAGGCCGGCGCGCTCGACCTTGCGCGGCTGGAACACGACGTCGCCGTCGCTGAGGATCACCGTGCGCCCGAACGCGGCGAGGTGATCGAGCGCGTCGAGGGAGCCCGGATAGAGACGGTTCGCGAAGTGGTAGTCGATGAGAAACGAGGAGACCGCGAGGAGGTGCGGGTCGCGCGGGTACTCGATCCGATAGCGCTGCAGCGCGCCTAAATAGTCGGCATACCCGAGCTCGGCACGCAGCTCCTCGAAGATCGCGAAGTAGCGCTGCTGGAGCTCCGGGCCGACCTCGCGCGTCAGATACCGCCTGAGATCGTCGGTCACGCGATCGTTGTCGAGCAGCGTGTTGTCGACGTCGACGAGAAAGACCGTCGTCTGTGCGGCATCCGCCATCGTCATCCTCGGCGCAGCTCCGCGGCTGCCGCGGCGTCGACGACCCAGCATACCTCGCCGTCGACCGGGTCGACGAGCTGTGCCGGGAGCGCGGCAGGGTCGCGCGGTCCTTCGAGCACACGGTGCAGAATCGATGCTTTCGCGGCGCCGACGACGACGAATACCACGAGCGCGGCGGCATTGATCACCGGTGCCGTGAGCGTGATGCGTGCCGGCGGTGTCGCGTCGACGTCCACGGCGAGCACCCAGTAGTCGCGCTCGTCGAGCGCCGGTGAGTACGGGAAGAGCGACGCCGTGTGGCCGTTGTCGCCGAGACCGAGGAGCATCACGTCGAGGCGCGCACCGGGTTGCGTCGTCGGCGGTCCGTGCAGCGTCCGCAATGCCGCGCGCAGCTCGCGCTCGTAGAGCGCCGCGGCGGCGAACGCCTCGTCCTCGCCGCGGACGCGGTGAACCTGCTCGGGAACGACGGGGACGCGCGCGAGGAGGATCTCGTGCGCGAGGCGGTAGTTGCTCGCCGGGTCGTCCGGCGGCACGCCGCGCTCGTCGCCCCAGAACACGTGCGCCGCCGGCCACGGGATGCGTGTCGCGTACGGCGGGGTCGCGAGCAGCGCGTACAAATTGCGTGGCGTCGTGCCTCCCGAGAGGGCGATCGTGAACCGTCCGGAGGCCGCGACGGCGCGCGTAGCGCCGTCGACGAGACGCTCGGCCGCGGCGCGCATCGCCGTGTCGGGCGTCGGCTGCACGTCGATCGTGACCCGCGCGCTCATGACGGCCTGCAGAGTACGTCGACGCGTCCGCCGACGCGACCGACGAGCACGCGCTCGGCGGTGCCGAGAAAGAGGCCGGTGTCGACGACGCCGGGCAGCGCCAGCACCGCGCACTCCAGCGCACGCGCCGCGGCGGCATCGAGCGGCGCACGGGGCTTGCAGTCGAGCGTCAGGTTGCGGTTCTCGGTCACGAGCGGCGCGCCGCCGCCGTCGACGCGCAGCGACGCCGTGAGGTCGAGGCGGGCGAGGGCGCGGGTCACGACGCCGCGCGCGAGCGGGATCACCTCGACCGGAATGCGGCCGCGTTCGCCGAGGCCGCGCACGAGCTTCTCCTCGCCGACGAGGATCACCTGGCGGCGCGACGCGGCGGCGACGATGCGCTCGCGCACGAGGGCGCCGCCCCAGCCCTTCACCAGGTCGAGGTTTGCCGCCACCTCGTCGGCGCCGTCGACGGTGAGATCCAATTCGACGTTGCCGTCGAGCTCGACGAGTGGAATCCCGAGCGCGCGTGCTTGATCGGCGGACGCCGTCGACGTCGGTACGCCGCGGACGCGGAGACCGTCGCGCACCCGCGCACCGAGGGCGTCGATGAACGCGGCCGCGGCGCGGCCGGTGCCGAGTCCGATCGTCGTGCCGTCGGTGACGAGATCGAGCGCGTGCGTCGCCACCGCGCGCAGGATCGCATCGTCGTCTCGTCGTGCGCCCGTTCCCATCGCGTCACCCAACGGCTCTCGTCACGGAGCCACCGACGGCTCGCAGGAGTGCCATCCACCGACGTCGGCCGTCAACGCCTCCGACTCGCGCGGTCCCCACGTGCCGCAATCATACTCACTGAGCGGGGTGTTCTGGCGCAGGATCGGCTCGACGATCGCCCACGCCGCCTCGACACCGTCCTGGCGCGCGAAGAGCAAGCGGTCGCCCTCCATCGCGTCCCCGAGCAGACGCTCGTAGGCGTCCATCTCGTCGCCCTCGGGCTTGTGCACGACCTTGAGCTCCGTCGGCTCGGTCGCGATCTCCTCGCCCGGCCGCTTGATGCGCGCGCCGACGGCGATCACGACGTCGGGGCTGAGACGGAATCGGAAGTAATTCGTATCGCCCGGAGAGACGCGGCTGAGCGGCGGCCGCTGCAACGTCACCGTCACCTCGGTCGTCGTCGTCGGCAGGCACTTGCCGGCACGGATGAAGAACGGCACCCCGTCCCAGCGCCACGAGTCGATGTGCAAGCGGACGGCGGCGAAGGTTTCCACGTTCGAGTCCGGCGCCACGCCGGGCTCGTTGCGGTAGCCGCGAAATTGGCCGCGCACGAGGTCGTCGGGGCTGAGCGGGCGGATCATGTGAAAGACCTTCACCTGCTCGTCGTGGAGCGACTCGGCGTACGTCCTCGTCGGCGCCTCCATCGCGAGGAACGCGACCACCTGCAGCATGTGGTTCTGGATGACGTCGCGGATCGCCCCCGCCTCTTCGTAGAAGCGCCCGCGGCCTTGCACGCCGAAGCTCTCCGCCATCGTGATCTGCACGCTCGCGACGTAGTTGCGGTTCCAGATCGGCTCGAGGAACGTGTTCGCGAAGCGGAAGAGCAGGAGATTCTGTACCGCCTCCTTGCCGAGGTAGTGGTCGATGCGAAAGACCGCCGATTCGTCGAAGACGCGGTGGATGATCTCGTTCAGCTGGCGCGCCGACTCGAGGTCGCGCCCGAACGGCTTCTCGACGATGATGCGGGCGTTGCCTGCGCAGCTCGCCTGCGCGAGATTCTCGACGACCGTTGCGAAGGCGCCCGGCGGAATCGCGAGGTAGTGTGCCGGACGCTTGGCGCCGCCGAGCTCCTTCACGATCGCGGCATACGTCGCGCTGTCGCCGTAGTCGCCGTCGACGTAGCGCAGGCGCGCCGCGAGCTTCGCGAACGCCACCTCGTCGACCCCGCCGTGGTGCTCGAGACTCTCTCGTGCGCGTGCCCGCAGCTGTTCGAGGGTCCAGCCGGATTTGGCGACGCCGATCACCGGCACGTCGAGACGGCCGCGCCGGGTCATCGCTTGCAGGGCGGGAAAAATCTTCTTGTATGCGAGATCGCCGGTCGCGCCGAAGAAGACGAGCGCGTCGGAGAGGACGGCGCTCATGTGCGCGCTCACGTGCCGGGTGCCTTCTCATGGTGACCGCCGAACTCGAAGCGCATCGCCGAGAGCAGCCGATCTTGGAACTCCGCCTCGCCGCGCGAGCTGAAGCGCTGAAAGAGCGCCGACGCCAGGACGTGCGCCGGCACCCCCTCGTCGATCGCGGCGTCGAGGGTCCAGCGACCCTCGCCGGAGTCCGACACGCGCCCGCTGAAGCGCTCGAGCTGGGGGTCGCTCGCAAACGCTGCTGCGGTGAGATCGAGCAGCCACGACGCGATGACGCTACCGCGGCGCCACACCTCGGTGACGTCGGCGAGGTCGAGGTCGTAGCGGTAGTACTCGGGATTGCGAAGCGGCGTCGTCTCGGCGTCGGCGGCGCGCGTGTGCTTGCCGACGTTGGCGTGCCGCAGCACGTTCAAGCCCTCCGCGTAGGCCGCCATGAGCCCGTACTCGATGCCGTTGTGGATCATCTTGACGAAGTGGCCGGCGCCGCTCGGGCCGCAGTGGAGATAGCCCTGCTCGGCGGTGCCAGCGCGCTGCTCGCGGCCCGGTGTCAGCGCGAGCGTGCCGCGACCCGGGGCGAGGGTCGCGAACAGCGGATCGAGGCGGCGGACGACCTCGCGCTCGCCGCCGATCATGAGACAGTACCCGCGCTCGAGCCCCCAGACGCCGCCGCTCGTCCCGCAGTCGACGTAATGAATGCCGTGCGCCTGGAGGCGCTGCGCGCGATCGACGTCGTCGCGGTAATACGAATTCCCGCCGTCGATGACGACGTCACCGGCGGCGAGCCGCGATGCGAGATCGGCGAGGGTCGCATCGACGATCGCGGCCGGCACCATGAGCCAGACGACGCGCGGCGGGGCGAGACGCGCGACGAAATCGTCGAGCGACGTCGCGCCGACGGCGCCTTCAGCGGCGAGGGCACGCACGGCCTCCTTCGACACGTCGTGCACGACGCTCGCGTGTCCGCCACGCATCAGCCGTCGCGCCATGTTCGCCCCCATGCGCCCGAGCCCGATCATTCCGACCTGCATCGTGCCTCCTCCTGTTCGCTCGAAACATCGCGCGCGTCGCCAGCGCACGCAAGCGACGCAGCGATGACGACGTCGTCGTCGGCCGCAGCGTCAGCTTAGTCGATGGCCGCCGGCCACGCGACGGGAGGGCCGCGCGCCGGCGAACGCGTTCCGCGGAGCCGACTACGAGCCGAACGTGAACGCGGTCGTCAGGTCTCCCACGCCGGCGCGTACACCCGGCAGCGGCTCGAGGCCGAACCGGCGCGTGATCAGCTTCAGGATCGACGTCGTATCGTAGAGCGTATGGTCGACATTGCCGCCCTTGCTGAAGGGCGAGATGATGATCGCGGGAATGCGCGTGCCGGGTCCCCAGCGATCGGCGGACGGTGGCGCGACGTGATCCCACCACCCGCCGTTCTCGTCGTACGTGACGATGATCGCCATCGACCGGAACTGCCGGCTGGCGACGAGCTTCGCAACGACGTCGGCGACATGCCGGTCTCCGGAGAGGACGTCGGTGTAGCCCGCGTGCTCGGAGAGGCTGCCCTGCGGCTTGTAGAACGCGACCGCCGGCAATGTGCCGGTGTCGATCGCGTTCATGAAGTCGTCATAGTCCTTGAGGTGCCGTTCGCGGTCCGCGGTCCCCGGCGCGAACTTCGCGAAGTAATTGAACGGCTGGTGGTGGACCTGGAAGTTCGGCGATCCGGTAGCGTCGTTGTAGATGACGTTGCGCTTGGCGTTTGGCGTTTGCATCCCGTCGGCGACGGCCGCGTTCCAGGCGCCCGCGTACCAGGTCCAGTCGACGCCCTTCTTCGTCAAGGTGTCGCCGATCGTCGTGCTCGTCTGGGGCGGGAGCGGGTGTTTCGCGGGATCCGCGAGGCGTCGATCGCCGCCGGGTGCGGGCGGGATGCCGCTCGGTTGGTACGGAGGCGACGTCGTATTCACGACGAAGTCCTCGGGCGCCGGCGTCATCGTCGCGCGGCCGAGCTTCGGCGGGCCGATGAGGGCGCTCGTGGGCGAGCCCGGCTCGCGCACGAGACGGCCCTTGGCGTCGAGCCGCGCATGCAGCTCCGGCGGGGCGCCCGGAAACGTCGGTGTGCAGGCGCAGACGAGCCACTGGTGATTGAGGAACGATCCACCGAACGCGCCCTGGAAGAAGTTGTCGGCAAGGGTGTACTCGCGCGCCCATTTCCACATCGGGAGCTGCGAGCCGTCGTAGTGGCCCATCACCAACCCGCCGGCGTTCGAGACGGCCGCAAAGCGATCGTTCTTGCCGCCGTCGATCTGTTCTTGGTTTTCGTAGAACTGGTGGACGAGGTCGCCCGTCGGCACGGCGAGGGACAAATTGATCGGCGCCCGGTCAATCGCGAAGGGCCGATTCGGCAGATCGGTCGGAAACCGTGCGTCGACGATGTCGTGATGGTTGGCGTCTTTCTTCCGCACGGCGGGCAGGTGCGGCAGCGGCGTCCCGTTGTGATCGACCTGCGGGGCGTGCGGCGCGTTCGCCAGGCCATTCGCGTCCGGGAACGATCCGTACAAATTGTCGAA
>WNFR01001212.1_pt1 | contig 26807 bp, 22 predicted proteins | sample 5400221 | NCBI WGS metagenome assembly WNFR01 (sample SAMN13153357, study PRJNA577476) | soil metagenome | isolation source: 40 cm soil under Madrone tree | place: USA:California | collected 2016-06-14
CCTTCGGGCGAGGGGCCGACCGTGGTGAGGAGGCGCCGTGCCGGAAACTCAAACTGATGGCAGGGTTCGATCTCGGCCAGCGTGACCACATCCGTTTGAAAACTCCCGTGTTAGCGGCCAGTGATTGTGTCCGCTTAAGCGGCCAGTGAAAATGTCCGCCTCCGGAGAGTGTTGGTCCATGCCTCACGGTGCCGTCGCCGTCCACTGGGCGTTGGTCGGTGCGGTGACGGGGGCCCCGCGTCCGTGCTTGCGCCGCTTGAGGGCGCGGAGTTCGTGGGGGGTGGTTGCGGCCGCGGTCGCGATGAGTACGGCGCCGAGATACACGCGCCACGTCCCGTCGAGGAGCTGGCGGACCTCGACGCGGCGATCGGCGTAGCTGCGTCGCCGCGGTCCCGGCGGAATATCGAGCACGAGACCCCCGAGGCGGACGGTGTGATCCTTGAGGACGGTCGCCTCGTAGCGGAAGCTGCACACGCGGCGCAGATCGAGCGCGCGGTGCACGGGTCGCCACGCCGACGCCGTGTCTGCGGGCGTGATGGCGAAGCGGCGATTGTGGTCCGGCCGATAGCGCGCCAGGACGGCGTTGGCCTCGGTGGCCGTCGTCGCGCCCGCCAGGCGCAGCTCGGAGACGAGGCGATCCTGGAGCGTTCCCCACAGGCGCTCGACGCGGCCTTTGGCCTGCGGGGACAGGGCGTAGATCGCCGTGATGCCGAGCGCCTGCAGGGCCACGCCGACCTGCGTCGGATCCTGCCGGCCGCGGAGTTCTTCGGCGAGGGTCCAGTGATCGTCGTTCCGTTGCAGCGCGCCGTGTTGGTCCATGTAAATGCTGGTCGGGAGCCCGCACTCCGTGGCGAGGGTGTAGAGGAGCCGGAGATACGCGGCGGCGCATTCCTGTTCGACGAAGTGCGCGCCGGGCAGCACCTCACTCGACGCGTCGTCGATCGCCCCCACGAGCGTCAGCACCGGGCCGCGCTCCTCGAGCCACGGATGGCGACTACCATCCCACAGCAGCATGAGGCCGCGCTGCGGTTTCCGCTCGCGGCGCCGATGCGGCTGCCGCGGTCGCCGGCGCCACACCGAGCCGATGCCCGCCGCGCGCAGGATCCGCCGCACCGTGCGCACCGACACGACGAGCGGGGGCACGACCGTCGCGAGCTTCTCGCTAAAATGGGTGTCGTTGAAATCGCGGTACGTCGTGCGCCGCAGCGCCACGATGCGCGCCCGCGTCGCCGTGTCGAGCGTGTGCGCCGGCGGCCGCCCGCGATTGCCGTGCACGACCGCCGCGCGGCCGTCGCCTTCCGCGCGCCGCCGTAACCGCCGCACCTGCCGTACCGAGAGCCGCAGCACCTGCGCCGCTTCGCGCATCGTCAGCCTTCCACGGGCAAGCCGCTGCAGTACATCCCACCGCTTCCACTGCCACTCAGCCATCGTGTCCATCTCCCGTTTCTTCTCACGGGGGAGGACAGAATCACTGACCGCTTAAGAGAGGACAGAATCACTGGCCGACGACACGGGCGACATTTCTCGTTGACGCGCGTCGTTTGGGCGTTGTATGCCTCGCGCGAGCCGGGGGGCTGAGGGGGAAGGGTAGGGGCGCAGGGTCCGATATTGGCGCTTATGTCGCTGTTCCCAGGCTTATGGCGACTACGGCCTCCAGCCTTCATTGTCCGCGGCCTAGCCGTACATCTGGGCGGGAGGCCGGCGAGGTGCAGCGTCTCCGAGTGGCCGCGTCGGGTCAGCCGAAAGAAATCCCTGGACATCGCGTGACGCGCGATGAGATGGTGCTGAAATGTCGGACGCGAAGTCGCTCTGCCGCACCCTTCTTCTGGCGCTTGTTGCGAGCACCGTGCTCCTCGTCGCCGCCGCTCCCGACGCGGGTGCGGATAACGCGTGCAAGCCCGCCGCCCCTCTCGCGCAGTCGAAGTGCACCAAGGACACGCAGTGCTGCGCGGGGCTCGTCTGTGACGCCGGGCACTGCCAAGCGGGCTGCCACATCGGCGGCGCGTTCCAGACGTCCGGTCAGAAGAACACCGCAGCGAACAACTGCCAGTCCTGCCAGCCGAGTGTCAGCAGGACGGCGTGGACGAACGTGGCGGCCGGCATATCGTGCCGGGCCTCCGGCGGAGAGTGTGACGTTGGCGACACCTGCACGGGGACGAGCGCGACGTGCCCCGACACGAAGAAGTCCGCGGGGACGGCATGCACCTCCGACGCCAACCCCTGCACCCTCGACCAGTGCGACGGCACGAGCGTGACGTGTCAGCACCCGGCGGGGAACGCCGGCGTCACCTGCCGCACGTCGGCGGGCGACTGTGACGTCGCCACCTGCACGGGGACGAGCGCGACGTGCCCCGACACAAAGAAGCCCGCGGGGACGGCATGCACCTCCGACGGCAACCCCTGCACCCTCGACGAGTGCGACGGCAGCAGCGTGACGTGTCAGCACCCGGCGGGGAACGCCGGCGCCCCCTGCCGCCCGGCGGCGAACGACTGCGACGTGGCCGAGAACTGCACCGGGACGAGTACCGAATGTCCAGCGGACGCCTTTCTGCCCGAGGGCACGCAGTGCAGCGGCGGGACGTGCCAGGCAGGAGCGTGTTGCGATGCAACTGACTGCCGGTCGTGCCGGGACGGGTGCCAAGCGACAGCGAACCTCTGCATAGACTCCTGCCCGCTGCTCCCCGGAGACCCCGCCACGCACGACCCACAATGCGTCGAGGCCTGTCGCGCCGCGCGAAATGACTGCGAGGCCAAGTGCCTTCTCGACTCGGATTGCCCGTCGGGGTGCCCCAGCGTCTGTGACCCCGGAACGCCGGACTTCACGCCGTGCAACGACGGCATCGCCTGTACCGTCGGCGAGTTCTGTATGTTCGGTGTGTGCCAGACGAATGGCAGCACCTGCCACGGCGTGGATCTCTGCCAATACGCGTGGTGCGACGCCGAGTCGGGCGAATGTAGGACCGCCGACGTGACGTGCCCAAACGTCCCTGGCACCGATCCCCTGTGCTGGACTCGTGAGTGCCAGCACGACGCCGGAGCCTGCATAAGCATATTCCATCAGGTAGGCTCTTGCCCTCGCAACGAGTGCAACCAGGATGCGGACTGCAACGACGACGACGCGTGCACCAACGACCATTGCGGAGGCGAAATCGGTTTAAGACAGTGTGAATGGACGCGATCGGACTGCGACGATGCAAACCTCTGCACGCGCGACTTTTGCGACAACCCCGCGGAAGGCTGCAAACACGTTTTCGAAGATCCGCACATGGTCTGCGACGACACGATTGCGTGCACCGAGGACGAGTATGCCGACGTCTCAGCATGCCCGTCCGGCGACCTCACGCAGATCTGCAAGCACACGCCGCACAACGATGCGTGTGACGACGGCGACCCCTGCACCCAGGACCTCTGTGACCCGGCGGCGGGCCACCACGACCCGGTGACCGGCTGCGCGCATCCGTCGTTCTGCGACGATGGCATCCCCTGCACCGTCGACATGTGCGATGCCATTACGCAACCGCCGACGTGTGCGAACCTCCCCTTCAACTGCACCGCAAACTGACGGCTGATCCGACAACGCAGGCCGCCGCTCCATGGGGAACGGCGGCCTGCGCGCGCCGAGCCGTGAACAGCCGCCGCCTCGCCCGGTCGACCCTCGCCCCGTGAGCACGGCGGAGCAGACGGCGCGGTGCAGACGCTCAGGGTGGTGGTCGGTCCCGCCGCCTCCCGCGTCTTCGGCGCCGGCCGGTGCCGTCGACGCGCGCCATCGACGGGCCCGCTCGCGTGCTAGAGAGAACCGCCGTGGAGCCGATCCTGCTCGCCGCGCTCGCGGCGACCATCGCGCTGGCGATGACGCCGCTCGTGCGACGGCTCGCGTTGCGCGTGGGCGCGGTCGACCAGCCCGGCATGCGGCGCGTGCACGTCGCGCCGAGGCCGCGCCTCGGCGGGCTGGCCGTCGCGGCGGGCGTCGCCGGCGCGACCCTGGTCGGGAAGGTCGTCGGCGGCGCGCTCACGACGTCGGCGCTCGAGGACGGCGCACGGATGTGGGGCCTGGGTGCGGGCGCGCTGCTCGTCCTCGCCGTCGGCGTCGTCGACGACATACGTGGCGTCGCGCCGGCGACGAAGCTCGCCGCGCAGATCGTGGCGGCCGGGCTGGCGCTCGCCGGCGGGTACCACGTGGGCGGCGTGACGAATCCCTTCACGGGGACGTACGTCGTCTTCGGCGGAGTCGGCGCGCTGCTGACGATCGCGTGGGTCGTCGCCGTCACGAATGCGTTCAACCTGATCGACGGTCTCGACGGCCTCGCGGCGGGCGTCGCGCTGATCTCGGCGGTCCCGCTGCTCACGATCGCCTGGATCGAGGGACGGCTCGATGTAGTCCCGCTCTGGGCGGCGCTGGCCGGCGCGCTCGCCGGCTTCCTCGTTCACAACTTCGCCCCCGCGTCGATCTTTCTCGGCGACAGCGGCAGCCTGCTCGTCGGATACCTGATCGCGCTGCTCGCGGTGCAGGCGCTGGAGAAGAGCGCGACGCTCGTCGTCGTGCTCGCATCCGTGCTCGCGCTCGGCCTCCCGATCGTGGACCTGGCGCTCGCCGTCGTCCGCCGGATGCCGACGGGGGGCCTGAAGGGCATCGTGCAAGGCGACCGTGCGCATCTCCATCATCGCCTGCTGGCGCCCGGGACGGCGAGCCACCGCGGCCCGGTGCTCGTGCTCTACGGCGTCGCGGTCGCGTGCGGCGTGATCGCCGTCGTCGCGGCGGTGACGCAAAGCCTGCGCTACGCCGTGCTCGTGCTCGGCGGCGCCGGCATCGCGGCCGCGCTCGTCCGCCGGCGACGCACCCGCGCGTCGTAGCGCGCCACCGCGCGCGCGGGCGCCGCGACGCCCAGCGATCGCACGCGTCACCTCCGTGTGACGCCGGTGACACTGCGGGCGCCATCCACGACCTCGAGGCAGGCCTGCGCGACCGCATCGGCCGCCCCCCTTCGGGCCTTGCGCCGCATGCCCGCCGCGGCGGCGGCCCAGGCGGGCGGCTCCGTCGCGAGCGCCGCGACGTGGGCCGCGAGGCTCGCGTCGTCCCAGTCGGCTTCGCGGCACCACACCGCATCCGTCGCGGCCGCGAACTCGCGTGCATTCTCCGTCTGGTGATCGCGCGCGACGCTCGCGAGCGCCACCAGCACGGCGGGCAGCCCGACGGCCGCCAGCTCCGCGAGCGTCGTCGCGCCTGCGGATACGATCGCCACGTTGGCGCGGGCGTATTCGGCCGCCATGTCGTCGACGAACGGCATGACCGTGGCGGCGACGCCCGCCCGCGCGTAGGCGGCGCGCGCCCGTTCCGGGTCGCCCACGTGCCGGACGACGAGCGGCCCGACGCGCGCCGCCACGCGAGCGAGCAGGTGCGGGATCCGCTCGTCGAGAAACGCGGAGCCGAGCGAGCCGCCGGCGACGAGCACGTGGAGCATCCCCGCCGGCGGTCGCGCGCTCACGGACAGGATTTCCGCGCGCAGCGGCACGCCCGTCACGCGCGCGGGACATCGGAAGGCGCGTGCGGCCGACGCCTCCGCGAGCAGCGCCAGCGTGGCGAACGGTGCGAGACGCCGGTTCGCCGTTCCGGCGGTCGCGTTCGTTTCGAACAGCACGATCGGCAGTCGAAGGCTCCAGGCGGCGAGCACGCCCGGCGCGGACGCATAGCTTCCGAAACCGACGACCAAGCCGACGTCTTCGCGAAGCAGGATGCGACGCGCCGCGAGCGCGCCGGCTGCCGTCGAGCGCAGACCGACGACCTTTGCGGACATGCTCGCACCGGCGAGCGGCGCCGCGGGCGTCGTCAGCAGGCGATGGCCGCGCGACCGTGCGAGGCGGGTCTCGAGACCCATCGTGCCGCCGAGAAACACCGCATCGATGCCGCGCGGCAGCGCTTCGGCCACGGCACACGCGGGAAGCACGTGGCCGGCCGTGCCACCGCACGCCATCGCGATGCGTGCTCCGCCGGCACGCTTCATGGTAGAGACGCGTGCGGGCGGTGTACCGTGCTCGACGTCACGATGGGCGGCTCCTACCACAAGCGCGCGCGGGATGAAGGAGCGCGCGTCGCGGCGACGTCCCGCCCTCCGCACGTGGCCGTCGTCGTGCTGGGCGACCTCGGCCGGAGCCCCCGCATGCTGTACCACGCACGCGCGCTGGCGGATGCCGATGCGCGCGTGACGCTCGTCGGCTATCGCGAGACGGATCTCGACCCCGAGATCACGACTCGCCCGGCGATCGAGATTCATGCGCTCCGTCCGCCTGCATCCGGTGTCCCGCCTGCGCTGTTCGTGCCGCACGGCATCGCGCGGGTGGTCCGACAGACGGGCGAGCTCGCGGCCGTCCTGCGACGGACGGCGGCCGATACGATCCTCGTGCAGTCGCCCCCGGCCATCCCGACGCTGCTGGTCGCGCTCGCCATCGCGCGCATCGGCGGCGCACGCCTGATCGTCGACTGGCACAACGAGACGTGGGCGATGCTCGCGTTGCGTCTGGGAGCGCGCCATCCGGTCGTCGGGCTGGTGCGCTGGTGGGAGCGTCTCGTCGGACGGCGCGCCGATGCGCACCTCTGCGTGTCGCAGGCGATGGCGGCGCGGCTGGCGGAGGAGGCGGCGATCCGCGCGGTGGTGCTCCACGACCGGCCCGCCGACCGCTTCGTTCCTGCGACGAGCGGGTCGCGCGCCGCGACGCGTGCGAGGCTCGCCGACGAGCTCGGCCTGCGGCGACCCTTCTTCCTCGTCGTCGCGCCGACCGGATGGACGCTCGACGAGGACGTGGATCTCCTGATCGACGCCGCCGTGCGGCTCGACGCCGTGCTGTCGGCCGCTGCCGCCGGCCCGGACGTCGTCATCGTAGCGACCGGCCTGGGGCCGCTGCGCGAGCCATGGGAACGGCGCACCGCGACGCTCTCGCTTCGTCGCGTGCGCCTGTGCGCGCGTTGGCTGCCCGCCGCACAGTATCCGGCGTTCCTGGCGGCTGCCGACGTGGGCGTGAGCCTGCATCGCTCGGCGTCGGGCGTCGATCTGCCGATGAAGATCGCCGATCTGCTCGGCGCGGGCGTGCCGGTGTGCGCGCTCGCGTACGCGCCGTGTCTCGCCGAGATGCTGCGCGACGGCGAGACGGGACTCTTCTTCGACACCGCCGACGGCCTCGCCGCACATCTGGGGACGCTCGCCGCCGATCCCGACGGGCTCGTCACGACCCTGCGCCACAACGTCGTCGCGGGCGCGCGCGAGCGATGGACCGACGGGTGGAACCGGACGGCCCGGCCCGTGCTGCTGCCGTGAAGGTCGCCTTCGTGCATCCGGATCTCGGGCTCGGTGGCGCCGAGCGGCTCGTGGTCGACGCCGCGAGGGAGCTGCGGGCACGAGGGCATCGTCCCGTGATCGTCACCGCGCAACACGATCCCGCGCGGGCGTTTCCGGACACGGTCGACGGCTCGGTCGACGTGCGCGTCGCCGGACGGCTCGTGCCGGGACGGGTGGCGGGGCGGCTGCGGGCTCCGTGCGCCATCGCGCGCATGGCGTGGATCGCCAGCATATTGCCGCGTCGTCCCGCGCGACCGGGCGCGGCGGCTCGGCCTCGAGCGGCACGTCGAGCTCCGCACCTCGCCGTCGGAGACGGAGCGTGGCGCGCCGCTGTCGGCGTGCCGGTGGCGCGGCTCGGCCGCGAAGGTCGTCGGCACGTGGACGCGCACTTCTCGCGGGCCGCGTTCGGACGGCGGTTCGAGGCGGCGCTCCGGACGGTGCTGGAGGGTCGGTGCTCGGCACGCTGAGGCGCGCGCTCGCGTTGCTGCCGCCCGAGATGCGCGGGCGGTGGGCGGCGCTCGTCCCGCTCCTCGTGCTGACTGCCGTGCTCGAGGCGGCGAGCGCCGCGGCGGTGTTCGCGCTGGTGCGTGTCGTTGCCGATCCGGCGCACGCGGCGGCGATGCCGGTCGTCGGTGCGATCCTGCGCGAGCTCCCACCGATCGAGCCGTCGGGCACGATCGTGCTCGTCGCGGCGTTGGTGGGACTCTTCTTCGCGGCCAAGAACGCCCTCGGCGTGTTCACGGCCTGGGCGCAGGCGCGCTGCCTGCAAGACGCCACGGCCGCGACCTCCGTCGCGCTCGTGCGCGCCTACCTCGCCGCGCCGTGGCGCTTCCATCTCGCGCGCCGCTCGACCGACCTGGTGCACGACGCGCATCAGGCCGTGGATCGCATCTACAGGACGGTGATGGCGACCGCGCTCGGCATCCTGACCGAGGGGCTCGTGGCGCTCGGCATCGTCGCCGTCCTGCTCGCGGCGGCGGCGCCGGCGACGGTGGTCGCGGTGACCGTGCTGCTGGCGCTGTCGTTCGTGCTGGTTCGCGTCACGCGCGGCGCTCTGGTGCGGCTCGGCGCACGCTTCGATCGGGCGAGCGCCATGGCGCTCCGACGCGCCCAGCAGGTGCTCGGCGCGGTGAAGGAGCTGAAGATTCTCGGCCGCGAGCGCGGTGCGCTCGAGGTCTATGCGACCGATCGCCGAGCGCTTGCCGACGTCGGGGCGCGCTACAGCGGCGTGTCGTCGATTCCGCGGCTCGTGGTCGAGATGGTCTTCGTCTGCGGCGCGCTCGTCGTCGTGATCGTGCTGACGGCACGCGGCGGCACGGCGGCCGAGACGGTGCCGCTGCTCGGGCTCTACGCCTACGCCGGCTTTCGCGTGATCCCGTCGGCGAACCGCATCATCTGGATGATCGGCGAGATGCGCTACGGGACGGCGGCCGTCGATCGGGTGTCGCGCGACCTGCGCGCGCTCGCGGAGACGCCGCCGGCGCCGACGCGCGCGTGTACGTTCGACGATCGACTGGTGGTCGAAGGCGTCTCGTTCGCGCACGACGCCGACGGACGATCCGTGCTGCACGACGTGGACATCGTCCTCCGGCGCGGCGAGTGGCTCGGCGTCGTCGGCGCGACGGGCGCGGGGAAGAGCACGCTCGTCGATCTGGTCGTCGGTCTCCTCGAGCCGACGCACGGGCGGATCACCGTCGACGGCGTCGATCTCCGGCGCTGCGCACCGGCGTGGCAGCGACTGATCGGCTACGTGCCGCAGTCGGTCTTCCTCGTGGACGACACGCTCCGGCGGAACGTCGCCCTCGGAGTCCCGGACGGGGACATCGACGAGTCGCGGGTCCGGACCGCGCTCCGGCTGGCGCAGCTCGAGCCGCTGGTGTCCTCCCTGCCGGCCGGGCTCGACACCCCCGTCCGCGATCTCCGTCTGTCCGGCGGCGAGCGGCAGCGGGTCGGGATCGCGCGCGCGCTCTACGGCGAGCCGCGCGTCCTCGTGTTCGACGAGGCCACGTCGGCGCTCGACGGCGCGACCGAAGCCGCGCTCGCGGATGCGCTCCGGACGCTCCAGGGCGGCGTCACCATGCTGCTCGTGGCCCATCGGACGACCAGCGTCCGCCGTTGCGATCGCGTGGTGATGCTGCACGAGGGCCGGATCGTCGACACCGGGAGCGTGGACGAGCTCGCGGCGCGCAGCGCGGAGTTCCGGGCCCTGGCGGCCATGCCGGACGAGCCGTGAAGTCGCGACGATTCGCGCGGAGACGGGGGCGGATCCGATCGAACGCACCCGCGATGCGGACGTCGTGGTAGGGTCCGCGCGTGGATGAGCGCTCCCGACCCCTCGTGACGGTGCTCATGCCGACGTGGAACCGCGCGCCGTTCGTGGCGGAAGCCGTCGCGAGCGTGCTCGGCCAGTCGTACGGTGCGCTCGAGCTCGTCGTCGTCGATGACGGGTCCACGGACGACACCAGCGACGTCCTGGGCGCCATCCGCGACCAGCGGCTGCGGGTGATCGCGACGCCGCATCGAGGCATCGGCGCGGCGCTGAACGCCGCGTTCGCCGTCGCGTCGGGCGATGTCGTCGCGCGGCTCGACTCCGACGACCTGTGGCTGCCGACCATGCTGGCCGACCAGCTCGCGGCGCTCGTCGCGCGCGTCGACGTCGACGTCGTCCATGCGCGCTCTCAGGTGATCGACGCGAGCGGGCGGCGGCGCGACGAGCTCTGGGGGCGGCCGCTTCGCGTTCCGGACGATCCGCTGCTGAGCCTCCTGTACGTGGATCCGATCTGCACTATCACGGCGGTCTACCGACGGCGCCTGCTCGACCGCGTCGGCCCGTGGCCCGAGCACGTCCAGGTCGGCGAGGACGCCGACCTGAATCTGCGGGTCGCGCTCGCGGGCGGCCGGTTTCTCTTTCGTGACGCCGTGGTCGCGCTCAACCGCCGCCACCCCGGCAACCAGAGCGGCGACCCGACACGATTCCATGCGGGGCGCCGTGCGGTGCTCGACGCGTTCTACGCGCACCCGCACCTGCCGGCGAGAGCGCTCGCCATGCGACGGCTCGCGTACAGCAACCTCGACGCCGAGCACGGGCTCCACCTTCGCGGCGCACGTCGCTGGCGCGAGGCATCGGCCGCGTTCGCGACGGCGATAGCCGGAGCCCCGAATCCTCTCCGGGCCGCCGCACGCATCGCCTGGCTCATGATGAAGAGCTGACCATGCTGGAGCCATCGTCCTCGGCACCGGACACGGACCGCTTCACCAGGCTGGCCCTGAACGCGGCGCGCGTGCTCCGGCGGGCATTCCCGGCGGCGCTGCGCGCCCGCATACGTCGCCTCATGTTCCGCTGGTTCGATCTCCAATCGTCGCTTCCGTCGGGGCTCGTCGTGCGCGTGCGGTCGCTCGGCGAGTGGTGGCTTCTGAACGAGATCTTCGTGAACGGCGAGTACGAGGCGGCCCTCGCGCACCTGCTGCACGATCGGCCCTCCGGCCCCGGTCCGGTGGTCATCGTCGACCTCGGTGCGAACCTCGGCTACTTCACCCTGCAGGCGATCGACCGGCTGCGCCGGGCCGGCATCCGCGACGTGCGCGTCCTTGCCGTCGAAGTAGACGAGGAGTGCTGCCGGGAGCTCGAGCGGCGGATGCGCGAAAACGCGCTCACGACCTGCGTCGAGCTCGTGCGGGGCGCGATCGGCTCCCGCGACGGCATCGGCTGTTTCGAAGACGGCGACGAACGATATGCGCGTCGCGTCGTCGAGTCCGGGCACGCTGCGTCGGGGCCGTCGGTTCCGTACGTGGATCTCATGTCGTACGTCGGCGACGTTCAGGCGGTCGACCTGCTCAAATGTGACGTCGAGGGAGCGGAGCTGCTCTTTCTGCGGAGCTATCCCGAGCTCCTGCGGTCCGTTCGCACCGTCGTCATGGAGTTGCATCCCGAGCTGTGCGACGCCGACGAGTGCCTGCGCCTGCTCGGCGAGTATGGTCTCGCGCGGCAGACCGTCCTGCGGGCTGGCGACTTCGGCAGCACGGTCCTGGCACACCGCTGACATGTGGGGGCGGGCGGCGCAGGTCGGCATGCTGGTGCTGGCGGCGGCCGTCGTCCTCTACGTTCGCGTGCGGCCGCTCTTCCTCGACGGCGTGCCGCAGAGCCGCCGTGCGGAGCTCACGTTCCGTGGCGACGACGGCCGCGAGCACGTCTATCTCGGCGACTACGACAGCTACCTCTGGGTGCGCGAGGCGCGGAACTACCTGCGCAGCGGCACCACCTGCGATGCGGTGGTGGAGGGTCGGTGTCGCGATACGCTGACGAATGCACCGGTGGGCGCCGACATGCGCTATGCCCGCTCGCTCCACGTCGCGGCGATCGTGGCCATGCATCGCCTGATCGCCCTGTTGGCGCCGGGGTACCCGCTCACGTCGAGCGCGTTCTGGGTGCCCGTCGTCGTGGGCGTGCTCGGGGTGCTGCCGGCGTTCGCCATCGGCGCGCGCCTCGCCGGGCCGGTGGGCGGGCTCGTCGCCGCGATCGTGGTCGGCGTGAATCCGCTCTTCATCGTGCGGAGCGTCGGGAGCGACAACGACGTGTGGAACGTCGTCCTGCCGCTCTTCGCCGTGTGGCCGGCGATGGCCGCCCTGGAGGCGGCGTCCCGCGCGCGGGCCGTCGTGCTGGCGGCGATCGCCGGTGCAGTGGTCGGGCTGCATGCGGCGACGTGGAGCGGATGGGGCTTCACGCACCTCGTGCTGCTCGCGGGCCTCGGTGCGGCCGCGGTCATCGAGGCGCTCGACCGCAGCACGGCGCCGGAGCGGGGCGTCGCCGCACGCCTGGTGCTTCCGATCTACTGGCTCGCGGCCGCCGCGGCGACGGGCATTGCGGGCGCCGGGGTCGAAGCGCTCGTCAAACCCTTTGCCGTGCTCATGGCGCCGTGGGCAGCGGCGACCGCGCTGACGGATGCGCCGTGGCCCGACACGTTCACGTCGGTCGGGGAGCTCTCGCGCTCGAGTCTGGAGGAAGTGGGGAACCTGTTCTTCGGCGACGTGCCGTTCTTCCTGGGCTGCGTCGGCCTGCTTCTGACGGTTCTTCCGACGCGTCGGTGGCGCGCCGCGCACGTCGCTGTGCTGGTCGTCGGCGCGCTCGTGTATGCGGGCGTCCTCGCAGTCCCGGATCAGCGGCGCGAAGCGCTCGTCGGGCTCCTGGCGCTTCCGCTCGGCGGCGCTCTCGCCGTGCACGTCGTGCGCCCGGCGGCCCTCGGGTCGCCGGCGGGCGCCTGGATCGTCGCGGTCTGGTTCCTGGCGGGGATGTACGAGGCCCTCGCCGCGCAGCGATTGCTGCTGCTGCTCGTCGCGCCGTTCGGGCTCGCGCTCGGCGTCGCGATGGGGCGGCTCCACACGAGCGTCGTGGACGCGCTGCGGCCGTACGTCGGACGGTACGCGTGGCTCGCCTGGGCGACGCTGCTCGTTCTTCCAGGCGCGGTCGTCGTGAGGTGCACGCACGCGGGGATGGCGGCGGCACGTGCCTGCGTCCCGCAGATGAACGACGCCTGGTGGGACACGCTCGTCCGGCTCCGGGACTCCACCCCGCCCGACGCGATCGTGAGCGCGTGGTGGGACAACGGGCACTGGATCAAGTACGTCGCGGAGCGGCGCGTGAACGTCGACGGCAGCACGCTCGGAACGCACGTGCCGCATTGGCTCGCCCGCGCCCTGCTCGCGCCGACCGACGACGAGGCGGCCGGGCTCCTCCGCATGCTCGCCTGCGGCTCGGACGCGACGCCCGAGCCCGAGGGGAAGCTGGGCGCGTGGGGCAAGCTCGTCGCGCACGGGATGGACCCGGCGACCGCGCACGAGACGATCGTAGCGCTCGCCCGTCTCGATCGGGCCACCGCGCGCCTCGAGCTGCTCGCCCAGGGACTGGATCCAGAGGCCGCAGACGACGTGCTCATGGCCACGCACTGTACGCCGCCGCCGATCTACCTCGTGCTCGGTTCGGCGTTGGCCGGGCGGCGTTCCTGGCGTGCACTGGGCGCGTGGGATCCACGACGCCCGCGCACCGGAGACGACGGTGACGCGCACGCGGGCGCGCTGCAGTGGATGCCGTGCACGTCGACCGCGGATGGTGCATGGGCGTGCCGAGCGAATCCGCCGGGGAGCGCGCCGACTGCGCGCCCCGCGGTCGCGTACCGTCCCGACGGCCCTGGCTCGACCCGGCTCGTCACTCCCACCGGAGAGACCGTGCCCGCGGCGGTCCTGCTCGCCCGCAGCGACAGGGTGGAGGAGGAGACGGTCGCGGGCGCGGACGAGGGAGCGCTCGGCGTCCTGATCGACGTGCCGGGGCGGCGCGCGCTCGTCGACTCGCCCGCCATGCTGCGCAGCACGTTCACGCGCCTGATGTTCCTCGGCGCCCACTACACACCGCACTTCGAGCTCGTCGACGACCGCACGAGCCCGGGCGCCGAGCGCGTGCGGGTCTGGAAGGTCTGGTAGGGGACGCCGCGGGCGTCGGCGACGCGGCAGCCGCGCTCCATGACCGCCTCCTAGCCCTTGAATTCGTTCACGACGTCGCGGACCTGGCGCATGAAGTGCTCGGTCGAAAACTGTTCGCAGGTCGTCGCGAGCAGGGCTCGCAATCGCTGCTGCTCCGCGGTGTTGGTCAGCGTGGACGAGATCTTCTGGACCGCGTCGTCATCCATCTCGTACATCAACGCCGGCTCGCGGCCGACGATCTCCATCTGGCCGCCGCCGCGCGGCACCCAGACGATCGCACCGGCGCGTGCCAGTTCGGCGGCGGCCATACCGAAGTGCTCTTCGCGCATGCCGTGAATGCCGTAGCGATGCGTCGCCATCAGCCGGCGGACCTCCTCGCGTGCCAGGTCGTCGCGAAACTCGATCCATGATCCGAGCGAACGCGCGAGCGCAGTGAGCGATCGAAGGTATCTTCGCGAGTGGCGATCCCATGTGCCCACGATCGTCAGCATGAGGTCGGGCGCATACTCGCGTACGCGCGCGAGGATTTTCATCACCCGCTCGTACTCCTTCTCGGGCGAGATGCGGCCCAACGCCAGGAACGCGTTGAGCCGTTGATCCCACGGCAGCCCTGGCGCCGGATCGACAACCGGTGGATAGAGCGTGCGCGTCTCGATGCCGAGAAACTTCCGCACGTGCTGGCCGGTCCAGTCCGAGTTCACCAGCGAGACGTTTTGTTTCAGGCGATCGAGCGAGAAGTCGGCGATCCAGTCCGCGAACCTGTAGTACACGTTGAGGCCCTTCTGCGGCGGGTGATACCAGCGCAGATCGACCGCCGGCCGGGGGCGCAGGTAGGTCGGGTAGTGAATGTACTGAATGCCGCGCCGTCCGTAATCGGTTTCGTTGTAGACGCCGAACAGCACATCGAATCCGTGGCTGACGCGGCGTGTGAAGCGCATCAACAGCGCCATCTTGATCAACGTCGATGGCATCGGCAGGTGATCGGGCAGCATCCGCCACGATCGCGGCACGACGATCGTGTCGAAATCGCCTTGACGCAAGTGTGTTCCGAAAAAGCGGTTGATCGGCTCGATCTCGACTGGACGCCAGGACAGGACCGTCACGCGATGTTCCGCGACCAGCGCCTGCAGGACCCACGCCGCCACGCCGTTGCCTCCGCCAGGCGGCTGCAAGGACGGCTGCACCAGCAGCACGCGCTTCATGGCGTGTTGACGTCGGCGGTCGACTGATCACCGATCCGCCGGCCGCGCGGGGTAGCATGCGTGCGACAACGATCGACAACGATGCAGGAAGTCCGGTCGAAGCCGGCGTCGGACCGCCTGTGCGGATCGATCGTATGGCAGTTCGACACGAACAAAGAGTTCGAGACCGTCAACGGCGTCACGACAAGCGGCGGCGCGATCGACGGCCCGTGGCCAGTTTGTGGCGGGTGGAGTGTCGTATGTGATCTCTGGATACGTGAGCCTGATCGGCCGGCCAGGCAACGTGCTGCCCGCGTTTGGAGTCGATTGACGAACGGCATGGGGCAAAGTCGGTCCTAGTCCAGGGGCCGCTCCGTAAGGTCGAGTAGCGAGGTGACTTTTCTAGTCGCGGTTCCGAACTTGATCGGAAGGTCGATGAGCCCTCCAACCTCGAACGGAGGGGCCGCGAGGTCAATTGATCGATATTCCCCGTTCGGGATGTCCTGGTTTCTCGGAGAGCTGGGACGGTCATTCGTAAGGATGACCCACTTGTACTTGCCCTTCCTCAGGTTGTTCTGGATGAACTTGCGAACGAGCGTGTTGGAGAGATGCTGCAGTACGTCCTTGGATATGAGCAGGTCCGCAGCGGGGAGGTCCTCGGTGATGTCGCCGACCTGAAACTTGATCTTGCCATTCTCGTGTTTCTTGCGGACGGCCTCGATGACATCGGAGGCGATGTCGACACCGAGGTAGCTCGCATCACCCCAGTCCATCGCGCTCGAGAAGCTCCAGTCCCCGCAGCCAGTGTCGACGACCGATTTGACGGCGTGCTTCTTCACGAAGTCTTCGACGTAAGCGCGATACTCGCGCGTGATCTCCAAGGTCGATCCCGGGCCGCTCGTTCCTTTGCCCGTGACGTCCTGACCCCATCTTCCCTCCGCGTAGATGCGATTGAAGGTGACGGTCAACGATGGCTGACGGCTGATGGGATTGATCGCGAAGTAGGAGAACGCCAGCGCAGCGGCCAGACCGGCGGCGATGGAGACGGGCCTCTTCATCGTTCTCGGGTTGATCTCACGCCGCCGCGAAGAGGCGCCACTCGCCCTCGACGCCCTTGAGGGCGCGGCTGCACCGATCCTGGAAGCTCGAGCCCGATCCGGCGACGTGCCCTTCGGGTCCTCGCACGTAGTGTGTTCGCGGCTGCATCTGCGTCGACGGTACCAGATCGCCGAGCGGACCGCCCAGCGGTTGCGCGTACGGCCATGACCAACGCCCAATTCGGCATTGGCCCCTCGAGCAACTGCGAGGGCAACATCGTCCGCTGTCCGCCGGCCTCGCCTACGAAGAGAATCCGACGATCGCTACACTCCCGAGGAGAATCGGGAGCGTCGCCGCACCGCTTCCACCACACCGAGAGGCCCTTTCTGCTTCTGGCGGCCGCTCAGGTCGTCGCCTCTTTCGTTACATCAAGGCCCGCTGCCCTCGCCGACGGCGCAGCGTTGATTCGCGTCGCCGGACGCGCCACGGTCGCGCGATGGCGAACCCCACGATGAGCCGTGCCGCCCACCAAGCCTTCCTCGCCGACAATTGCCGCCGCCGGCCTCAGCTTCGCGCCGTATCGGCGGAGGCCTCGCGGTCGCCCGTAGCTCTCGGGGACGATCGTCTTCGCAACGCCTCGGTGTAGGCGGAGCGGGACGCCCGGCCCAGACGAGCCGCAAGCAGTGAAACCACCGCGCCGCCGACCCGCACGTCCTCAGGCGGAAGGCGGCGCCCATAGCACAGGATCGGCGGGTCTGGTGAGGGCGACCGCGTGAACGCGTCCGCTCGCACGACGCTGACGACGAGCTAGGGCACTCGCGTAACCGGCTGACGACACTCGGTGGCCAGCGAGGACAGTTCCCGATGGTTCGCGGCCCGGTCAGGCGCTAGGGTTCCTCCAAGAAAAACCGTGCCTCGACGGTGGGACGAGCCGAATGGACTAGGTACGGATGATCCATCATGGCCCCCATGTCGTCGACGAGATTGTGCGCTTTCATGAACGCGACAGCGGGATTCAACCGACGTGGCCCCCACGCGAGTTCCTCATCGACTGCGCGGAAGGTCAAGGGCGAGTCGGATGCCAGGGCGCGAGCGCACAGCTCGCGTGCGTCGCGTCTCGGGTGCCATGCCTGGAAGAGAGGATCGGTCTTCCAGAAGAAATCGTCCGCCGGACCGATGATGCCGAATTGAGAGTTTGGATCAGGGTGCGATCGGATAAGGTCAACGCGCTGAAGTTCGTGGAGTACGAGTGGTAGTTCGGTTTCTACAGACTCGAGGTCAGCGAGTTCGCGCAACGCCAACAACATGTCGTCACCAAGCACCTGCGGATCCCAGTCCACAGCGTACTTCGAGCGAGCGTTCAAAAGCCGAACGACGGCGAGGCAGGACTCAGCATGCCGCATCTGGAGGGTGCTAAGGCAGGATTCTTCGCGGGCAATCTGCAGTAGCTGGCCGAGTGCGTTGCCCGATTGCGCCGGTTGACTACCCGATCGCGTTTGCGAGTTGGTCGAGGGTCGCCTCGATCTGAACGAGTCGCCGTTCGTCATGAACACGGTCGGCCAAGCGGGAGATGGCACCACCAACGTAGGGGACCGCGGAGATGATCGTTAGCACCGCGTCCCTCGTTGTCAGCGTACTCATTCGCGGATCTCATCCCGGAGCCGCGCCATTCAGCGCCTGAACGGCGGCGAAATTGATCTACACTTTGCGAGTACGTGGAGATCAATTCGTGTAACTAGTTGATTTGCAATCGTATCGACAAGTGCGAGGAGGGGGACTTGAACCCCCACGGGTGTTACCCCACTAGCCCCTCAAACTAGCGCGTCTGCCATTCCGCCATCCTCGCGCGACAGCGACTCAGAGCTACCATCGGGCGTTCGGACTGTCGAGTACGCGCGACGGCAAGTACCTGCCGCAGCAGCGTGCACGGGCGGCGGCGCGCGCGCGCGTTGAACCGCCGTAGGCGCGGGCGGAAGATCGCAGCGTGCAGATCGCGACGGGCAGGCTCTTCGCGCTCTTCTCCTTCGACCTCGGGTTCGAGATCGACCTCGGGCGGGCGCGCGACACGTTGCCGGAAGGGGTGCGCGCGGGGATGGGAACGAGCGGCAAGGTCGGACCGGCGCACGTGCAGTACGCGTCGCCGCCGCTCGTGCAGCCGCTCGGGACCAGACGTGTCCATCTGATCGAGCGGCCCGTCGACGCCGACGTGTCGCTGCGGCTGCACGATTTCGGCGCCGCGTCGATCGTCTTCAGCATGCCGTTCGACCGCGTCGACGGGGCGTCGCTGCCGAACCTCACCGCCGCGCTCAGCACCGGTATGACGCTCGAGGCGGAGGCGCGGACGGTGCTCGCGGACGTGAGGCCGCGCGTGGCGCCGGCGATCTCGCGGCCGAACCTCGACGGCGACGATCTCGTCGAGGACTACTACGTGATCCAGGTGTCGCAGTTCGAGCCGGCGCTCGATGCCGACGCGCTGCTCGGCGCGCGGCGCGATCTGCTGGCGCGTATCCTCCATTGCGAGCCGGCGCATCTCTCGTCGACGGAGACGGACGAGGTGCTGCGGACGGCGGTGACCTACACGTCCGACGATCTCGTCGCGACCGATTGGAACGTCGCGCTGGTGTACGATCGCGAGTACCATCAGGACGTCCTGAACGTCCTCGAGCTGCTGAACGTGCAGCTGCTCGAGCTGCGCTACATCGACCGCATGCTCGACCAGCAGATCGCGCGTCTCTACGAGGACGTCGGGCGGCGCCGCGGCTTTCTGCGTTCCTTGCGTCCCGCGACCGTGCGGGTGCAGGAGCTCTCCGAGCTGCGTCTCGACACCGCGGCGCTGCGCGAGCGCATGATCAACGCGCTCAAGCTGACCGGCGATCTCTACCTGACGAAGATCTACACCCGCACCGCCGAGCGCCTGCACCTTGCCGAGTGGCAGCGCAGCATCGACGGCAAGCTCGAGGTCATCCAGAACGTCGCCAACGTGTTCTCGACGCGCGCCACGACGGCGCGCGCGGAGCTCCTCGAGCTGACGATCATTCTCCTGATCGTGCTCGAGATCTTGCTCGCGCTCTTCGGACGCTGACCTGTCGCTACGGCGCCGCCGGAGCGGCGGGTGCGGCCGGCTCACCGGCGGGCGCGGCGCCTTCACCCGCGCCTTGCGGCGCCGTCGCCGCCTCATCCTCGTCGCCGACCGGACCGCCGGCGAGCGGCTCGTTGCGCGCCGCCGGCGCGGCGGTCTCGGGCATGAGCGTCGAGCTCACGCGATGGCTCGCGCCGTAGGTGAGCGTCAGCGACGTGATCATGAAGACGATCGCGGCGCCGGTCGTGAGGCGGGTGAGGAAGTTGCCCGCGCCGCTGCTGCCGAAGATCGTCGTGCTGGCACCGCCGAAGACGGCGCCGATGTCGGCGCCTTTGCCGGCTTGCAGGAGAACGGTGACGACGAGGATGAAGCACGCGAGAACGTGCACGATGGTGACGAGGATGATCATGGCTGCGAGCGCTCCTTACCGAAAGCCTATGATACGCGAAAACGCCGCGGCGTCGAGACTCGCGCCGCCGACGAGCGCGCCGTCGATGTCGGGTTGCGCCATCAAGGTATCGATGTTGTCGGCCTTGACGCTGCCGCCGTAGAGCACGCGGACGGTCTCGCTGCCGGCGTCGCCGGCAAGCTCTTTGAGCAACGTCCGGATTACCGCGTGGACCTCCTGCGCTTGCTCCGGCGTCGCGGTCTTGCCGGTGCCGATCGCCCACACCGGCTCGTAGGCGATCGTCAGCCCACGGACGACGTCGCGGCCGAAGCCGGCGAGCCCGTCACGGACCTGGCGCTCGATCACCGGCAACGTATTGCCGCCCTCGCGCTCGCGCAGCGTCTCGCCGATGCACATGATCGGCTTCAGCGCCGCGCGCAGCGCCGCCTCGATCTTCTGCCGCACCGTCTCGTTCGTGTCGCCGAAATACTGGCGGCGCTCCGAGTGGCCGACGATGACGTACGTGCAGCCGGCGTCCTTCAGCATCTCGCCGGAGATCTCGCCGGTGAAGGCGCCCTTCGGCTCCCAATGGAGATTCTGTCCCGCGAGCCCGATCGCGGTACCTTCGATGGCGCGCGCGGCGGTCTCGAGCGCGGTGTAGGGCGGGGCGATGACGACCTCGCGATCGCGCGCGCCCGCCGCTTCCTTGATGCCGTCGATCAGCGCGACCGCCTCGGCGCGCGTCGCGTGCATCTTCCAGTTGCCGGCGATGAGCGCGCGGCGTGGTGCGGACTTCTTCATCGTTCCAGCACCGTCAGGCCGGGCAGCGGCCGCCCTTCGAGGAACTCCAGCGCGGCGCCGCCGCCGGTCGAGATGTGCGTGATGTCGTCGCTGCGGCCCGAGCGGGCGAGCGCGGCGATCGAGTCGCCGCCGCCGACGACCGTGGTCGCGCTGCTGTCGGCGAGCGCGTTCGCGATCGCCATCGTGCCGCGGCTGAACGGCTCGACCTCGAAGATGCCCATCGGCCCGTTCCAGAAGATCGTCCGCGCCTTTGCGATCACGTCGCGATACGCGGCGACGGTCTGCGAGCCGATGTCGACGCCTTTCTGCCCGTCGGGGATGTCGATCCCGACTGCCTCAGTCGGCGTCGCGCCGGAGAGGTCGCTCGTCACGACGTGGTCCATCGGCAAGCGGAGCTTGCTCTTGCCGCGCACCAGGACGTCGCGGGCGACGTCGAGACGGTCGCGGTCGACGAGCGAGTCGCCGACCTTGCGCCCGGCGGCGAGCAGGAACGTGTATGCCATCGCGCCGCCGATCAGCACCGTGTCGACCTTGTCGAGGAGGTGCTCGATCACCTTGATCTTGTCCGACACCTTGGCGCCGCCGAGGATCGCGACGACCGGACGCTCCGGCGCGTCGACGATCTTCGCGAGCGCCTCGACCTCCTTCTGCATCAGGAAGCCCGCCGCCGTGACCGGCATCACGTGCGCGATACCTTCCGTCGAGGCGTGGGCGCGATGAGCGGCACCGAAGGCGTCGTTCACGTAGACGTCGGCCAGGGCGGCGAGCTGGCGCGCGAACGCGGGATCGTTCGCCTCCTCCTCGGGGTGGAAGCGCAGGTTCTCGAGGAGCAGGATCTCGCGGCGATCGAGGCTCTTGCTCATGCGCTCGACCTCGGGGCCGACGCAGTCAGGAGCGAGGATCAGCTTGAGATGCAGCAGCTCGGCGAGCGCGTCGCCGACCGGCTGCAGCGAGTACTTGGGATCGCGCTTCCCCTTCGGCCGGCCGAGGTGCGAGGCCAGGATGACGCGCGCACCGTGGGCGACCGCCCACTTGATCGTCGGCAGCGCCGCCTCGATGCGGGTCGCGTCCGTGATGCGCCCGTTCTCGAGCGGCACGTTGAAGTCGGCGCGGATGAACGTCCGCTTGCCGGCGACGTCGAGTGTATCGATGGTGCGCAGCGCCACGCGGCGCGACCCGGGTCAGAGGCTGCGTCCGAGGAGCAGGGCGACGTCGCGCATGCGATTCGAGAAGCCCCACTCGTTGTCGTACCACGACAGCACCTTGCAGAAGTTGCCGTCGATCACTCGCGTCAGCCCGGCGTCGAAGATCGACGAATACGACGTGCCGTTGAAGTCGCTCGAGACGAGCGGCTCCGTGCAGTACGCGAGGATGCCCGTCAGCGGACCCTCGGCGGCCTTCTGCATCGCGGCGTTGATGTCCTTCTCGGTAGTCTTCTTGTCGAGCTCGGCGGTGAGATCGACGAGGGAGACGTTCGGCGTCGGGACGCGGACCGCCATGCCGTCGAGCTTGCCCTCGAGCGCCGGCAGCACGAGCGACACGGCACGGGCGGCGCCGGTCGTCGTCGGGATCATCGAGAGCGCGGCGGCGCGGGCGCGGCGCAGGTCCTCGTGCGGCAGATCGAGGATGCGCTGGTCGTTCGTGTAGGCGTGGATCGTCGTCATCAGGCCGCGGCGGATGCCGAAGCTCTCGTGCAGTACCTTGGCGACCGGCGCCAAGCAATTCGTCGTGCAGGACGCGTTCGAGATGACGTCGTGCTTCTTCGGATCGTACATGTCGTCGTTGACGCCGAAGCAGACGGTGAGGTCGGCGCCTTTTGCCGGCGCGGAGATGATCACCTTCTTGGCGCCGGCCGAGAGGTGCTTCGCCGCCTTGTCGCGCGCGGTGAAGAGGCCGCTGCACTCGAGCACGAGCTGGACGCCGAGGTCTTTCCACGGCAGGTTCCCCGGATCGCGCTCGGCGAGGACCTTCACCGGCTTCCCGCCGACGCTGAGCGACCCTTTGTCGTGCGTCACCTCGGCCTTCAGCTTCCCGTGGATGGAGTCGTACTTGAGGAGATGCGCCAGCGTTTCGGCATCGGTGATGTCGTTCACCGCGACGAAGTCGAGCCCGCGTTCGTCGAGACATGCCCGAAACACGTTCCGACCGATGCGGCCGAAGCCATTGATGCCGACACGCACTGCCATGGGGTCCCTCCTCGCGGGCGAGTGCTCGCCGCCGCGCGGCCTCGAAATAAGCGGCCTTTGTGTCATGCGACGGCCGGGCAGTCAACTAATTCCTCAACAACGACGCATGATTGACCGCCTCGGGGTCCTATACTACCGTCCGCGTTCGGGTCCTTCGCGTGACGGTTCTGTGGGGGTGAGATGAGCATGTGGATGTCCGCCGTCCGCCAGCTGCTGACGCAAGCCGAGCCGCTGACGATTCCGCGACCGCAGGAGACCATCGTGCAGATGGTCACCGGCTCGGGAGCGGTCGTGCAGGCCGTGCTCTTCCTGCTCCTCGGGTTCTCGGTCGTGAGCTGGGCGGTCATCTTCACCAAGAGCCGCCAGATGCGGCGCGCGGAGCGCGAATCGGAGCGCTTCATCGACATCTTCTGGGACGCGAAGAACCTGACCGCGATCAACACCGCGAGCCTCGACCTCAAAGAAAGTCCCGTCGCGCAGGTCTTCCGCGCGGGGTATCAAGAGCTCGTGCGGTTGACGCGCGCGAAGCGCCAAGCGGCGAGCGGTGACGAACTGTCGACGGATCTCGGCGGCGTGGAGAACGTCGAGCGCGCCATGCGGCGCGCGACGACGCAAGAGATCACCAAGCTCGAGCGCCAACTGACGTTTCTCGCGACGACCGCGAGCGCGGCGCCGTTCGTCGGGCTCTTCGGAACCGTGTGGGGCATCATGAACGCGTTTCGCGGCCTCAGCGTCACGCAGTCGTCCAGCATCCAGGCGGTCGCGCCCGGCATCTCGGAAGCGCTCATCGCGACCGCGATCGGTCTCGCCGCGGCGATCCCGGCGGTGATTGCCTACAATCATTTCGCCGGCAAGGTACGCGTCCTCTCCGCCGAGATGGACAACTTCGCCTCGGAGTTCCTCAACATCGCCGAGCGGCATTTCTTGAAGTGACGATGTCCGTTTCGACCGCAGCCCGAGTGACGAGCCATGGCGGGATTCGATAGTCACCGCAGCGGCGCGAGCAGCATCGCGCAGATCAACGTGACGCCGCTCGTCGACGTCATGCTGGTCCTGCTCGTCATCTTCATGGTGACGGCGCCGATCATCCAGCAGGGCGTCGCCGTCGACTTGCCGAAGACGCGGGCGGCGCCGCTCAACGCGCAAGAGGAGCCGCTCGTCGTCGGCATCGCGCAAAACGGCGCGATCTACTTGAACGACGTGCCGATCGCGATCGGCGACCTGCGCGGCAAGCTGGTGGCGGTCGCGCAGGCGAAGCCGGATCACCAGGTGCTCTTGCGCGCCGATCGCAACGTGCCGTACGGCGAGGTGGTGCGGGTCATCGCGGCGGTGAAGGAGGCCGGCGTCAGCCGGCTCGGCATGGTGACGGAGCCGCCGCCGGAAGGGCGGTGAGTCTTGCCCGACCCGCGCCGCGCCGGCCGCAACGGCCGTAAGAACGGCGACGGCTCGTTTCTGCGCGGAACGTTGCTGTCGGCGCTGCTGCACGCGCTCGCGATCGGGCTGATCCTGCTCGCGCCGCATCGCATGCGCGCCGCGCCGCCGACCGCGTACACGGTCGAGATCGTCGACCCGAGCGCGCTCGGCGGGAAGCTCCTCGCGGGGCCGATCGGCGGCGGCGCGGCGAACGCACGTCAGCAGCGTCCGCAGCGCGCCGAGCCAGAAAAACCCCCAGCGCCACCACCACCGCCGCCACAACCCGCAAAACCGCCTGAGCAGGTCGCGAAGGCGGAGCCGCCGAAGCCGGAACCGGCGAAGCTGGAGCCGCCGAAGCCCGAAGACGCCGACGCGGTGCCGCTCGCGAAGGCGACGCCGGCGCCACAGCCGACCCGCGTCGCGCCGACGGCGCGTCCGACCGTCGCCGCGCGTCCGACGACGAAGCCGACCGCGACGCAAGTCGTCGCGAAGCCGAAGCCGACCGCGATCGAGCGTGCGAGCGCGAAGGCGACGGCGAGCCCGATCGCGCTCGCGCACCGACCGGCGCCGACACCAGCGCCCGCAACGCCGCCGACACGCGAGGCGGCGAAGGAGCACGAGCGCGCGCCGGCGGGCGAGGACCTCGACGCCAAGCTCGCGGCGGCGATCAAAGGCGTCGAATCGAAGGTCGAGAAGAGCGGCACGCGCGGTCTCAGCGGCGCCGGGCCCGGCGGCGGCATGGGCGGCACGGAGCGCACGTTGAGCGGCCCGGCCGGCGTCGGCGGCGAGGGTCCGGGCGGCGGCGGCACGCTGCGCGGCCTCGAGTTCGTCGTCTACTACAATCAGATGTTGACGCGCATCAAAGAGAGCTGGACGTACGTCGGCACGCGCTCCGACTTGCGTGTCACCGTCCGCTTCAGCATCCTTGATTCCGGAGAGATCACGGATCTACGCCTGGTGGAGCGCTCGGGCGACCCGGGGTATGACGCCTCGGTCGAGCGCGCTATCAAGCGCGTGAGCCCGTTGCCGCCGCCGCCGGAGGCGTACCGCAAGGACTTCAGCGACGTCGAGCTCACGTTCCGGCCGGCGGACCTGCGACGTCCGTCGGGATGACGCGACTTCGAGCGGTGCCGCTCGTTAGGAGGGATGATGGGGGGAGCACTGGAAGCGACGCATGATGATCGCAGAAGCACGCGCGCGGCACTCGCGTGGCTGGTTGCGCTCGGGACGCTGATCTTCGCGCTGGTCGCGCTCGTCGTGCCGGCGCGCGCGCAGGTGCGGGGCACGATCGTCGGCCCCGGCGCGACGAGCTATCCGATCGCGGTCTCGCCGCTCAAAGGCGCCGACGGCGACCGCTTCGCCGACATCGTCGCGCGCGATCTCGACCTCTCCGGCTTCTTCAAGGTGATCGACCGCGGCGCGTACATCGAGCACGAGGATCCCGTCACCGCCGATGCCATCAACTTCGAGAACTGGAAGACGGTCGGCGCGCTCGCGCTCGTGAAGGGCACGATCGAGCGCGCATCCGACGGTGTCGTCGTCGAGGCGCGGCTGTTCGACGTCGTCGAGCGCAAGCAGCTCGCGGGCAAACGCTACCGCACGGGCGAGGACCTGCGGCGCATCGCGCACCGCTTCGCCGACGAGATCATGCTGGCGCTCACCGGCGAGCGCGGGCCGTTCGATTCCAAGATCGCCTTCGCGTCCCGCCGCAACGGTCGCTTCAAGGAGATCTGGGCCATGTCGCTCGACGGCGGCGATCTCCGCGCCGTCACACACGAAGGCCTGATCGCGCTCGCGCCGAGCTGGAGCCCGGACTCGCGCTCGCTGCTCTTCACGTCGTATCGCACCGGCAACCCGAGTCTCTTCGAGATCGATGTCGCCGGTGGCGCGCCGCGGCTCGTGTCGGCGCAGCGCGGATTGAATCTCGGCGGGCGTTTCTCGCCGGGAGGACGCGCGATCGCGGTCGCGCTCGAGAGCGGCGGCCAGACCGACATCGCACTCCTCGACCCGAGTGGACAGCTGATTCGCTGGGTGACGCGCGACCGCGCGCTCGACGTCTCGCCGTCGTGGTCGCCCGACGGACGCTCGCTCGTCTTCTGCTCCGATCGTGGCGGCGGTCCGCAGATCTACACGGTGAGCGCCGACGGCGGCGAGCCGCACCGCGTGAGCTACTCGGGGAACTACAACACGTCGCCGTCGTGGTCGCCGAAGGGCGACCGCATCGCGTACGCGAGCCGCACCGGGCGACGCTTCCAGGTGTTCGTCATCGACGCGAAGGGCGGCGACGCGAAGCAGATCACGAGCAGCGCCGGCGACAACGAGGATCCGTCGTGGTCGCCCGACGGACGCTACCTCGCGTTCAGCTCCACGCGCGACGGTTCGGGCGCGATCTACATGTCCGACGCGAGCGGCGCGCACCAGAAAAGATTGACCCCACCGGGGGGCGATGATAGCAACCCCAGCTGGTCGCGTTGGCTCGAATGAGTGGGACTCAGCGAGTGGAGGAGGGAGCATGACTCGATCGATTCGCATCGCCGTGGCGATGATGATGGCGGCGGCTCTGGTGGCGGGCGGCTGCGCGAAGAAGAAGCAGCACACGCTCGACGAGACGACGTCGACGTACGGTCCCGGCGGCGAAAGCGGTCTCGCGTCGGGCGGTAGCCTCGACCGCTTCAAGCGCGGCCTCGGTCCCGAAGAAGGCGGCGTCCTGAAGGACGTGCACTTCGCCTTCGATCGCTACGACCTCGACGCGACCGCGCGCGACATCCTCGCCGCGAACGCCGAGTGGCTGAAGGACAACCCGCGCGCCCGCACCGAGATCGAGGGCCACTGCGACGAGCGCGGCACGGTCGAGTACAACCTCGCGCTCGGCGCGCGCCGCGCGAAGGCGGTGAAGGACTACCTCGTCACGCTCGGCACCTC
>WNFR01002221.1_pt1 | contig 26793 bp, 24 predicted proteins | sample 5400221 | NCBI WGS metagenome assembly WNFR01 (sample SAMN13153357, study PRJNA577476) | soil metagenome | isolation source: 40 cm soil under Madrone tree | place: USA:California | collected 2016-06-14
CTACGCCGCGACCGATTTCAATCTCTCCGGCGTCGGCGCGCCGCAGCCCGGCTATGCGAAGCTGCGCGGCCTCGTCCTCCTCGAGGGCTCCGGCGGCACGACGTCGGGTCCGTCGCTCTCGAGCGACACGCTCGACCGCATCACCGCGAGCTTCGACGGCGGCTTGTACGGCGCCGTGAAGGACCCGAGCAGCGCCGGGCGCTGCGTCGACGGCACGACCGCGTGCACGATCGCCAACGAGGCGACGACGTGCGCGGGGCAGGTCCCGCCGAAATGCACGCTCACCCAGACGGCGTACGCCTTCGTCCCCGGCGCGCTCAATCCGCGCGTCCTCGCGGTCTCGGAGCCGAACGCGATTCAAGGCGCGTACGATCCGAACACGACGCTGGCGATCGCCGCCGTCGATCAGGGCGTCGGCACGAAGAAGTGCACGCGGGGCTCGAACTCGGGGGCCGTCTGTACGGCAGATAGCGAGTGTCCGAGCTCGACGTGCGACGACAGCGCGATCTCGAAGGTGCCGGACTTGGCAGGCTTGAAGTTCCTCCCGGTGTCGACGGCGGCAGGCGGGATCGGTACGTTCGTCGATTCGAACGGCTTCGTCGCGTCACTGTTCCCGTTCCTCGCGACCTCCGTCGGCGGGCCGGGGCCGACCGTCGGCGGCCTGCTCACGTGGCAGGACATCTTTCATGGCACCTCCGCCGCGTCGACTCCGGACAAGGGGCCACCGCCCACGAGCTTGCCGGCGCCGGTGTGGGGCCGCGTCGCGCAGGTGACCAGCATGACCCGCCTCCTCGATGCGTTCTTCGTCGGCAACACGAACTTTTCCGATTGGTATTACCCGAGCTCGGGCCTCTCGGTGACCGGCGTCCCGGGACACTGCTCGAATCCCGCCGGCGGTACGTGCACGGGGCCGTTGCCGGCCGGAACCGTCGGGGCGCCGTGCGGCGGGGCGAACTTCTCGCAATCACTCGCCGACGGGCAGTGCTCCGAGGTGATCAGCCTCGACTCGACGGCGCTCTCGGTGGGTCGCGGGCGCCGCGACATCGAGAACCTGACGCAAGCCGCGAACGTCGACATCCCGGTGATCTCGTTCGTCGGCAGCAACGGCCTCGCCCGCGTGCCCGGCGCGATGACGGGGTTCGGGACGAGCATCCATCGCTGTACGGCCCCGAGCTGCGACGGGACGACCGATCGCGTCGTCGACGCCGCCAATCCGAATCCGGCGTTCCCGACGCTCGGCGGCGTCGCCGGCGGATACGAGGTGTACGTCAACATCGGCTACGCGCACCTCGACGTGGTGACCGCCGAGGACTTCCCGAGCAACAACGTGGGGCCGATGCTGACCGCGTTCCTCGCGCGCAACGTGCAGTAGCGACGACCGCAGGCCGGTCTCGACGTTCGGGCCGGTGATCGCGCGCGCCGCGCGCCGGTGATCACACGCGCCGCGCGCCGATCGATCGGCGCGCGGCCCTTCGGGCTGAGGCAGCGACGCTCGTATCACGAATGGGCGGCGCGTCCAGTCGCGGCGACGATTGACGCCGCTCGCGAAGTCCTGGCGTTATGGCCGGACGAGAGGCGAGCCCGAGAGCGTGCCGCACGGAGTCCTGCCCGCCAAGAGCCCCTGGCTAACGACGTTGTACCGGCGAGTCCCCGCGCTGGACTCGCTCCGCACGTACCGGCTCGCGCACGCGCGGGCGGACTTCCTCGCCGGCTGCTCGGTCGCGGCGGTCGCCGTGCCGCAGGCGATGGCCTATGCGATGATCGCCGGCCTGCCGGCGGAGTACGGCCTCTACACGGCGGTCGTGATGACGACCGTCGGGGCGCTCTTCGACTCGTCGCGCCAGCTGATCAACGGGCCGACGAACGCGATCTCGATCGCCCTGCTGAGCGCGGTGGGCGGCATCGCCAGCACCGACGAGCGCATCCAGGCGGCGGTGCTGATCGCCTTTCTGGTCGGCGCCATTCAAATCGCGATCAGCGTGCTCCGTCTCGGCGACATGACGCGCTACATCTCGCACTCGGTCATCGTCGGGTTCACGGTCGGCGCGAGCATCCTCTTGGTGCTCGACCAGACGAAGAACCTGCTCGGGCTGAAGGCGGTCGGCGGGGCCCACGACCATTTTCTGTATCGCTTCTGGCTGACGATGACCCAGGGAGGCGCCGTGCACTCGCCGACGCTCGCGATCGGCCTCGCGTCAATCGCGCTCGTCCTCGTGCTGCGCTGGATCAAGGAGAAGATCGACTGGCCTCTCCTGCCGGAGTTCCTGATCGTCGTCATCGTGATGGCGGCCGCGACGGCGCGCTTCGGTCTCGCGCAGCAAGGTGTGAGTGTCATCGGCGACATCCCGGCGTCGTTGCCGTCGCCGCGGCTGCCGCCGCTCGGTGCAGCGTCGATGCAAGATCTCGCCGGCAGCGCGCTCGCGATCTCCCTTCTCGGCCTCCTCGAGGCAATCTCGATGGCGAAGGCCATCGCGGCCGTCACCGGCCAGAAGCTCGACATGAACCAGCAGTGCCTGAGCGAGGGCTTCGCGAATCTCACCGGCAGCTTCTTCCAGTGCATGCCCGGCTCGGGCTCGCTCACCCGCTCGGCGATCAACCAGCAGGCGGGCGCCCGCACGCAGTGGTCGGGCGTCGTATCCGCGATCGCGGTGGCGCTCATCATGATGGTCTTCGCGCAGTACGCGCGCTTCATCCCGCGCTCGGCGCTCGCCGGCCTCTTGATGCTCACCGCGGCGCGGATGGTGAACCTGCACGACCTGCGCTACCACGTGCGCGCGTCGCGCTTCGACGCGACGATCGTCGCCGTCACCGCGATCGCCGCCTTCGCGATCTCGATCGAGTTCTGCGTCCTGATCGGCGTCTTCATGTCGTTCATGCTGGCCGTACCGCGCACCGGCAAGATGCTGCTGGCGGAGTTCGTCGTCAGCCTCGACCGCAGCGTCCGGGAGCGTCGCAACGGCGACGAGGTGTGCGGCCGCTTGCTCATTTTCGGTCTCGAGGGCGAGATGTACTTCGGCTCGGGCGCGAGCCTCGAGGATCACCTCGATGCGATCTACGACCGCGTCGTACCGGAGACCCAAGCCGTCGTGCTGCGGTTGAAACGCGCCCGCAACCCCGACGCCGTCGGCATGTCGTTGCTCGAGCGTTGCGTCGACCGCCTGCAGCGCCGCGGCGTGCACGTCGTGCTCTGCGGTATTCGCGAGGGGATGTACGCCTGCATGGAGAACTGCGGGCTCGCCGAGAAGATCGGCGAGAAGCACATCTTCCTCGAGCAGCCGGTGGAGCAGACGAGCACGACGCTCGCTGTCCGTCACGCCTACGATCTCGTGACCGACCTCTGCCCGACGTGCCCGCGCCGCGCCGGCGTCGCGCCGCCGCTGTATTACGAGATTTAGCCTTGATGTCGGCCCGTGCGGGCGGTGCGCGGCGCTCGCGGGACACGCGTGTACACGATACATGAGGCCCTGATGGCGCCCGAGTTCCGCTTCCAGGAGATGTTCCCGCACGGCGACGACACGACGCCGTACCGCCGGCTCGACGGCGACGTCGCGACCGAAACCTTCCGCGGCGACCGCATGCTGCTCGTCGAGCCGACGCTCCTCACGACGCTCGCGGCGACGGCGGTCCGCGACGTGTCACACCTCTTCCGCCCCGGACACCTCGCGCAGCTGCGGACGATCCTCGACGACCCGGAAGCCTCGGAGAACGATCGCTTCGTGGCGCTCAACATGCTGCGCAACGCCAATGTCTCGGCGGGGATGATCCTGCCGTCGTGCCAGGACACTGGCACCGCGATCGTGATCGGCAAGAAGGGCCAGCGCGTCTGGACCGGCGGCGACGACGAGGCGGCGCTGGCACGTGGCGTCTTCGACACCTACACGCAGACGAATCTCCGCTACTCGCAGCTGGCGCCGCTTTCGCTCTACGAGGAGGTGAACACCGCGTCGAATCTGCCGGCGCAGATCGATCTCTACGCCGTCGACGGCGACGAGTATCACTTCCTCTTCGTCACCAAGGGCGGCGGCTCGGCGAACAAGACCTTTCTCTACCAAGAGACGAAGGCGCTCCTGAACCCGCAGTCGCTGCTCGCCTTCCTCGAGCAGAAGGTGCGGACCCTCGGCACCTCGGCGTGTCCGCCGTATCACCTGGCGATCGTCGTCGGCGGCACGTCGGCGGAGATGACGCTCAAGACCGTCAAGCTCGCGAGCTGCCGCTACCTCGACGACCTGCCGACGCACGGCAACGCGCTCGGCCACGCGATTCGCGATCCCGAGATGGAAGACGCGGTGCTGCGGCTCACGCAGCGGACGGGCATCGGCGCACAGTTCGGCGGCAAGTACTTCTGCCACGACGTGCGCGTGATCCGCCTGCCGCGCCACGGCGCGAGCTGTCCCGTCGGCATCGGCGTCTCCTGTTCCGCCGACCGCCAGGCGCAGGCGAAGATCACGCGCGATGGCGTCTTCCTCGAGCAGCTCGAGACGGATCCCGCGCGCTACCTGCCCGACATGGACGAGCGCACGCTCGGCGGCGAGCCGGTGGCGATCGACTTGCGCCGTCCGATGAGCGACATCCGCGCGACGCTCTCACGGCATCCGATCAAGACGCGGCTCGCGCTCAGCGGCCCGATGATCGTCGCCCGCGACATCGCGCACGCGAAGCTGAAAGAGCGTCTCGACCGCGGCGAGGGCCTGCCGCAGTACGTGAAAGACCATCCGATCTACTACGCCGGCCCCGCCAAGACGCCGACCGGCTACGCCTCGGGCTCCTTCGGACCGACGACCGCCGGACGGATGGACTCCTACGTCGATCTCCTGATGCAACACGGCGGCAGCTTCGTGACCGTCGCCAAGGGGAATCGCTCACCACCAGTCGCGGAGGCGTGCAAGCGGCACGGTGGCTTCTATCTCGGCTCGATCGGCGGTCCCGCTGCCATCCTCGCGCAGGAGAACATCAAGAAGGTCGAGGTCGTCGAGTACCCAGAGCTCGGGATGGAGGCGATCTGGCGCATCGAGGTCGAGAACTTCCCGGCATTCATCGTCGTCGACGACAAGGGCAACGACTTCTTCGGACGGCTGTGACGGCCGGCGACGTCGGAGCGACTTGCCTCCGGCGGCAGTCGCGTGGTGTGCAGTGGCGCATGTCGGAGGACCGGCGTAACGTCGACGGTGGGAGGAGACGCGTATGACGGTGACCCTCGACCTGTCGTCCGACGACGTCCGGTTCCTCGCGGATCACCTCGATCGTTACATCGCCTCGCTGGACGATGAGCTCATCCACAGCGACAAACGCGAGATCCAGCACGAGCTCGCAACCGAGCTCGAGCGCTTACGACGGTTGCGAGAGCGGCTCGCCGTCGCGCGGTGAGTCTTTCCGACCGAACCACCCGTTGAGGAGGCCTCGATGAAGATCGCCACGACCCTGCTTCCGGTGCTTGCACTGGTGATGGCGGCGATGCCAGCCGCGGCGGAGACGAGATGTGAGCTGACGTTCCAGCTCGAAGGCTGGTCGGCATTCTACAAGACCGCGCACGGCGGCGGGCGAATCACGTGCAACAATGGCCAGGCGGCGCGGGTCGTGCTGCGGACGAAAGGCGGCGGCATCACGTTCGGGGCCACGAAGATCGTCGACGGCTACGGCACCTTCTCCCCGGTGAGCGACATTGGCGAGCTCTTCGGCGACTACGCGAACGCCGAGGCCCACGCCGGCGCCGGCGAGTCGTCGACGGCGCAGGTGGTGACCAAAGGCAGCGTGTCGCTGGCGTTCTCGGGAAAGGGACACGGCATCGACCTTGGCATCGACTTCGGCAAGTTCACGATCGCGCCCGTGGCCGCATCGCGACGCCGCCACGCGCCGTCACGCCCGCCACACATGCAGCACATGGAAGAGGCGCCGCTCGACGAGACCGCGCCGGCGCCCCGCCACGTCGAGCCGCCGCCGCCGCGGCCCGCCGAGCCGCCGCCCGCCGGCGACGCCTACTGAGCGAAGCCCGCGTCCGTAGCCAGTCGTGCTGGTGGTAATCGTACTCGGCGGCCTGCCGACTTGGGGCTACCGCGACTACGGCTATGGCCCGTCGGGTCTCGGCGGCGTCCTGCTTCTCGTCATCTTGATCCTGCTTCTCACCGGCCGGCTCTGAGCGGCAGCACCTCCGGCAACGCGCCGACGAAGTCCGCGACCGCCGCGTTGAACGCCGCGGGTTGCGCGACGTTCACGAGATGGCCGGCGTCGGCAATCGTCACCAGCCGCGCCCGCGGCACCGTGTGCGCGAGGAGCGCACTCGGCGCTTGCGACAGCCGATCGCGATCGCCGACGACGACGAGAGCCGGACACGCAATCGCGCGCACGGCGTCGCCGATGTCGGCGATCGACGGCTGCACCGCGATCACGTCGCGCAGCGTATGCGCGAGCGCGCGCGGGGAGTGCTCGAGAAATCCCTGGCGGATGAGCGCCGCCGCCGCCGGATCGAGCCCGGAGTCCGGCCCCCAGACGAAGCGCGCACCGGCGGCCTCGAGACCGACTTCGTCGATCGCGTCCGCGAACGCGCGCGCGCTCGCGCCGAGCGAGCCCACGGCACCCGCGCCGGCGGGAAACGCGGCGAGGACGAGGGCGCGGGTGCGTTGCGGATATCGGGACGATAGGCGGCGGCGACGTCGGGCGCGTCGCTGCGCGCATGGCCGCGGGCATCGAAGCGCACGATCCGGAAGCGTGCCTTCAGGCCGCGCGCCTGCGCTCGGAAGTTGCGCGCGCTGCCGCCGAAGCCGTGCGCGAGCACGATCGTCGGCCCGGCGCCGTCGACCTCGATGTGGAGGCGCGGCGCCGTCATGGCCGGCAGGGCTGTCGCAGCGAACGCGTCACGCGCCCGCTCTAGCAACGCGCGTCGTCACGTTCCATCCGCGCCGACGCACGCGCGACGTCGCGCGATATCACCTCTGCTCGGGAGTGTGTGTTCGAAAACGCGCATCACAGACGTGGCGCTCCGTCACGGAAATGCCTCGTCCGCGCGAGCCGACCACCAACGGACGCGCGCTTAGGACGCTGCCCTACGGGCATGGATTCTGCTCGTTCGAGATGGCCCGGCGTCTTAGGGCGCCGCCCAATCACATCGCGTGTCACGACGCGACGGAGCTCTTCATGATCGAGTTTGCAGCAGGAATCCTCGTCGGTGGTTCGGTGGGCGCGGTCATCATGGGCGCGCTCCTCTCCCAGGTCCGACGTGCTCCGGGCGTACGCAATGCAGCCGCGATGCAATCCCATGCAGCCATGCAAGCGCCACGACATCTCGCATCGCGCTCGGCACGGCACGCACGTCTCGCCGATTCGCTTCCCGTGCTCATGCGCACCCGGCAACTCGCCTTCGCCCGCACGCGCGTGCACTGAGTCAACGCCGCACCGCTAGTCCGCATTTCTCACCAGGTCCACGTCGCGAGAGCGCCAAGCGCGCGCCAGATCGGGACGAACGGAGCGCCGAGCGACGTAGGCGGACTGCACAGTCCGTTGAGGAGCGAGGCGCGAGTACGGCCCGAGATGGCGTGCGATTGGCGCTCGCAGCAGGGACCTGGTGAAAAATGCGGGCTAGTCCAAGCGCCGCAATCCGTCGCCGGTCGCGCGGCAGTCGTGAATCGACCCCGAGACCGATGCCGCGGGGTCGCGAGTACCGCGACGCTCAGCGCCGCCAGCGCAGCCAGGCCGCAAACGCGCGCTTGACGAGCGGCGTCAGGCGCGTCCGGTTGTAGGCGTCGCCGGCCTTGCGGATGGCTTCGGCCTGCGTCGGGTACGGATGAACGACGCTCGCCAACGCGCCGAGACCGATCTTGCGCACGATCGCCAGCGTGAGCTCGTTCAGCATCTCGCCGGCATGACGGGCGACGATGGTCGCGCCGAGAATCGCGTCGCCGCCGGCGCGGACGTGCACCTTCACGAAGCCTTCCTCCTCGCCGTCGACGACGGCGCGATCCACGTCCGCGAGGGGAACCACGAAGGTCGTGACCGGGATGCCGCGGGCCGCGGCATCGCGCTCGTACATCCCGACGTGCGCGATCTCGGGATCGGTATACGTGCACCACGGAATCGTCAGCGCCGAGAGCCGCTTGCGGCCGAGGAAGAGCGCGTTTTGGATGACGACCCGCGCCGCGGCGTCGGCGGCGTGCGTGAACTTGGTGCTCATGCAGACGTCGCCGGCCGCGTAGATGCGCGGGTTCGTCGTCTGCAGGCGATCGTCGACGTGGACGCCGCGCTCGCGATCATGCGCGACACCCACGCTTTCGAGCCCGAGACCATCGACGTTCGGCACGCGCCCGGCACCGACGAGAATCTCGTCGACGGAGACCGTCGCGGCGGCGCCGCCGGCCTCGAACGCGATCGTCTTCCCACCGGCGCCGGTCGTGACGCGCGTCAGCCGCGCGTCGAGCACCAGGCGGATCGCCTCGCGGACGAACGCGCGCTGGACGATCTCCGCCGCATCGGCGTCCTCGCGGTTCAGCACGTGCGGGAAGTCGTGAAACAGCACGACCTCGGAGCCGAGGCGGCGGAACGCTTGCGCCAGCTCGCAGCCGATCGGTCCGGCGCCGATCACCGCCAGCGATCGCGGCCGCTCGGTCAGGGAGAACACGGTCTCGTTCGTGAGGAAACCCGCCTCCGCGAGACCGGGGATCGGTGGATGCGCGGCGCGGGCGCCGGTCGCGACGACGGCGCGCCGAAAGCGCAGCGTCGCGCCGCCGACGACGACCGTGTCGGGACCGGTGAAACGGCCCTCGCCGAGGAACACGTCGACGCCGAGATCGTGGAAGCGGGCTGCGGAGTCGTGGGCACTGATGTGCGCGCGGAGGCGGCGCATGCGTGCCATCACGGCGGGAAAGTCGACGGCGGCGGCTCCGGCGTGGATGCCGAACCGCGCCGCGTCGCGGAGCTCCGCGACGACGCGCGACGAGCGGATCACGCACTTCGAGGGCACGCAGCCGACGTTCAGACAGTCGCCGCCGAGGAAATCGCGCTCGACCAGCGCGACCTTCGCGCCGAGACCGGCCGCGCCCGCGGCGGTGACGAGGCCGGCGGTGCCGGCGCCGAGCACGACCAAGTTGTAGCGCGGCGCCGGCTGGGGATTCACCCACGCCCGCGGGTGCACGTTCGCGACGAGGATCCGGTTGTACTCGTCGTCGGGCCGAACCTCCATCGTGCCTCCCCTACGCGTCCGCGGCGGCGCCGTCCGGCGGCGTTGGATTGCGGCGACCGCGCGTGCGATGGTCGCTGCCTCCCGGGAGCCATAGCGTCGATGCGGCTCCGCGGAAAGAGCCCGAACGCGAGCCATGGAGCCATCGTGACCAGTCGCTGGGGACGCGTCCTCGCCGCCGTCGCCGCAGCGATCGCGCTGGTCGCGATCGGCAGGTTCGTCGGCGCCTATCTCCCCGCCTTCGCGCGCTGGGTCGACGGGCTCGGCGTCTGGGGACCCGTCGTGTTCATCGTCGGCTACGCGCTCGCGGCGATCGCGTTCGTCCCCGGCTCGATTCTCACGCTCGCCGCGGGGGCGATCTTCGGCGTCGTCCGCGGCGTCGTGTACGTGTTCGTCGCCGCCGTCCTCGGAGCGTCCGGCGCGTTCCTCGTCGCCCGGCACCTGGCACGCGGGGCGGTCGAGCGGCGGCTCGCCGGGAACGTCCGCTTCGCGGCGATCGATCGCGCGGTCGGCCGCGAGGGACGGAAGATCGTCTTCTTGCTTCGTCTCTCGCCGGTTTTCCCGTTCAACCTGCTGAACTACGCGCTCGGCCTCACGCGCGTCTCCTTCGCCGACTACGTCGTCGCCTCGATCGGCATGGTTCCGGGGACGATTCTCTACGTCTACTACGGCAAGCTCGCGGGCGACGTCGCGACCTTGGCGAGCGGCACCGCCGTCGAGAAAGGCGCCGGGTACTACGGCGTGCTCGCGCTCGGTCTCGTGGCAACGATCGTCGTGACGACGCTGGTCACCCGCACCGCACGCCGCGCCCTCGACGAGGTCACCACGCGCGCGTGAGCACGCGTCAGGGCGCCGTCGGCGCCGCGATCGGGTCCCGCAGCCGCACGTCGCCGACGGTGAAGTTGCCGATGAACGTCACCGAGGTGATCGCCGCGAGCGATTCCGCCGCGTCGATCGCCGCGACGTCGCCGGCGACGTCGATGCGCGCGTCGCCATAGGGATTCGCCGCGCGTGGCACGACGCGGAGCGGCAGCTTGCCGCGGACGAGCCGAAGGGTCGGCGTCGTGTGGTCGGCCGCATAATCGAGGTCGACCGGATCGCCGCTCGCGGTGACACCCTTCACGTGGACGGCAAACGCGTCCGCATCGCGGACGGCGAACGCGAGCGTGCCCAACGGGAGCAGACGCGCCGTGGCGCCGGCCGGATACGTGAGATGCAGCAGCGACCCCGAACGCGAGCTCGAATCGGCGACCAACGTGAGGCCGGGAAGCGCCGCATCGTCGACGCGCTCGTCGACGGTCCCGCGTCCCGACTCGTCCCAACCACCGACCGGCAGCGCGAGCTCGGCGGCCGTGTCCTCGCCGGGGCCGCGATCGCTCGCGACGGCGACGCGGAAAACCTCGACGCGGCCGCGCACGCGCACTTGATCGACGCTGGCGAGCGCGGCACCGAACGCCGCATTGAGATCGACGGCGAGGTCGCGATACGTCGACCCGACCTCGCCCGCCGCCATGACGGCGCCGAGCGCGAAGACTGCGCGCCCGTCGGCGGCAGTCACGACCGGCAGGCCCGGCGCTGGACCGGGATCCGCATCGGCGGCTCGGTAGACGAGCGTGTACGGCGTGTCGTCGACGCTCATCACTGCGACCTCGACGTCGAAGGGCGCGGTCGCACGCGCGCTGAACGCGAGCTGCGAGAGCGCGAGGCCGAGAGTCGGCGTCTCCGGGTAGGCGACGCCGGGTGTCGTCGCGCTCGCGTCGGCCCCGACACTCGCGTCGGTCACCGCGAGGGCGACGGTGCCGGCGTCCGCATCCTCGACGAGGCGCGACGTGGATGCGTCGTCGAGCGGCGACCAGCCGGTGAGCGGCAGCTCGACGACGATCGGGCACGCACAATCGATCCGGCACCGGCCGGGACACTGCGCGTCGTCGGCGCCGTCGCAATCCTCGCCGGCCTCACGACGGCCGTTGCCGCACGTTGCCGAGGGGACGTCGATCGGCGGCGGATTCGCGGGCAACGGAACGGGCGTCGCGACGGCCGGCTGTGCGGTGACGACGTCGCCCGCCACCACACCGTTGCCGCTCGGCGTCGACGTGACGTCGCTCGCGGGCGCGCCGCCGTCGGTCGCAGTCGCCGCGGCCGCGGTGCCCGCCGCCGCGACGGCGGCGGGCTGCGCGGTCACGGCGGCCGCGCCGGGATCGGCGTACACGCGCAGCTCGCCGACCGAGATGAACGCATCGAACCCACCGGGACGGCCGTAGAGGCGGATGCCGTCGCCGGTGATCGGCGCGAAGCTGAGCGTGTACGATTCGTAGTTGACGCCGTCGTGGCCGGGGTAGATCGGCGTGAACGTCAGGCCGGCGACACTCGTCCAGATGCCGTTCTGCCGAACCTGGACGATGAGGCTGTTGAACCACCCACCGTCCCAGAACTCCATGCCTTTCTGGAAGAGCATTTGACGAAAGACCTGCGGCGCGGCGTACGTGTAGCCGATCCAATCGTCGGACGCGGTGTTCGGGCCGTCGTAGCTGTCGTACTGTCGGTTCGGCTCGATATTGCCGACCGGCGGCATGTCGCCGTCGCGGATGACTTCGAGGTTGGGGTTGCCGCCGCCCGTCGGGAACGGAACTTTGGCGAGGATCGTGCCCGCCGACGTGACGTCGGTGAGCGTCGATGCCGGCACGGGCGGAACGCCGGTGGCGTCGCCGTAGACGCGCAGCTCGCCGACGGAGATGAAGCCATCGCTGCCGCCCGGCCGTCCATAGATACGGATGGCGTCACCGGCGATGGCGGTGAACGACATCACGAAGGTCTCGTAGCTGATCGCGTTCAAGCCGGGGTAGAGCGGCGTCACGGTCATGCCGCTGACGTTCACCCATTGCCCGTCCTGGCGGACCTGGACGGTCAGCGTCTCGAACCAGCCGCCGTCCCAGAATTGACGTCCTTCCTGGAAGAGCACGCGGCGGAAGCGCTGTGGCGCACCGTACGCGTAACCGATCCAATCTTTCGGCGCGGTGTGCGGACCGTCGTAGGTATCGTATTGGCGACTCGAGTCCCAACTTCCCGCGGGCGGTCGATCACCGTCGCGAATCACCTCGATATCGTGGTTGCCGCCGCCCGTCGGCGCGGTCACGCGTGCGATGATCGTCGCGGTCATCGTGAGATCGGCAAGTGGGATTGGCGTCGCGACCGCGATCGGAACCGGCGGAACCGTCGGGACAGCCGTCGGAACGATCGTCGCCTGCACCGGCTGCGTCGCGCTCGGCAGCGGCGTCGGCGAGGCGACGAGCGCGCCTGTCGCACTGGGCGCGATGCGGGTCGACGGCGGCGGTGTCGTGGGGATCGGCGTGGGCAGCAGCATCGTCGTGGGTACCGCCGTCGGGGGCGGCGGCGGCACGGCAAGCTCGTTCGAGCGCACGCTCTCGACGCTGGCGCTGTCGTAGCTCGTCACCGCGAGCATCGTCCCGACCGCGAGATTGCCGAGGGTAAAGTACACGGCGCCGTCGGTGGCCGCCTGCTGCGCGCCGACGTCGATGCCGCTTCCATACGTGCCGGTCGCCGCGCGCGCGTAGATCTTGTACCCAGCCGCCGCCGGCACGCTCGACCACGACAGCCGCGCGTCGACGGCGAGCGCGGACGTCGGCAGCAACACACCCGAGCAGGCGACGAGTACACGAATAGCGAACGGAAATGACAGCGACCGTATTTGCATTATGTGAACTGACCTTCGCGGCCGGCGTCCCCCCGAGTACCGGCCGGACGTCACAAGATGACGTCACGAGATGCACATCACGTGCCTACGCAAACACCCCCATCAACTCTAACGCTGATCCCATGCACTTCTGCATGCTTGGCGCTCGTGCATGCGCATCGCCATCGCAGCGCCCGAAAGGACTAGAAAACCTTGCACTAGGAATTTCGCAGGTTCCGGCGACTACGGCCGCGGGTTGCGCGTGCCGCGCTTCGCTGGTCGTGCGCGTGCGCTCCCCTGCCCAACTGTGCTGCGACGATCATTACCGTGACCCCCAGGTCGTTTCCGTTTGCCGAAGATTGCGAACGCGCTCACATACGCGCGGCATTACTCAGGATGTTCTTACGTCATCGAGTGACGTTGGCGATGCATGAGAAATGCGCGCACGTCAACCATTAATTGCGGTGGCGAGCGTCGCACGATGCATTTCGATATCGCGAGCGCCGAAACGAGCATCGCCGCGCCCGGCTGACTGCCGGATCGCGTAGCGCGAACCTCGTTCTAGCCGCCTTGAGGTGGCACCGAGCAACCGCTACGCACGCATGAGGAGGCATGCGCATGGTTGCACTTCCACTCGTGGGCGGATGTCAATGCGGACGGCTGCGCTACACGATCACGCAGCCGCCGCTCATGGTCTACAACTGCCACTGCACGAACTGCCAGGCGATCGGCGGCGGAGCATTCTCCACGCCGGCGACGGTTCTGGAGGCGAGCTTCGCGTTCACTCAGGGCGAGCCACGCACCTTCGAGTGGACATCGGACGCCGGGAACCGTCGCTTCGGTTCGTTCTGCGGCGACTGTGGCAATCGTATCGCTCATGGGCAGATTCCCGCGGCCGGATTTCTCAGCGTGCGCTGCGGAACGCTCGACGACACGAGCTGGGTGGAGCCCGTCGGCGACATCTGGACTCGCAGCAAGCAACCGTGGTTCCCGCTGTCGGACGACCGGCTTCGCTGCGAGCAACAACCGACGGACTACGCCCCGTTCATCGAACGGTTCCGCGCCCAAGGCCGATTTCCGAACTGACGTGTCTGGTAGCTTCCGTTCACGACGGCTCACGACGGGTTTGCATACCGGGGCTGCTCAGGCGCTTGGGCTGGAGGGCCGATACACTCACGTGCGGGCCGCTCACTCGCGCCAGAGCCACCGCCCGCCCGTGAGGCACACGCCGATCGCGGCCAGCTACACCACGCTGCTGACGAACACCGGATACATCATGAGCGCTATCCCGAGCACGACCGGCGGCACCTGCTGCATCTGCCGCCCGTAACGGAACGCAACGAAACCGATCCCTCCGAAGAGGAAGCCGAGTGCGATCGCGGTTGGGTCGAAGGTGGTTCCCGGCACTGTGGGAATGATCGAGCGGGGCGTGGGAGCAGTGACTCGCGCGGCGGAGCATACGTGGACGGACGATTCGCTCAGCGAGACGCGCTACTCCGCGACGTCACCTGAAAGAGCCCTCCGCACAACGTACTACGTCGACCACTTGGTCATCGACCTACTCCCAGAGGTCGCCCGGTGATCTCCTTGTACATCTCGCGGTACGTGGACTCACTTTCACCCAAAGCCCCGTCAGTGTGGAAAGTAGCCCCGAAGCCTTTCAACGCGTCCACGCCCTCTCCCGGATTTTGCAGCGCCCACAAGAACACCTGCCCCAGCAAGGTCTCCACCTTCCGCATATCGCGCGGTTCCGGTTGGCCCCTCAAGCGGCGATAGCTCGCCTTGATCGCCTTCACATCGCTGGAGCTGAGCCGCGGAGCCTTGAACACGAGCTTCTCCGGCGTGATGACCCGCCGCTCCCCATCCAGCGAGATCTCCCATTGCTTGTAGTCCAGCCACGTATCCTTCTTCCGGCCGGGGAGTCGAATTGGGTCGACCTGGGTGACGGTGAGCTTCTTGTCATCACAGACAACCCGATGATTCGGCCAGAACCATCCGCCCTCATGCGTGAGATCATCGGGGACCATCCCAGAGGTCGCCTTGCCCTGATCCACCAATGACAAATCAGACACGACCACGTCGGCGTCCGAAAACCTCACTCTCACATCGCCCACTGCGACGAGCGCATACCCACCCGCCGCGGAGAGGACGCATACTCGCTTGTGTCGACTTTTGGCGGCGGCTGAGCCGTTCGCGCAGGCGACGCTCACTGACACGAGGACGACCGCTGCACGAAAGCGCCCGAATCTCATCGCCGCGATACGAATCGATGTCGACGCTGGCCGATCGTCATGCGACAGTGCTCCGCATGCGGTTGCGCTCAGTCGCGGTTCTTCTCGGGGCCGCACTGTGTCTCACGTGCCCGGCCACGGCCGCCGAACGTCGCGACTTTGTCGTGAAGTACGGTGTCATGGAAGTCGTGGACGCCAGGCGCGCAGCTCTGCATGAGACCAAGAGGATCACACGCGATCCTGGACGGTGTCCAGGGTGGAGCTTCATTGTCGATCCACCGAGTGACTCCCCCTACGAGGTCTATTCGATTCATCATCTGCCCGCACCACCGGGGGCGCTCTCCGGGAATCTCGAACGTCAGGCAAGGGGCTTCAAGACGCCAGTCGCGCATGTGCAAGGGGTTCGGCGCTTCGACTTCGACTTTGACGAGGACGACCCCGTGGGTGCGTACCGCATCGAGGTGTTCGTGAATGGAACGTTGAAGGCGACCCTCAGGTTCGACCTCGTGGCGCTCGCCGCACCAACGACCGCAACCAAATCCGGGGACGCATCCGCGCCCCTCGGGGCAATCGAATGGGAGGCGGACGACCCCACAGGCGGCCAGTCGCCCGCGCGCAGGCACACGACCCTGTCCGCCGGCAGCATCGAGGTCCGATCAGACACGTCGGAACACGGCCCTTCTCGCCGCTGGCTCGTACACCTCGATGAACGTTTCGCCATCGGGATGGTGAGCGAGCCGGAATCGGAGCGTTCCGCACAAACGGGATTCGGAATGTTCCTCGAACTCGCTGGCGAGCGAACGTTCAGTTGGGAATGGTTCAACGTGGTGACCTGTAGCAACGCTATCAAGCTCCAGGGAGAGGGCCTCCTCGCGCTGAACATGACGAAGCGAGATCTGGGATGGGAGATTGCACACATCGAGTTTTTGACGGATACGACGTTTCGAGCACACCCTTCCCCGCGAGGAGAGGACCAGGCGGAATGGACAATCAAAATCGGCAAGGGTTCGTTCATCAACTGGCCGCGGGCTGACTCGGTTCCAACGCCGGGACAAGTCGTTCACGCGCCGGAGGTTCTCGGACCTTGCACTCTCAGTGCATGCGACCGAATCGGGTCCTGGGACTTCTCTTGTCCGGCGCCACCCTCGTAGATCTGACCTCCATCTCGATCGCGAGTTGAGTACTCTACACTGTCACGGTATCCGCGCGCTCCTCGGAGCAACAACCTGTGTCGGCGATCGGGACCGTGACCGCCCCCTCGAAACGATTCTCCGACTGCGGGAATGGCGGGCCTGACCGGGATCAAATGGCCGAGCTGGTGATCGGTCAACTTCATGATGTCCACGTGCCGTAGCGTACCCTTGGTTTGGCGTCGTGCGTCGCCGTACCAGCAATGACCGTTCTCATCACCGGCGCCAGGGGCAACCTCGGGAGCCGCCTCGCGCGGCGCCTGGTCGGCCACGTCGCGTGTCTGCGCTTGATGATCCATCGTACGCCGCTCCCGACGGATCTCTCCGCGGCGCCCGGGGTGGAGGTCGCTCACGCCGACCTCGCCCGCCCGGAGACGCTGCCGCCCGCCCTGGTGGGCGTCGACGCGGTCGTGCACTTCGCGGGAGTGCTCTTTCGGCCTCGCCCCGAGCGGTTCCTGCCCGAGACGAACACCCGCTGGTTCTCGAACTTGGTCGAGGCGGCCTTGGCGGCGGGTGTCGGCCGCATCGTGCTCGTCTCCTTCCCGCATGTCGAAGGTCCGACCACCCCCGCACATCCTGCGACGGGACGCCTGGACGGCCAGCCGATCTCGATGCATGCCCGTACCAGGTTGGAGGAGGAGCGGCTCCTCTTCACCCGCACCGAAGGCACAGCCACCACGCCGGTCGTGCTGCGATCGGCGACCGTCTACGGCCCCGGCATCCTCATGGTTGAGGCCGCGCGTCGTCTCGCTCGCTGGCACCTCCTCGGCGTCTGGCGCAACCCGACCTGGTATCATTTCATCCAGACCGAGGACTTTCTCGACGCGGCGGCGGCCGCCGCGGTCCAGCACGGCGTCCACGGTATCTATCACCTCGGTGACGAGCGCCCCATTACCATCCAAGAGTTCCTGGATGAGGCGACACACATCTGGGGACTCCCGCGCCCGCGGCGGATGCCCTGGTGGACGATCCTCTTTGCGGCGACGGCGTGCGAACTCTTTGCGACGGCCTTCGGCACCCTCTCGCCGCTCACGCGGGACTTCGTCCGCCTGGGCCGCATCCACCACTGCGGCGACACACAGCGCATGCGCGAGGAGCTGCTGCCGAAGCTCCGCTACCCGACCTTCGACGAGGGGAAGGAGACCTTGCGCTAGAGCGAGACCTGCGACCGTGAACCCCCATGAACCGAGCGTGTAGACGACCTTCGGTTTCGCGCCGCGCTCAGTTCGTTGACCAACCGAGCGACAGGCGCTACCAGAAAGCATGGCCGGAGCGCTACGGAATACGAAGCAGACGATGGCGCCGACCGGGCGGTTCACTTCCTCACGGACGAGGCGCCTGATGTCGTCACCCTACTACTAATCGCGCACCTCCACGGATCACAGTGAGCAGAGGCGGCGCGCAGGCCGGACGATCGAGGAGAAGATCGCCGATGTCGAGCGGCAACTCGAACGTGGCGAGGCAATCATCGTGTTCGATGCCGATATGGCTACGACGAACATCGTTCCGCGGAGCTGACACCGCTCGGAAAGGACTACCGATGCGTTCTATGCTCGCCGTGGTTGCGATCGTTGTTCTTGAAACAGTTGCGTATGCGGGCGACGTCCTTCAACCGGGCACGCCGTTTCCGACATGGGAACTCACCGACCACACGGGCGCGAAGGTCTCGTCGCACACGCTCGCCGGCAAGACGTATCTGCTCTGGTTCTATCCGAAGGCAATGACGCCTGGCTGTACCGCCGAGGGCGATGCGCTCCGCGATCAGTTCGCCGCATTCCAGGCACGTGGCGTCGAGATCCTCGGCGTCTCCTTCGACACGCCGTCCGACAATGCGACGTTCGTTCGACAGCAGGGCTTTCCGTTCCGCCTGCTCTCGGATACCGATCGGTCACTCGCAACATCAGTCGGCGCCGCTTCCGATCCGAGCCAGCCGGTCGCCCGTCGCATCTCGTACTTGGTCGGCCCCGACGGCAAGGTCGTGAAGGTGTACGCGCAGGTCACGCCGGCGACGCACGCGCAGGAGGTTCTCGCTGATGTCTCGGCCGCCACATCCCAGTCGACACCCGCGAGGCCCTGACACTCGCGCGTGAACGATACCCGCGGTGCAAGAGCATCCATGGCCCGAACGACGAACATCGCGTGATGCGACCACTCTGATCGGAGTCGAGGCGCACCTTGGTCCGCGCGGAGCGGATCGCGGAGGCGCGGCCAAGCTCGTCGCGCGTCCCGTCGCGCAACCACACGCAACCCCCGCGCAACCAGCATCGGGCGACGAAGCGTAAGCACAGAGCCACCCAAGGGATTCGAACCCTCGACCTGCCGATTACGAATCGGCTGCTCTACCAGCTGAGCTAGGGTGGCGGCGAAACGGGAGCACGCAGTCGGACGAGATGCGTACAGCGGTGGACCATAGAGGGCGCCGGACGGCGGCGCAAGTGGCGCGCGCAAGAGGGCTCTCGTAGAATCGCGCCGTGCGCGCCGTTCTTCTGAAGGAGCCGGGGTATTTGCGCGTCGAGACGGTGCCCGACCCGAGCCCAGAGGCCGACGAGATCCTGCTGCGCGTGCGCAACTGCGGCATCTGCGGCTCCGACCTGCACGCGGCGAAGTACGGCATGCCGATGCCTGCGGACGCGATCCTCGGTCACGAGTTCTCGGGCGAGATCGCGGCGCTCGGCGCCGGCGTGCGCGGGTGGCGCGTCGGCGAGCGTGTCGTGTCGTTGCCGTACATGGCGTGCGGCACGTGTCCCGCGTGCGCGCGCGGCGACGGCATTCTCTGTCCGGAATTGCGCGGCATCGGCCTCGGGCAGCTGCCGGGGGCGTTCGCGGAGTTCGTGCGCGTGCATCCGGCAAGCTTGCTGCGGATCCCGCCCGAGATCGACTTCCGGAGCGCCGCGCTCGTCGAGCCGCTCGCCGTCGGCCTGCACGGCGTGCGGCACGCCCGCCTCGCACCCGAGAGCGGCTGCGTCATCCTCGGTGCCGGCCCGATCGGACTCGTGACGCTGCTCTGGGCGCGCGACGCCGGTGTCGCCCACGTCGTCGTGTCCGAGCTCGCCGCGGGACGCCGCGCGCTCGCCGCACGTTTCGGCGCCGCCGAGGTCATCGACCCGGCGAGCGCGGATCCCGCGGCCGCCGTCCGCGCGCGGACCGGACGCGAGCCCGACGTCGTCTTCGAGTGCTGCGGCGTCCGCGGCGCCCTCAATACCGCGATGACCCTCGCCGGCGTCCGCGCTCGCGTCGTCGTCCTCGGCGTCTGTCTGGAGACGGACGAGATTCTCCCGCTCACCGGGATCTTGAAGGAGCTCGAGCTGAAGTTCGCGCTCGGCTACAGCAAGGCCGAGTTTGCCGACGCGCTCGAGGCGCTGCGCGCGCGCCGCTTCGACGTCGCGCCGCTCGTCACCGACATCGTCGACCTCGATCTCGTCCCCGAAACGTTCGCCGCGCTCAGCGCGCCGACGACGCAGTGTAAGGTCCTGATCGAGTTTCCGTGAGCGACCCGGGCGCGTAGCCCGGGGACGCTGCGGGGGTCGTCGCCCCGACTACGCCTTGGTGACGTTCGCCGCTTGTAGGCCCTTCGGGCCTTGGGCGATCTCGAATTCGACGCTTTCGCCTTCCTGCAGCGAGCGGAATCCGTCGCCGCTGATGGCCGAGTAGTGCACGAATACGTCCTGACCGTCGTCAGCGGTGATGAAGCCGTATCCCTTCTGCGCGTTGAACCACTTCACTTTCCCACGAGCCACGCGGAGCCCTCCTGGTTGGCGATGCATGCGCGAATGCCTCGCGCGGGTGCAATCGCGCACGCGCTTAACACAGAACGGAGGGAGCGAGCAAGAAAACCTGCGTCATTTGGGAGCAGCCGTCCGCGCCGCGGTTCCGGTGGCGTTCAGCCGAGGCGTTCTATATAGCGTGCTCGACCCGCCGCATGCGGTCGGGGCGGTCATGGCACCGGACGAGAGACTCCTCAGGATGTTCAGCTATTACCGGGATGCCGAGCTCCGCGGCGCGACCCTCCTCCTGAAGCTCATGCAGCGTCTCGACGATCCCGACGCGCAGGTGAAGCTGGCGAAACACCTCGAGGAGGAGACGCATCACGCGTGGCTGTGGACGAAGCGGATCACCGATATGGGCGGCGTGCCGCTGCGCGTCGACGACGGATACCAGCGTCGCATCGGGCTCGAGATCGGCGTCCCGAAGAGCTACGAGCAGCTCTTCGCCCTGACCGTCGTCGTCGAGGAGCGGGCGCACCAGCGCTACCTGGCGCACGCGGCCTCGCCCACCGTGGATCCGGAGACGCGCGCGGTGCTCCACGAGGTGACGAAAGACGAGAAGTGGCACATCGCGTGGATGGAGAACAAGCTGCGCGAGATGGCCGGGCCTGACGGACAAACGCGCGTCGACGAGCTCCTCGCGCGCTATCGCGAGGTCGATCGCCGCGTCTTCCGCGAGCTCGAGGCGAAAGAGCGCGAAGCGTTCGGCTTCTCGCTTTCCGAGACGCGCGCATCGTAACGCCGGACGTCCGCGAAGGATCGTTGGCGCCGACGGCGGCGGCGCCGAGGTCGGACGCGGCCACGGCGTCGACCCCCGGCACGACAAACGTCGAGCCGGCGCCGAGCCTGCGACACCGGATCGAGTACGCCGCGTTTCGTGCCGCCCACGGCCTGCTGGCAGCGCTGCCTCTCGGGCTCGCGATGCGGCTCGCGGCCGGCGTCGCCGCGGTCGCCATCCGTCTCGATCGCCGCCACCGGCGCATCGGCCTCGTGAACCTCGCGATCGCGTTTCCCGAGAAGTCCGAGCGCGAGCGGCTGCGGATCCTCGTCGCGAGCTATCGGAATCTCGGCCGCGCGATCGCGGAGATCGCGCAGATCGATCGTCTCACGAGCGCGAACGTGCGCGAGCGCATCTCCATCGCCGACGAGTCGCTGTGGCGCCAGCTGGCGACGATCATGCCGCAGCAGGGCGTGCTCGTTCTGACCGGCCACTTCGGCAACTGGGAGCTCTTCGCGTACGCGCAGGGTCTTCTCGGCCGTCCGGTGCACCTCGTGCGCCAGACGATCAAGAATCCGCTCATCGACGCGTTCATCGACCGCATGCGACGCCGCGCCGGCACGCACACGCTGCGCAAGCATGCCGCCGCGCGCGGCGTGCTGCGCGCGATCGCCGAGCACGCCCTCGTGGTGCTGCCGCTCGACCAGAACGCGTCGCGCCGCACGGGCGTGTTCGTCGACTTCTTCGGCAAGCCGGCGAGCACCAACGCCGGTTTCGGCCGCGTCGTGGCGCGCGCCGGCGTGCCCGTCTATCCCGCGTTTCTCGTGCGCGAGGGGACGAGCGCACGACATCGCATCGTGATCTTGCCTCGTGTGCCGTTTGCGAGTATGGCGGACCGCGATCAAGCGGCTCGCGAGTTCACCCAACGCTGTACCGGCGTCCTCGAAGCGATGATTCGTGACCATCCGGATCATTGGCTGTGGACGCACAAGCGCTGGCGGACGCGGCCGGCCGGTGAGCCGGACGTCTACGAGCGCTGAGGAGGAAAACGATGCCGACCAAGAACCGAGGCAAGGGAACACGATCGACGGCTCGGCGAACGTCGCAACCCGCCGCCACGGTGCGCCGCGCGAAGGGGAGCGCGCCGGCTGCGCGCAAGAAGACGGCCGCGCGCGCGAAGGGGAACGCCAGTGCGAAGCGTGCCGCCGCCGCGAGCCACGAGTTCGCGACCCTCAAACGCGAGAAGATCACGTTGGAGAAGCGCTTGACCGACACCGTCCACGAGATCGCGCAGCTCCGCCATCACGAGGCGCGGGTCACGCACCTCGAGCGACAGCTGAAGGAGCGCGACGAGACGATCGCGCAGCTGCGGACGCAGCTCGGGACGCTCCGCGACCGCGAGCTGGACAACGACGAGGTACAGCCGTCGCTGGCGCTCGGCTCCCGGTCCGTCGACGATCTCGACGAGTTCGCCGACGACGAGACGCAGGACGACGACGACGAGCTGATCTGAGGCTCGATTCGCCGCACCGCGAGCGCCGTGTCGGCCAGGATCGCCTCGGGGCGCGTCGAACGGCGCGGCAGATCGGCGGGTTGTCGGGCGACGCGGTGCGTGAGAGATGTCCGGCCGTCCGCGACATATGTCGGCGTACAGCCCTCCCCTGTCGCCGGCCCTCCTCCTTTTCCTTGACAACGATGTTGCAACGATTTTAGCCTGGCGTTGTCACGTAAGTACGGGAGCACCGTTGACCCATACATGGGGACCAAATCCGCCGCGCATCCCCTGAGGTCCCCCCCGCCCGACGAGCGGGAGGAGGATGACCGTTCGAAACGCCTCGCGTCCATCACCCAGGCCGTGGAAGTCCTCCACCTGCTGGATCGCGCCCTCGCATGCGCCGACGACGACGAGCTCGGCCGACTCGTCAGCCAGGCGCGCGCAGGTGAGCGCGCGCTCGAGAGGTGGGCGCACGAGGTGGAGACGTTTCGCGCCAACAAGCAGCTCTTCGAGGCTGGGATCGTGCCCGATCTCGTCGAACGGCGCTACGGCGTACGCGACGAGCTCGTGCTCACTCGCGTCGGCCGGGCGCTCGATCGATCGCCGTCGCTGCGGTTCTTCTGGGAGGCGCTCGCATTCGTGGTGGGTTTCGTACTCTCGCTCTTGGTAACCTGAAAGGACACAACCGCATGAGCAAGATTCGCGTGCTGCTCGCCGAGGACCACACCGTGGTACGCCAAGGCCTGCGCAAGATTCTCGAGTCGGACCCCGAGATCGAGATCGGTGGCGAGGTGGGCGACGGCCGCAGCGCGGTCGAATCCGCGAAGCGGCTGCGCCCCACCGTCGTCGTCATCGACATCGGTCTCCCGGGCTTGAACGGCATCGAGGCGACGAACCAGATCATGAAGAGCACCGACGGCGTGAGTGTGCTCATCCTCTCGATGCACTCCGACGACGTCTACGTGCGCCAAGCGTTGAAGGCCGGGGCCAAGGGCTATCTCCTGAAGGACTCCGAGGACCTCGACCTCATCAAGGCGGTGAAGTCGCTCGCGCGCGGCGGCTCGTACTTCAGCCCGTCGGTCTCGAAGGTCCTGCTCGACGGCTATCTCAGCGACTCGGGCAGCGGCGCCGCCGAGGACACGCTGTCGCGGCTCACGGGACGCGAGCGCGAGGTCTTGCAGCTCATCTCCGAGGGCAAGACCAACAAAGAGATCGCCCGCATCCTCTCGCTCAGCATCAACACCGTCGAGAGTCACCGCAAGCACGTCATGGAGAAGCTCGACCTCCACAACACCGCCGAGATCGTCCGCTTCGCCGTCCGTAAAGGGATCGTGCAGTAAGTAGCAGCGCCCGAGCGTCGTGCTCGGGCGCTCCCTGGCCTTCGATTGCTCCGTCAGCGAGGGCGGGGGGACGTCGTCTGCCAGAAGGGCTCGCGTACGTCGTTGGCGGCGCGCAGGAACGTTCTCACCTGCCATGTGCCGTTGATCTTCCGGCCGGCGGCGAGCAGCCGCTTGGCGGGTTTCCGCGAACCATCTTTGATCATCCGATGCGTGCTCATCGCCCCTCCGCGCTACGTGAGATGCCGTGGCGAGAAGCATGAAACGTTCCATGCGCAGGCCGTCGCGCAATCAGCGAGTTGCGCGCGACGTCCTCTCGTCGGCGTTCAGCAATGTCCGGCCGCGCGCGAGTTTTGTACGGCTCCCGCACTTTGCTGGACCACCGCCGGAACTTGCGATAGGCACGACCCGAATATGAGCAGCGACGGCAAACGTCGTCCTCGATAGTTCCCGCCGGCCACCGCGATCTCTCGCCGGGCGGGCGGCAGGAGGTCTCTGCGTGGCAGATCTCGCGTTCATCCATCTCATGCGTCGGGGGACGGTCGCATGACCGAGCTTGCGGGCGAAGACGCGCGCACGGAGACCGACGCCGCCTCCGATCTTCAGGAGGTGTGGCCCGTGCTCTCGACAGAAGAGCGCCTCGAAGGATTGCGCACGTTCCCGCCCGGCGAGGTCGAGGACTTTCTGCTGTCGCTGCCGGCGCGTGACCAAGCGGAGCTGATCCTCGCGATGCGACCGCCCGAGCGGCGCTTCTGGATGCGTCTCCTCCCGCTCGACGACGCCGCCGACGTCATTCAAGCGGCGCCCGAGGAGGAACGCGAAGGGCTGCTCGCGCTCCTCGACGACTCGGCGCGGAAGGAGGTCGTGGCGCTCCTCGCGTACGCCGAGGACGAGGCGGGCGGCCTCATGAACCCGCACTACGCGCGTCTGCGTCCCGACATGAGCGTCGACGAGGCGATCACGTATCTCCGCCGACAAGCGCGCGAGCGTCTCGAGACCATCTACTACGTCTACGTCCTCGACCCCGAGCAGCGTCTCCTCGGCGTCGTGACGTTCCGCGAGCTCTTCTCGGCGCCGCCGTCGAAGACCGTGCGCGACATCATGCACACCGACGTCGTCGTCGCGCACGAGGAGATGGACCAGGAGGCTCTGAGCCGCCTCTTCCAGGAGCACAACTTCCTCGCGATTCCGGTCATCGACGACGAGCGCCACGTAAAGGGCATCGTCACCGTCGACGACATCGTCGACGTCGTCCAGGAGGAGGCGACCGAGGACATCCAGAAGTTCGGCGGCATGGAGGCCCTCGACGCGCCCTACCTCGACATCGCCTTTGGCACGATGGTCCGCAAGCGCGCCGGCTGGCTCTCGGCGCTCTTCATCGGCGAGATGCTGACCGCGACGGCGATGGGGCACTTCGAGGCCGAGATCGCACGTGCCGTCATCCTCGCCCTCTTCGTCCCGCTCATCATCTCGAGCGGCGGCAACTCGGGCTCGCAAGCGTCGACGCTCGTCGTGCGCGCGCTCGCGCTCGGCGAGCTCAAGCTGCGCGACTGGTGGCGCGTCGTCCGCCGCGAGCTCGCCGCCGGCCTCGTGCTGGGATCGATTCTCGCCACGATCGGCTTTGCGCGTATCCTCACGTGGCAGGCGCTCTTCCACCCCTACGGCGAGCACTACATGCTGGTCGCGTTGACGGTCGCGACGAGCCTGATCGGCGTCGTCACGTGGGGGACGCTCGCCGGCTCGATGCTGCCGCTCCTCCTGCGCCGCCTCGGCTTCGACCCGGCGAGCGCGTCGGCGCCGTTCGTCGCGACGCTCGTCGACGTGAGCGGCATCGTCATCTACTTCACGATGGCGAGTCTCCTTCTCGGCGGCACGTTGTTGTAGCGCGATCGGCCGAGCCGACATCGACGACGCTGACCTGCGTCGCCGGCGCCTCAAATCGGTACAGAATGGATCTTGCGGCGACGTTGTGAACGTCGAACGCGAAATATCATTCCATAGCGGTGCAAACGGTCCGATCGGCGGCAAAACCGGATTGACGGAGCGACTGCGGCGCGCGTAAGCCGCCGAACATCGGTCCAACGTTCAGCGGTCATCAACAGGAGGGAATCATGCCGCACATTGCGATCATCAATCACAGCACCGTCGTGAGCGACCAAGACGTCGAGGCCATGACGGCCGCCCTGCAAAAGCAGGTGACGAAAGATTTCGGCCCGCTGTGGGGATGCAGCGCCGACCTGCTGTTCGTCGGCAACGGCCACAAGGCGCCGAAGGACGCGTGGTGGTTGGCCATCCTCGACAACTCGGATCAGGCGGACGCGCTCGGCTACCACGACATTACGCCGGCCGGAAAGCCGCTCGGCAAAGCGTTCGCGAAGAGCGACATCGACAACGGCTACATCGTCTCGGTGACGGTCAGCCACGAGCTCCTCGAGATGCTCGCCGACCCGGAGATCAACCTGTGCGCACAGGTCGGCCCACGCCTGTATGCGTACGAGGTGTGCGACCCCTGCGAGGCCGACGAGTTCGGCTACAAGATCGACGGCGTCGTCGTCTCCGATTTCGTCACGCCGGCATGGTTCGCGCCGCCCGCCAACCATCTGAAAGGGCCGTTCGACTTCAACAAATTGATCGAGAAACCCCTCACATTGTTGAAGGGCGGCTACCTACAATACCTCGACCTCACCGGTTCGGCGGGTTGGCAGCAGGAGACGGCGGCCAAGATCACCGCGCGCACGCGGCCGCGCGTCGGCAGCCGTCGCGAGCGGCGGCGGGTCGGCCACAGCAATTGGGAGGTCGCGACCGCGAACGGCTAGTACCGCAGTCAGCTCCGGCACCTGCGCGGCCGCGCCCACGCGTGGTCGCTGCGACGTCAGCCGCGGCGACCACGCGCTGGCTGCACGCCAGTTCGTCGCACGCGATCACCCCGGCCGGAGCCGCGACGCGCCCCCGCGCACGCCGGGACGGCGGCGCGATCCGCAACGCGACACATGAGGAATTGCACACATCCGCCAGGACACACGAACACGAACCACGAACGGCGAAACTGCGCCAGAGTGGAGCACCAGGTGGAGGTGAAGAAGCCGAAGTTCCTGTGCGCGCCGACCGACAAGAACGGCGAAGACCCGACGGCACCGGCGCACCCGGAGCATCTGAAGGCGTATCCGATCAAGTATCTCGTGAAGCCGGTGCTCCCGACCAACA
>WNFR01001213.1_pt1 | contig 26791 bp, 24 predicted proteins | sample 5400221 | NCBI WGS metagenome assembly WNFR01 (sample SAMN13153357, study PRJNA577476) | soil metagenome | isolation source: 40 cm soil under Madrone tree | place: USA:California | collected 2016-06-14
TCGGCGCAAGCTTGTAACCGGGCTTGTAACAACGGTTGGCAATTGCGCGCCCTCAACGCCGCATCCTTTACGCTAAAATGGCGCTCCTCTTTCGTTGCCCGCGCAAATGCACATCGGTCCGCACGCTCTCAAGAACAATCTGATCGTCGCACCCATGGCGGGCGTGACCGATCGGCCGTTCCGCCAGTTGTGCAAGGCGATGGGTGCGGGAATGGCCGTCTCGGAGATGATTTCCGCCAATTCACAACTGTGGAACACGGCGAAGTCGCAACGGCGTTCCGATCACCACGGTGAAGTTGAGCCGATTTCGGTGCAGATCGCCGGCGCCGATCCGCAGATGATGGCCGACGCGGCCCGCCACAACGTGCAGCGCGGGGCGCAGATCATCGACATCAATATGGGTTGCCCGGCCAAAAAGGTTTGCAACGTCGCCGCCGGCTCGGCGCTGCTGCGCGACGAACTGCTGATCGGAAGAATTCTCGATTCCGTGGTCGCGGCAGTCGAAGTGCCGGTAACGCTCAAGATCCGGACCGGCTGGGATGTGCAAAGCCGGAACGCGGTGCGGGTGGCAAAAATCGCGGAATCCTCCGGCATCCAGGCGCTCTCTATCCACGGCCGCACCCGTGCCTGCGGTTTCGTCGGCGATGCCGAATACGACACCATCGCCGCGGTGAAGGCTCAAGTCGGCATCCCGGTCATCGCCAACGGCGACATCGATTCACCCGAAAAGGCGCGCGAAGTTCTTTCCCGCACCAGGGCCGACGCGATCATGATCGGCCGTGCCGCGCAGGGCCGCCCGTGGATCTTCCGCGAGATCGAACACTTCCTCGTCAGCGGCGAACACCTGCCTGCGCCTGAAGTCGGGGAAATTCACGGCGTGCTGGTACGGCATTTGCGTGCTCTGTACGCGCTGTATGGAGAGCAGTCCGGCGTGCGCATCGCCCGCAAGCACATTTCCTGGTACGCCAGCAAGCTTGCCGGTGCGGCCACGTTCCGTCAGACCATGAATCGGCTGGAGACTGCACGCGAGCAGCTGGCCGCGGTGGATCGCTTTTTCACCGAGCTTGCCGGGTTGGGAGAACGCCTGACCTATATCGAGGAACTTGCAGCATGATGAACGACAACGAAATTGCCCGCTGCGTGCGCAAGGCAATGGACGGCTATTTCAGGGATCTGGACGGGGAAAAACCCTGCGCCATTTACAACATGGTGATCAGCTCGGTGGAAAAGCCGTTGCTCGAGCTGGTGCTGCACCGGGTCGCCGGCAACCAGACCCAGGCCGCGCAGTTGCTTGGTCTGAACCGCAATACGCTGCGCAAGAAAATGAAGGAGTACGGCATCAAGTAGCGCGCCGTTGCCCCGCATCAACCCGCCCGCGCGATCAACGCGGGCGGTTTTATTTTTCTGGTCCCGCCATGGCTCGTAGACAAGCCCTGATCAGCCTTTCCGACAAGACCGGCGCAGCGGATTTCGGCCGCGCGCTCCGGCACTTCGGATTCGAAATCCTGTCCACCGGCGGTACCGCCAGGCTGCTGCGCGAGGCCGGGATCAGGGTCACCGAGATCGGCGATTACACCGGCTTCCCCGAGATGCTCGATGGCCGGGTGAAGACCCTGCATCCCAAGGTGCACGCCGGCATCCTCGCGCGCCGCGACCTTCCGGCGCACCTCGAGGCGATGGCAAAGGCTGGCATCCCGACCATAGACCTGGTGGCGGTGAATTTGTATCCCTTCGTGGAAACCATCTCGAGGGCCGATTGCACTCTCGAGGAGGCAATCGAGAATATCGATATCGGCGGGCCCACAATGGTACGTGCGGCAGCGAAGAACTGGCAGCACGTCACCGTGGTCACCGATCCGGCGGACTACCCGGCGCTGATTGCGGAAATGGAGTCCGCCAGCGGCGCGATCAGCGTGGAGACGCGCTTCCGCCTGGCGCGCAAGGCTTTTTCTCACACCGCGGCCTACGACGGCGCGATCAGCAACTACCTCACTGCCACCGACATTCACGGCAAGCGCAGCCGATTCCCCGATCAGTTCAATTCGAGTTTCGTCAAACTCCAGGACTTGCGCTACGGCGAGAATCCGCACCAGCAGGCGGCGTTCTACCGTGACCTGAAGCCGGTACCCGGCGCGCTGAGCAATTATGTACAACGGCAGGGCAAGGAACTCTCCTACAACAACGTCGCCGATGCCGACGCGGCCTGGGAATGCGTGAAGACCTTCGACCAGCCGGCGTGCGTGATTATCAAGCACGCCAATCCCTGCGGCGTGGCGGTCGCCGCGAGCGCAGCCGAGGCCTATCGCCGGGCGTTCAAAACCGATCCGACCTCGGCATTCGGCGGAATCATTGCGTTCAACCGCGAACTGGACGAGGAAACCGCGGCGGCGGTGTCGCAGCAGTTTGCCGAAGTATTGATTGCACCGCGGGTGCTGGCGGGGGCCGCGGCGGTGCTGGCGCAGAAGAGCAACCTGCGGGTGCTGGAAGTCGCAGCCGATACCGGAGGCAACGACCACGATACCAGGCGCGTCGGCGGTGGCCTGCTGGTGCAAACGCCCGACGCGATGAACGTCCAGGCCGGCGACCTGCGCATCGTCACCCGGAAACATCCGACCCCGCAGCAGCTTGCCGACCTGTTGTTCGCGTGGCGCGTTGCCAGGTTTGTCAAGTCCAACGCCATCGTGTACTGCGCCGAGGGCATGACGCTGGGCGTTGGCGCGGGACAGATGAGCCGGGTGGATAGCGCGCGCGTCGCCTCGATGAAGGCGGAGAATGCCGGCCTGTCGCTCAAGGGTTCGGTGGTCGCATCGGATGCATTTTTCCCGTTCCGCGACGGGGTGGACGTCGTTGCCAGGGCCGGGGCGGCGGCGGTCATCCAGCCGGGCGGTAGCGTACGCGACGAAGAAGTCATTGCCGCCGCCGACGAACACGGCATTGCCATGGTTTTCACCGGCGTGCGCCATTTCCGGCACTAGCATTCACCACAGAGGCACAGAGACACAGAGGAAGCAAAGGAAGACAAAACGCATGCGGCATAAGGGAGCATGACGGGAATCCAGAGCCCCTTGCCCCCTCTTGGTATCTTGGTGTAAGCATTCATTTTGGATTTTCTCCGTGCCTCTGTGTCTCTGTGGTTAATTCAGACCCATGAACTTACTGGTAGTCGGTAGCGGCGGTCGGGAGCACGCACTCGCCTGGCGGCTGGCTCAGTCGCCGCGCATCGGACGGATTTACGTCGCGCCGGGCAACGCCGGTACGGCGCGCGAGGACGGGTTGTTCAACGCGCCGATCACCTCGATCCCGGCACTGGTGGAATTTGCCCGCAAAGAGTCGATCGCGCTCACCGTGGTCGGTCCCGAGGCACCGCTCTCGGAAGGCATCGTCGATGCTTTTCACGCCGCGGGGTTGAAGATCTTCGGGCCAACGCGGCAGGTGGCGCAGCTCGAATCGTCGAAGGACTTTGCCAAATCCTTCATGGTTGCGAACGGTATTCCGACGGCGGCGTACGCCACTTTCTCCGACGCAAGAGCGGCGCGCGAATACGTCAGGCGGCAAGGCGCACCGATCGTCATCAAGGCCGACGGACTCGCCGCCGGCAAGGGTGTGGTGGTGGCAATGACGCTCGAGGAAGCTTACGCCGCCATCGACATGATGCTGGTCGATAACAGGATGGGGGCTGCAGGCGCGCGCGTGGTCATCGAGGAGTTTCTGGAAGGAGAGGAAGCCAGCTTCATCGTGATGGTGGACGGCAAGCACGTCCTGCCGCTGGCGTCGAGCCAGGATCACAAGCGTCTGCTCGACGGCGACCATGGCCCGAATACCGGCGGAATGGGCGCCTACTCGCCGGCGCCGGTGCTGACCCCGACCGTCCACGCACGGATCATGCGTGAAGTCGTCCAGCCGGTGGTTGCCGGGATGGATAAACGGGGCACGCCGTACAGCGGATTTCTTTACGCCGGCCTGATGATCCGTCCGAACGGCGACAGCAGGGTGCTCGAGTTCAACTGCCGGATGGGCGATCCGGAGACCCAGCCGATCATGATGCGGCTGAAAAGCGACCTGTTCACGCTTATCGAGCACGCCACCAACGGTACCCTCAAGAACATCGAAGTCGAGTGGGACCGCCGGGTCGCGCTCGGCGTAGTGATGGCCGCAGCCGGCTATCCGGACAATCCGCGCAAGGGCGACGAGATAACCGGCCTGCCGCGCGCTGCCGATGATTTCCACGTATTTCACGCCGGGACCGCGCTGGCAGGCGGCAAGGTCGTCGTCAACGGCGGGCGGGTGCTGTGCGTGACCGCGCTTGGCGACACGGTGCGGGTGGCGCAGCGGCGCGCTTACGAAATCGCGGAGGGCATCCAGTTCGCAGGGCGGCAGATGCGCCGCGACATCGGCTTCCGCGCCATCGGCGCCAAGAAAAGCACCCTATAGGCCAGCATGGAAATCGAGACCATCAGGGAGTATCTGACCGGCCTGCAGGACTGGATTGTCGGCCGCCTCGAGGCAATGGACGGCAACGCCTTCCGCCGCGATTCATGGGATCGTCCTGACGGCGGCGGCGGGGTGAGTTGCCTCATCGAGGAGGGAAACCTGTTCGAGCGCGGCGGGGTCAACTTCTCTCACGTCACCGGGTCGTCGCTTCCGCCTCCGGCCAGCGTGTCGCGTTCCGATCTTGCCGGACGGTCCTTCCAGGCAATGGGCGTGTCGCTGGTGTTGCACCCGCGCAACCCTTATGTCCCCACTGTTCACATGAACGTGCGTTTCTTGGTGGCCGAGAAGGGCGAGGCCGATCCGGTGTGGTGGTTCGGGGGCGGGATGGATCTGACGCCGTACTACGGATTCGAGGAGGACGCGGTCCACTTCCACCAGACCTGCCAAGCCGCGCTCGACCCGTTCGGAGCCGAAGCGCATCCGAAATTCAAGAAGTGGTGCGACACGTATTTTTTCCTCAAGCATCGCCAGGAACCGCGCGGGATCGGCGGCGTTTTTTTCGACGACCTGTCCGAACCGGATTTCGATACCTGCTTTGCTCTCACCCGCAGCGTCGGCGACCATTTCGTCGACGCCTACGTCCCGATTGCCGAACGCCGCAAGGATCTGCCTTACGGCGAACGCGAACGCGACTTTCAGGCCTATCGGCGCGGGCGTTACGTCGAGTTCAACCTGGTCTACGACCGCGGCACGCTGTTCGGACTGCAATCCGGCGGGCGCACCGAATCCATCTTGATGTCGCTGCCGCCAATGGTGAAGTGGCGCTACGACTGGAAGCCCGAGCCCGGCAGCGCCGAGGCAGAGTTGTACGAGAAGTTCCTGGTCGCGCGCGATTGGGTCCAGGTTCTAAGCTCTAAGCCCTGAGTACGCACTTGTCGTACAGGTCGCGCAGCCTGCCTTGCGGATCGTACTTGCGTTTCAGGCGCCGGTAGGCTGCTTCGCCGTAGATCCCCCAGAACTCCTCGCGCGGATAGTAGCTTTCGGAATAAAGCGACTTGATTCCGCCGAGTTCGGCGACCTGGCGTTCGATGAGGCGATTGAAATGCCCGCCCGGGTGAGCGACCCGAGATTTCACCACGTCCCAGAAACCGAAATTGACATAGGTCCTGCCCGCGACCAGCGGGTACAGGTCGAATCGCGCCTGCGGATTGTGCGCCCGGATCGGACAGATCCAGACCGGCAGGATGCCGATCTCGCGCCGGAAGAATTCGAGGAATTCGGGCGCGCGCTCGAGCGGGATATCCACGTCCTGGATCACCGACTCGCGATGCAGCCCCAATAACCCGTCGAACCGGTGAGTCAGCTTCCAGCGGCTGTTCCAGCGCATGACCTCGGTGTAGGTGCGCGAGTTGAGCCGCGACCTGCCGAGCAGCCTGCGTACCAGCGGGTTCTGCGCGCCGAGATTCCTGGAGCACCAGAACCAGTCGGTGTCCCAGCGCCATAGGAAATCGCGCGCCGCGAGGTAATCTCTAGCCTTGTTGCGGATCGAGCGGTAGTAGATATGCTCGTAAGTGTAGTCGCTCGTAAACGGCGCTTCGTCCGTGAAGCTTCCCGTGGTCAGATACATCTCAGTGGTGCCAAATACCACGCCATCGACAAAATCGACCGGCGATGAGCAGGCCTCTTTCAGCGCCGCAAAAAAGGCGTTCGGGTCGCGAAAGCCGGTATGATCAATGCGCACGAACTTCTTTACCGGCAGCGTCTTTGCACGCACCCGCAACGCGTAGCCCAGCGTGCCGTAGGAATTGGGAAAACCGAAGAACAGGTCGCGATGCTCGTTCGCCGCCGAACACAGATAGATCCTGCCGTCGCCGGCCAGGACTTCCATCTCCAGCACCGTGTCGTGCACCAGGCCATGGCGGAACGAAGTGGCCTCGATGCCCACTCCGGCGAGCGCGCCACCGAGGGTGATGGTCTTCAGTTGCGGCACCACGGCCGGCATCGAGCCGTAGCGCAGTGTGGCCTCGACCAACTCCTCGTAGCTGGTCATGCCTTCGGCATCCACCCAGTCTTCCTGCGAATTGACTTCCAGCACGTGATTGAAATCGCGCACGTCGAGGCGTTGCGCCGCGGCCTGCGCACGGTCGCGGAACAGATTGGAGGTGTCCTTGCGGAGCGCGAGGTCGCCTGTGCCGGCCTTGAGCTGTTCGGCTAGTCTCGCCTTGTGCGCTGCGTAGTCGTGCATGCGCCGCTCCGGAGAAAGATGGCTCGATGCCGCGCCGGCCGCAGGCACGCTCAGAGCCGGTCGTAGAGAAAAGCGCGGCTCATCGGATAATTGTCCCTCGAGACATTACCCTTGCTGAACACGATCTGGAACAGGTGCGTGGTCAGGCGTGGCGAGCGAAACATTTCCGCACAGGCATACAGATAGGTGCGCCATACCCGGCGAAAGTGCTCGTTGAATTTCGCCGGATCGAGCGCCCGGATCTTGTCCCAGTTGCGGTCGAAGCGCTCGCCCCAGGCATCCAGCGTCAATGCATAGTGACGGCGCAGGTTCTCGATATCGACGACTTCGAGCCCGCACTCCTCCATGGCGGCGATGGTTTCCGCCAGGCTCGGGATCCAGCCGCCGGGAAACACGTGCTTGCGGATGTAGAACTCGGTGTCGCGCACGCCAACATGGCCGATGAAGTGCAGCATGCCGAGGCCGCCGGGTTTGAGGAAATCCGCGTGGGCCCTGACAACCGCGTGCAACTGGCCGCGCCCGGCATGCTCGAGCACTCCGATCGAGACCACCTTGTCGTACTGCCGGTCCACCTCGCGGAAGTCGGCCTCGCGCACTTCGATCCTGCCTTCCAGCCCGCGGCGGCGGATCTCGTCGCGCACCGCCGTGACTTGCTCGGGAGTAGTGTTGACACCGGTCGGCACCGCATCGTAGTGCTCCAGCGCATGAAACAGGAAGCCGCCGAATCCGCAACCGATGTCCACCACCGTCTCGCCGCGCGACAGCCGGATCTTGCGGCAGACATGATCCATTTTGTTGCGTTGCGCCTCTTCGACCGTCGCGGTACCTTCCTTCCAGTAGGCGCAGGTGTACATCATCGACGGCAAATCAAGCCAATAGCGATAGAAATCCGTGCCCAGGCCATAGTGGAAACGCGCGTTCTTTCTGGCTTGCGCGATCGAGCGGTTGGAGAAGCGCAACTCGTGCCATTGGTTGCGAATGACGTTCAGAGGATTCGAGTGATGCGCGAAGCCGCCTTCCATCCCCACCCGGAATGCCGCCCCCAGATCGCCTTCGATATCGATGTCGCCGTCGAAAAAGGACTCGATAAATCCCATATGCCCGAACAACGCGGTGCGCAGCTCGGCCGCACGTTTGTGAATCACAATGGTGAACGCCGGCGTGCCGGCGCCATTCTGGTAGTGCGAGCCGTTCGCAAATTCGACCCGAAAGACAATACCGGCACGATCGCCCAGTCCCGCCATCTTGCGCCTTACCAGTCCGGTCGCCATTTCTTTTTCACCTCGTCGCAATCCTGTTGCCCCGCCCCGATCGGGACACCGACGGTTCCGCCTCCGCCTACTCTCCCAGGTATGCCTGCCGCACCTGCGGGTTGTCGAGCAAAGCCCTGGCGCTGTCGGCCAAGTTAATCAGCCCGCTTTCCATCACGTAACCCCGATGACTCGCTCCCAGTGCAAGCTTTGCGTTCTGCTCGACCAGCAGCACCGTAACGCCTTCCTGCGATATGGTGCGCACGGTCGAGAAAATCTTCTCCACCATCATCGGCGCCAGTCCCATGCTCGGTTCATCGAGCAACAGCAGTTTCGGCCGGCTCATCAACGCGCGCCCGATCGCGAGCATCTGCTGCTCGCCCCCCGAGAGCGTGCCCGCGGTCTGCCTCCGGCGTTCGGCAAGCCGCGGGAACAGCGAGTAAGTGCGATCGAGATCGGCGAGAACCGCGGCGCGGTTTTTATGCGTGTACGCACCCATTTCCAGGTTCTCGTGCACCGTCAGCCGGCCGAACACGCCGCGCCCTTCCGGCACCAGCGCCAGCCCGCGCTCGACCAGCTGGTAGGACAACAATGTACTGACATCCTCCCCGCGGTAGTGCACCTTGCCCCCATGATGCAGCATCCCGCAGATCGCCTTCAACGTTGTCGTCTTGCCCGCTCCATTGGCGCCGATCAACGCCACCATCTCGCCATCGCCCACGTTCAGGTCGATACCCCTGACCGCGTTGATGCCGCCGTAGGCCACCTTCAACCCGGAAACCTCCAGAAGGGCGTTCAAGGCAACGCGCCTCCGAGATAGGCGCGAATCACTTCCGGATCGTTCTTCACCGCTGCCGGTTCGCCTTCGGCAATCTTCCTGCCGTAGTCGAGCACCGCCACCCGGTCGCACAAACCCATCACTAGCTTGACGTCGTGCTCGATCAGCAGGACGGTCACCGCGTCGTCGCGGATCTTGATGAGCAGACGGCGCAGATCGGCGGTTTCGGTGGCATTCATGCCGGCGGCCGGCTCGTCCAGCGCCAGCAGCTTCGGCTCGGTGGCAAGCGCCCGCGCGATCTCCAGACGCCGCTGGTCCCCGTAGGACAGATTCTTCGACAGCGCCTGCGAGTGGCGCGCGATGCCGACATAGTCGAGCAACTCGCGCGCGCGGCGGCGGATCGCCGATTCCTCCGCCACCGTGCGCCGGCCGCGCAGGATTGCACCGAGAGCCCCTGCATGGGTACGGACGTGGCGCCCCACCATGACATTTTCCAGCGCCGTCATGTTGCCGAACAGGCGGATGTTCTGGAACGTGCGCGCGATGCCATGTCCGACCACGCGATGCGGCTTGAGTCCGATCAGATTGATGCCGTCGAATTCGAAACGCCCGCCGTCCGGTTCGTACAGGCCGGTAAGAACGTTGAACAGCGTGGTCTTGCCCGCCCCGTTAGGCCCGATCAGACCATAAATCTCGTTTCGCCGGATCGTAAGTGACACATCGGCAAGTGCGGCAACGCCGCCGAAGCGTTTGTCCAGCCGGCGTGCCTCGAGCAGTACCTGGGTGGCGCTCATCCGGGCTCACTCGGCGTCGATGAACTCGCGCTTGCGGGTGGTGGACGGCCACAAACCCGCGGGCCGGTACAGCATCATCAGCACCAGCGCGAGGCCGAAAAGCAGCATGCGAATCACCTCCGGTTCGATCAGCATGCGGCCGAACACGGCTTTCTGGACCGGCTCGACGGTATAGCGGAGGATTTCCGGGACGAATGACAACAGTATCGCCCCTAGGATCACGCCCCAGACATTGCCCATGCCACCGAGCACGACCATGGAGAGCACCATGATCGATTCCACCAGGACAAAACTCTCCGGGCTTATGAAGCCCTGCATCGCCGCGAACATCCCGCCCGCCACGCCGCCGAAGCTGGCACCCATCGCAAACGCCAACAGCTTCACGTTGCGCGTGTTGATGCCCATTGACTGAGCCGCCACTTCGTCCTCGCGAATGGCCACCCAGGCCCGTCCCAGACGGGAATTCTGCAGGCGCAGATTGACGACTATCACCGCCAGCAGGACCAGGAGCAGCAGATAGTAGTACTTGATTGGGCCGCTGAAGTTGAGGCCGAGCAGGGTATCGCTGCGGCTGAAGCTGAACGCGCCCAGCGTAAATGGGTCAATCGGGGTAACGCCCTGCGGCCCATTGGTGATGTTCACCGGCTGTGAAAGGTTGTTCAGGAATATTCGGACGATCTCGCCGAAGCCCAGCGTCACGATGGCGAGATAGTCTCCGCGAAGTTTCAGGGTGGGCGCGCCGAGGAGCACGCCGAACAAGCAGGCAACCGCGGCGCCGATCGGCAGGATGAGCCAGAAAGGCAGGTGCAGGCCGAAATGCGGCGAAGCGAGCAGCGCATAGCAATACGCGCCTACCGCATAAAATGCGATGTAACCGAGGTCGAGCAGCCCCGCAAACCCGACCACGATGTTCAGGCCCAGGGAAAGCAGCGCGAAAAGTATCGCAAGATTGGTGATGCGCACCCACGCCGTGCCCACTGACGCCAGCGCGAACGGCAGCACCAGCAGCGACGCCGCAATCAGCGCGATCCCGGCGCGTGCTGCCGCCGGGTGGCGTCGCAGCTGTTCGATCCAGGCGGCGGGATGCGAAAAAATCACGCCCGGTCCCCGACCCGCTCGCCGAGCAATCCCGACGGCCTGAATACCAGCACCGCGATCAGCACCAGAAAAGCGAACACATCCTGGTAATTGCTGCCGAACAGAACGAAGTGCTGGTTCTGTGCGCAGCGCTCCGCAAGCAGTTCTGCAAGCCACGAATAGCGGCACAGGTCGGTGAACTCGCCGATATATCCCGCGCCCAGCGCCTCCACCACCCCGAGCAGAATGCCGCCGAGCATTGCCCCGGCAAGGTTGCCGATGCCCCCGAGCACCGCGGCGGAGAAGGCTTTGAGCCCGAGCAATGAGCCCATCGTGTAATGCGCGACCCCGTAGTAGGTGCCGACCATCACCCCAGCCATCGCGGCGAGGGCGGCGCCGATGACGAACGTCAGGGAGATGATGCGATTGACGTCAATGCCCATCAGCCCCGCGATCTGCGGATTTTCGGAGGTGGCCCGCATCGCCACACCGAGGCGGGTGCGGTACACCACGAGCGTGAGCCCGACCATCATCACCACGGATATCAGCATGATCCCGATCTGTACCATGCTGATGTGGGCGCCGGCGAACTCGAATATCGGGTTCTCCATGATCTGGGGAAACGACAGCGGACTGCGGCCCCAGATGAGAAGCGCAACATGCTGCAGGATGATCGACAGGCCGATCGCGGTGATGAGCGGCGCCAGCCGGGGTGCGCCGCGCAGCGGACGGTAGGCAACGCGCTCCATCACGAACCCGAGCACCATGCACACCGGCACGGCACAAGCCACGCCAGCGAAAACCACGACCGCAGGCGGTAGCGCCGTTGAACCGGCTAGAGTCGCAATCGTTGCCAGCGCCACCATGGCACCCACCATCACCACTTCGCCATGCGCGAAGTTGATCAACTGGATGATGCCGTAGACCATGGTGTAGCCCAACGCCACGACCGCGTATATGCTCCCCAGCGTCAGTCCGTTTACCACCTGCTGCAGGAAGATGTCCATCAAGGTCGCGTAGTGTGCTCGCCGAAACTGGGTCCGGTTTCGGAAATTGCGGGCGTCACGTGAAAACAGCACCCGAAGGTGCCGTTTCACGTTCCGTCAGAAGCGCATCCGGATCACTCGCGGAATGCCGCCGTTATTTTTTCATGCCGGATTCTGCGGCCTTCACGTAATCCTCGAACTTGACGGAATTGCCGCCCTTGATGATCGCCACCGGCACGACCTTGCCTGCTTTCATGGTAAAGATCGTCATCTCGGCGTCCTCGCGATCGCCCTTGGCGTCGAACTGGATTCTGCCGCTCGCGCCTTCGTAGCTGATCTTCGCCAGTTCCGGGAGGTACTTGGCGGGATCTGCAGAGTCGGCCTTCTGCATAGATGCGATCAGGAGATTCGCGGCATCGTAGGTGAACGGTGCGTAAATGATCGGATCGGAATTGAAGCGTTTCTTGAATGCGTCGAGGAAGCCCTTGCTGGCGGCCAGGGCTGGAATGCCGGCCTGCGAGCAGACCATGCCCTCGGCAGCCGCGCCCGCAAGTTCGTGCATTTTCTCCGAGCAGGCGCCATCGCCGAAAGCGAATACCGCCTTGATGCCGAGCTCGCGTCCCTGCTTGATCAAAGGCCCGCCCGCGGAATCCATGCCGCCATAGAAAATGGCATCCGGTTTCTTGCCTTTCAGCTTGGTCAGAATCGCCTTCCAATCCTTGGTGTCCTTGGTACCTTTCTCCCGGGGCAACACGCTTACGCCGGCTGCTTTCAGGGTCAATTCGACCTGGTCCGCGAGCCCTTCACCGTACGAAGTGGCATCGTCGACGACGGCAACGGTTCTGGGTTTGAATTGGGCGTTGAGGTAGCTGGCGATCGCCGGACCTTGCTGATCATCGCGGCCGACGGTGCGGAAGGCCACCTTCAGGCCCCGTTCGGTAAGCTTGGGATTGGTCGCGGAGCCGCTGATCATCGGAATCCCGGCTTCGTTGTAAACCACCGAGGCGGGGATGGTCACGCCGGAGTTCAGGTGTCCGACCACGCCGGCGACTTTCGCATCCACGAATTTCTGCGCGATGATCGGACCCTTGTTTTCCTTGCCTTCGTCGTCCTCGCTCAGGAATTCGAAAACCACTTTCTGGCCGCCGATTGTCAGGCCCTTGGCATTGGCTTCCTCGATCGCAAGGCGCGCGCCGTTTTCATTGTCCTTGCCCAGGTGGGCAATTTCGCCCGTCAGCGGCGCCGCGTGGCCGATCTTGACGACACGCTCGAGCGACGAGCCGGTCTTGGCCTGGTCCTCCTGCTTGCCGCACGCGCCCAAGCCAGCCGCAAGCGCGATTGCGGCCAGCACTGCGACGATTCGCCGCGAGACCCCAGAGATTTCGCTGTTCATGATTCCTGTCCCCCTCCATATAAGCGCACTGGAAACCCTCCAGCGATTATCGGCCACGCTTCAAAACATTGTCAATTTGCGCCCGTAATTCATCGGGTTGTCGTGACCGGCAGAAACAAAAAAAGCCGGCGATTGCCGGCCTTTCCCGTGGTTCGCGTGAACCACCGATCTACAACGACAGGATCCACTCCACCAGAAGCTTGGCCTCGTCGTCCTTGACCGGATTGGGCGGCATCGGAATGGTACCCCACACGCCCCCGCCGCCGTTGATGACTTTCTTCATCAGCATGCCCTCGGCATCCTTGTTGCCCTTGTATTTCTTGGCGATCTCGACGTAAGCCGGGCCCACCAGTTTCTTGTCCACCGCGTGACAGGCCAGGCAATTCTTCGACTGTGCCAGCGCCTTGGCCTTGGCGACGTCCACCGCCGCGTTCGTCCCGCCCGCAAGCGCCACACCAGCTGCCGCCGCGATCACCATGAGGAATTTTTTCATTTGCTCGTGCCTTTCGTTACAGGTTGAATTGAAGCGCCGGACATTTTATCGGCTTTTGGCCCGCCTTGGAAACCGTCAACCATTTTGGATCATTGGACCGCTTCGCAGATTCCTGAGCAGCTCGTCGAGATCCCGGAGGGGTGCGAGGCAATTAACGCCGCGGCATAAATAGGCGTTGACAGCCGCGCCCGCAGGCTTGTCCAGCATACCGGGGAGGCTCCCGGTCGCCGAATCCAGGACCAGAGTCAGCGTATCCGGCAGGTAGAGCCGGGACAGCGCCTGTTGCCACTCGCGTAAGGGCTGGGGCGGGCCACGCAGCACCACCGTCCGTGTCGGTTCCAGCACCTCGGCGAGCGCGGTGCCGAGAGACGCAAATCCGGCCGGGTGCTGCGCCATCGCCGGGTAGAACAGCTTCACCGTGGCCTCGCCTGCGCGCAGATAGCGGGTTTCGCCAAGAAGATGGCCAAGCCGGGTGAGCGCTAGTGCCGCAACGCCGTTTCCCGAGGGCGTAGCATTGTCGTGGCCGGGTTTGGGCCGGAGGATCAGCTGCTCGTGATCGTGACTGGTGAAGAAAAATCCGCCTGCGTCACGATCCTCGAAATGCTCGAGCAGCGCATCGGCAACCCCGGTCGCGAACTCGAGGTCCGGTTTGCGGAATTCCGCCTGCAGCATCTCCAGCGTCGCGGCCAGCAGGAAGGCATAGTCGTCTACATAGGCGTTGAGGTGGGCGCGACCGTCCTTGTATGTCGCTAGAAACCGCCCCTCTTTCCACATTCTGGTGCTCAGAAAATCCAACGCGCGCTGCGCGGAGGCCAGCCAATCTTCGCGCCCGAATGCCCGTGCCGCATGTACCATGCCCTCGATCATCAGCGCATTCCAGCTGGTGAGGATCTTGTCGTCCCGGCCCGGGCGCACGCGTTTCTCGCGCGCAGCGAGCAGCTTCCTGCGCGCGCTTTGCAGCAGGCGCTCGCATTCGGCCGGCGCGCGCGCCAATTGCTGCGCCACTGCCTGGAGCGGCCGCGCAACATGCAGGTTCCAGGCATGGTTCTCGAAATTCGGCGGCCGCTCCAGGCCGTAGTGCGGGAACACCACCGCAATCTCGTCTTCGTTCAGGAGCGCACTCGCTTCCTCGCGTGACCAGACGTAGTACTTGCCTTCCTCGTGCTCCGAATCAGCGTCGAGCGACGAATAGTAGCCGCCCTCCGGAGATTGCATCTCGCGCATCACCCAGGCCGCAGTCTCCTCGCATACGCGCGCGAACAACGGATTGCCGGCGATGAGCCAGGCGTCCACATAAAGCTTCAGTAACGGCCCATTGTCGTAAAGCATTTTCTCGAAGTGCGGGATCAGCCAGTACTGATCCACGCTGTAGCGGCAGAATCCGCCGCCGATCTGGTCGTAGATCCCCCCCTGCGCCATTTTCTCGAGCGTGAGCAAAACCAGATCGCGCAGCCGCCTATCACCGTTCGACGCGGCCGCCCGAAGGCAGAAGGCGAGTTCGAAGGGGTGCGGGAATTTCGGGGCGCTGCCCAGACCCCCATGCACTTCGTCGAAACTCGCGCGCAGATCCGCGGCCGCAGCAGCTATCGGCGCCGCGCTGAGCATGACTTCGCCGGGCGGCGCCGGCAACGTGCTGCTCATGAACTCGAGCAGGGATTCGTTCTGCTGATCGATCTCCGCGCGCTTGCCGCGATAGACCTGCGCCACCTGCTCGAGCAACTGACCGAAACCGGGCAAGCCGTAACGCGGGGATTTCGGAAAGTAGGTGCCGCCGAAGAAGGGTTTCTGCCCCGGGGTGAGAAACATGGTCAACGGCCAGCCGCCGGCGCGCTGGGTAAGCATGTGGTGCGCGGTCTGATAAATCTGATCGAGATCGGGCCGCTCTTCACGATCGACCTTGATATTGACGAACAGCCGGTTCATCGTGGCCGCAATTTGAGGGTCTTCGAAGGACTCGTGCGCCATCACATGGCACCAATGACATGCGGAGTAGCCGACCGAAAGCAGGATCGGCTTGTCCTGCTCGCGTGCGAGTCTCAGCGCCTCCTCGCCCCAGGGATGCCAGTCCACCGGGTTGTCGGCATGCTGTTGCAGGTAGGGGCTGGTTTCCTCAGCAAGTCGATTGGGCATGACTAGAGACCCAGTTCCGACCAAATCCGGTCGATGCGCTGCTTCACCTGCCCTTCCATCGCAATCGGCTTGCCCCACGCGCGCGCAGTTTCGCCCGGCCACTTGTTGGTGGCGTCCAGTCCCAGCTTGGATCCCAGCCCCGACACCGGACTGGCGAAGTCGAGATAGTCGATCGGCGTATTGTCGGCGATCAACAGGTCGCGCGCCGGATCCACGCGGGTGGTGATCGCCCAGATCACTTCCTTCCAGTCGCGCACGTCGATGTCATCCTCCACCACGATGATGAACTTGGTATACATGAACTGGCGCAGGTAGGACCAAATGCCGAACATCACGCGCTTGGCATGCCCCGGGTACTGCTTGCGCATGCTCACCACCGCAATCCGGTACGAACAGCCCTCCGGCGGCAGATAGAAGTCCACGATCTCCGGAAACTGCTTTGTGAGCAGCGGCACGAATACTTCGTTCAGCGCCACGCCGAGGATCGCCGGCTCGTCCGGCGGCTTGCCGGTGTAGGTGCTGTGATAGATCGGATCGCGGCGCATGGTAATGCGCTCGACCGTCAACACCGGAAACTCTTCCTGCTCGTTGTAATAGCCGGTGTGATCGCCGAACGGGCCTTCGAGCGCCGTGTCTCCCGGATGGATGCATCCTTCCAGCACGATCTCCGCGGAAGCGGGCACCTGCAAATCGGAACCGATGCACTTGGTGAGTTCGGTCTTCGATCCACGCAACAGGCCGGCGAACTGGTACTCGGAAAGCGTGTCCGGAACCGGCGTCACCGCGCCGAGGATGGTGGCCGGATCGGCACCGAGCGCCACCGCTACCGGGAACGGCTTCTCCGGGTGGGCGAGGCCATGGTCGCGAAAATCCAGCGCGCCGCCGCGATGCGCCAGCCAGCGCATGATCACCCTGTTGCGCGCGATCACCTGCTGGCGGTAGATGCCGAGATTCTGTCGCGCCTTGTGCGGCCCGCGCGTCACCGTCAATCCCCAGGTGATCAGCGGCCCGGCGTCCCCCGGCCAGCAGGTCTGGACCGGCAGCCTGGACAGATCGACCGCGGCACCCTCCCAGACGATTTCCTGGCAAGGCGCTCCCGACACCACTTTCGGCGCCATGTTCAGGACCTGTTTCAGCACCGGCAGCTTGTCCCAGGCGTCCTTGAGTCCCTGCGGCGGGTCCGGCTCCCTGAGGTAGGCCAGCAGTTTGCCGATTTCCTTCAGCGCCGCGACCGATTCCTCGCCCATCCCCATCGCCACGCGCCCGGGTGTGCCGAATAGATTGCCCAGCACCGGGATGTCGAAACCTTTCGGCTTCTCGAACAGGATCGCCGGACCCTGCACCTTGAGGACGCGGTTGCAGATCTCGGTCATTTCCAGATTCGGCGATACTTCGACGCTGACGCGCTTGAGCTCACCCTGTTTTTCCAGTTGGGCGATGAAGTCGCGGAGATCGTGATAGTGCATGCTGGAACGCCGGCTCAGATGATCGGGTTGAGTCCGCCGTCCATCGGAATGATGGCGCCGGTCACATACGCCGCAAGGTCGGAAGCGAGAAACAGCGCGACCCGCGCAATGTCCTCCGGATCGGCGTAGCGACCCAGCGGCACCTGCGATTGCCCGTCTTCGAGCACCTTGTTGACGGCAACGCCCTTCGCTTTCGCCTCCAGCGCCAGCCCTTCCCTGATCCGGCCGGTCATGGTCGCACCCGGATTGATGGCGTTGATGCGCACCCCGAACTTTCCGTAAACGCTGGCGAGCCCCACGGAGGCGAGCATCAGCGCCGAATTGGCCGCACCGCCCGGCAGGTGAATCGGCGTCGCCACCTTGCCACCGGTGCCGATGATGTTGACGACCACGCCGCGCCGGCGGCTGCGCATCGGCGGCAGCACCGCATCCATCGCGTGGATGTAGGTGAAGTACTTGGCATCCATCGCCGCATGCCAGGCTTGCGCATTCAATTCGTCAGGCGGGTAGCGCTTTGCCGCGCCTGCCGAATTCACCAGCACGTCGATCGGGCCGAGCGCACGCTGGGCTTCCTGCGCCATGCGCGCCGCGTCCTCTGCGCCCGTGAGGTCGGCGACGATCGTCTTCACGTTCGGCAACTGCGCCACTGCCGCGTCCAGGTTTGCGCGATCGCGCGATACGATCGCGACTCTTGCACCTTCATCGAGAAATGCCCGCGCACAGGCCAGGCCGATGCCCTTGCTGCCGCCGGTAACGAGCACCGCGCGTCCTTTCAGTTCAAGATCCATGGTGAGTTCGACGTGTATGACCTGGGAAAGCTCCGATCAAGTTGCACTATAGGCACAGCATCCGTGCACAACAACCCTCAGAACGGCATCGGGAACCGGAAACTCGCCACCAGGCCGGCAAAAACCATCGCGCCGATCCAGTTGTTGTGGCGGAACGCGCGGAAACACGACTCTGGATCACGATCCCTGATCATCGGGTAATGCGTCGCCGCCAATCCCGCCGCCATCAGCAGTCCTCCGAAGAAGTAGATTCCCAGCGCATAGCGCCAGCCGATCCACGCCAGGATCAATAGAAACAGCGCGTGGCAAATCATCACCGCGGTGACGTCGTGGCGGCCGAGAGTGATTGCGGATGTCTTGATGCCGATCTTGCGATCGTCCTCGCGATCCACCATCGCGTACTCGGTGTCGTAGGCAACCGCCCAGAACACGTTGGCAAGCAGCAGCAACCAGGCAACCGCCGGCACGCGGCCGGTTTGCGCCGCGAACGCCATCGGGATGCCGAAACCGAAGGCGATGCCGAGGTATGCCTGCGGCAGGACGAAGAAGCGTTTTGTGAACGGATAGGTCGCCGCAACGAACAACGCCGCCACCGACAACATGATGGTCTGCTTGTTGAGCTGCAGAACCAGCGCGAACGCCGCCAGCGCGAGAACTGCCGCCACGACAAGCGCTTCGCACGGCTTGATCAGTCCGGCCGCCAGCGGACGCTCCCGCGTGCGCGCCACGTGACCATCGAAGTTCCGGTCGGCGAAATCGTTGATCGCACAGCCGGCAGAGCGCATCAACACGGTTCCCAGGATGAAGATCCAGACGATTTCCCAGCTTGGCTGCCCGCGCGAGGATAGCCATAACGCCCACAGCGTCGGCCATAGCAACAGCAGAATGCCGATCGGCTTGTCGAGCCGGATCAGCTTCTCGTAGGCATTGAGACGTTCGAGGAGAGTCACCGCGTGGTTCGCATCAAGTCACGGTCTTCGTCGTCGATATCGCGGTAAGAATGCCTTGCATGATTGCAGCCGGTGTCGGTGGACACCCCGGCACGGCGACGTCCACCGGGATCACGTTGGCGACGCGGCCACAAGTGGCGTAGCTCTCGCCGAAAATGCCGCCGCTGCAACCGCAGTCACCGACGGCGACCACAAGTTTCGGGTCGGGCGTCGCGTCGTAAGTGCGCTTGAGCGCCACTTCCATGTGGCGCGACACCGGTCCGGTCACCAGCAGCATGTCGGCATGGCGCGGACTGGCCACGAAACGGATGCCGAGTCCCTCCAGGTTGTAGTACGGGTTGTTGCAGGCGTGGATTTCCAGCTCGCAGCCGTTGCACGAACCGGCGTCCACGTGCCGAATGGTAAGTGCCCCGTCGAACGCCGCCAGCACCCGCTCCTGCAGCCGTTGCGCGAGCGCGCGCAGCGCCTCATCAGGCTGCGGCGGCGCCTCGGTCTTGATGCCGGTGATCGCAATCTGTTTCAGCAGTTGATACATGTGAAGACGTGACTAACCACAGAGGCACAGAGGCACAGAGAACCACGAACAATGAAAACGCGAGTCATCTGTTACGAGTTTGCTGGAGATTGTGGTCGCCGACCTTACTGCTGTATATCGTTTTTGCATTTCTCCGTGCCTCTGTGTCTCTGTGGTGAATACGGCCTTACAAATCATGACCGCTGTAGGACAGATTGAACGATTTGTTGATGAGCGGGAAATCGGGAACGATATTGCCGATGGCCGCGTGTTCGAGCACCGGCCAGTTCTGCCACGACGGGTCGTGCGGATGGCAGCGCGCGATCCGGCCTTGTGCGCCGGTTTCGAGCGCGATCAGCACCTCGCCGCGCCAGCCCTCGACCCAGCCCGCGCCGCGCCGGCCTTCCGGCACCGCGGGCAATGCCACGCAGTGCGGTCCGTCCGGCAGTTTGTCGAGAATCGTGCGCAGCAGCCGTAGCGATTCCAGAATTTCTTCGAAGCGCACGATCACGCGCGCGGCCACGTCGCCGTTGCGGTGAGTGGCCATGCGCACGTCGAGTTCATCGTAGGGCGCCGCCGCAAACTGCACCCGCAGATCCCAGGACTGTCCGCTGGCACGGCCCGCCAGTCCGGTCAGTCCCATCCTTGCGGCCAGTTCAGGCGCCACTTTCCCGCAGTTGATGAAGCGGTCCTGCAGTCCGGAGTGGTCTTCGTAGATTGCCTTGAGTCTTGCCACGTCCTGTTCCACGGTCTGGATTTCCAGCGCCATGCGCGACCAGTGCACGCGGTCGAGATCGCGAACCATGCCTCCCGGAATGATCGCGTCCATCAGATAGCGGTGGCCGAATGCCGCCATGTTCGTGCGCAGCCAGTCCTCCTTGAGCCTGGAGAACTGTGCCAGTCCGAACGCCAGTCCGGCGTCGTTGCCGATGAAGCCAAGATCGCCCAGATGATTGGCGACGCGCTCGCGCTCCAGACAGAGAGCGCGCAACCAGGCGGCGCGCGCAGGAACCGTCACCTCCGCCGCGGCCTCGGCCGCCATCGAATACGCCCAGGCGTAAGCCACCGTCGAATCGCCGCTGACGCGTGAGGCCAAGCGGACACCTTCCTGCAATGGCATCTGCTCGAATCGTTTCTCGATGCCTTTGTGCGTGTAGCCGAGCCGCTCCTCCAGCCGCAGCACCCTTTCGCCCAGGACCGAAAAGCGGAAGTGTCCCGGCTCGATGATGCCGGCGTGCACCGGCCCGACCGGAATCTCGTGCACGCCCTCCCCTTCCACGCGGACGAAGGGGTAATCGTCCGCTTCCCCGTGATGGGTGATGGGTGATGTGTGAAGGGTGGCAAAGTCGTTGCGGAGCGGGAAAACGTCCGCGGGCCAGGCAGCGTGGCGCAGCCAGGGACGCGTGTCGCGCGCACCTTCTTCGGCGACGCCGAGCATGTCAAACACGGTACGCTGCATCCGTTCGGCGGCGGGAAACAGGTCGCCCAGACCCGGAAACACGGACTGTACCGGCAGCGTGATCCACAGCAGACCGGCACGCATGGTGAAGGCGGCATGCACCGCGAAACCCTGTCCGCGGCTGCGCTGGTCGTCACCCCACATCGCGATCAACCGGCCGCCCTGGTCGAGAACGCCCTGCGCCGTTTCGCGCCACTGCCGCGCGCTCACCGTGCCATGCCAGGCCGGCACCGCGGACGGCAAAGAGTAAGTGGGAAAGTCGAACTGGGTCATGGCGCCGGTCTCAACCGATCATCTGCGCCGCCTGCCGGTACCACTGGGCAAGATACGGCGGGACGTAGAGTCCAAGCAGCAACACGATCGCAAGATGCGCGAACACCGGCAACGCGGCCGGACGGTGTGGCAGGCGCTGCCCGGTGGATTCGCCGAATACCATCGCCTGCACCTTGCTGAAAATCGAGGCAAAGGCCACGGCCAGCGAAACCAGCAGGATCGGCGTCGCCCAGGGATGGTCATGCATGGCTGTAGTGAGGATCAGGAACTCGCTGGCAAACACGCCGAACGGGGGAATACCGAGTATCGCCAGCCCTCCGATCATCAGTCCCCAGCCGACCGCGGGGCTGACGTTGATCAGACCGCGGATGTCGTCGATCACCTGGGTGCCGACCTTCTGCGCTGCATGGCCGACCGCGAAGAAAATCGCCGACTTCGTCAAAGAATGCACCGTCATGTGCAGCAGCGCGGCAAACGTTGCCACCGTCCCCCCCATGCCGAAAGCGAAAGTGGCCAGCCCCATGTGCTCGATCGACGAGTAGGCAAACAGGCGTTTGATGTCGCGCTGCCTGGAAAGGAAAAATGCGGATACGACCACGGACAGCAAGCCGAATCCCATCATCAGGTTGCCGGCAAGGTCGCCGCCGAGCGCACCGTCCACCAGCACCTTGTTACGCACGATCGCATACAGCGCGACGTTCAAAAGCAAACCGGACAGAATCGCGGAGATCGGAGTCGGACCTTCTGCGTGGGCATCCGGCAGCCAGTTATGCAAGGGTACCAGTCCGACCTTGGTGCCAAAGCCGACCAGCAGGAACACGAACGCAATCGACAGCACGGTAGGCTCGAGGCTGCCCTTGACCTCGTTCAGGTGTGTCCACAACAGTGCCGTACCGCCCGCGCCGAGCACGCGCTCCGCGGCAAGGTAAAGCAGGATGGTGCCGAACAAGGCCTGCGCAATGCCGACGCCGCACAGGATGAAGTACTTCCAGGCTGCTTCCAGGCTCGCCGGCGTCCGGTACAGGCTCACCAGCAGCACGGTCGCGAGTGTTGCGCCTTCCAGCGCCACCCACAGGATGCCAATGTTGTTGGTGAGCAGCGCCAGCAGCATGGTGAAGCTGAACATCTGGTACATGCTGTGATAGAGGCGCAGCCGCTTGGGCGAGAGCCTGCCGCGTTCGGCTTCGATGCGCATGTAAGGCCGGCTGAACAACGACGTGGTGAATCCCACGAATGCGGTCAGCGTCACCAGGAAAACGTTGAAAGCGTCGACAAAGAACAGCTCGTTGAGCGCAAGCAGCGGTCCGTCCGCGATTACCCTGGTGGTGAGCGATGCCGCCGCCGCGAAGGTGAGCAGGCTCATCAGCACGTTCACCTCCGGCGCGCGCCCGCGATGGCCGACGGCCGCCAACAACGCCGCGCCGGCCAGGGGAATGCCGAGAACCAGCAGCAACTCCATTTATTTTTCCTTCAGCTTTTCCAGATGATGGATGTCGAGACTGTCGAAGGTCTCGCGGATCTGAAAGAAGAAAATGCCGAAGATGAAGGTGCCGACCAGCACATCGAGGGCGATCCCCAGCTCGACGATCATCGGCATTCCGTAGGTTGCGCTGGTAGCGGCGAAGAACAGCCCGTTCTCCATCGCCAGGAAACCGATGACCTGCGGCACGGCCTTGCGCCGCGTGATCATCATCAGCATCGCCAACAGCACCGCTGCCATCGCGATGCCGAGTGTCGAGCGGTTGACGGTGCCGGCAAGCTCGGAGATCGGCAACGCAAGGTTGAAGGAAAGGATCACCAGCACGATGCCCACCAGCATGATGGTCGGGATGTTGATCAGCGTCTCCACGTCCCAGCGTATGTTCAGGCGGTCGATCAGCCGGTGCAGGATCCAGGGCAGCACGATGACCTTGAGAACGAGCGTCAGCACCGCCGAGTAATACAGATGCGTCTGCGCCGACGAGAACGCAACGACGAACGTGTTGGCGGTCAACACCGCGCCCTGCATCGCGAACAAATGGATTAGCGTCAGGATGCGGCGCTGCGCCAGCATGCCGAATGCGAGCAGCAGCATCAGCGCCGCCAGCAAGTTGATCAGTTGTGCGGACAGCGGCAGATTCATCTTAGTTCAGGATCTTTGACCGCAAAGGGCGCGAAGGACGCAAGGTAAATCTTCATGAACCGTTGACCACGCGGTTGATACTGTCCTTGAGCGCCGCCTCAACATTGCTCTTTCCCATTTTTCCTCTTCCATGTCTTTCCTTCGCGTCCTTCGCGGTCCAAGACTTTTTCATGTTTTAGCGCTCCAGCAGGAAGTGGGTCAGCATGCCCAGCACCGCGAGCATGAAGGCCATGCCGAGAAATTCCGGAGCGCGGAAGATGCGCATTTTCGCCGACACGGTCTCGAGCAGCGCCAGGCCCGCTCCGGCCGCAGCCATCTTGGCGGCGAATGCGAGTATCGCCAGCGGCATCATCGGCCACTCGCCCGCGCGGGCGATGCCCCAGGGCAGGAACAGGGCGACACCGATTGCGGAATAGACCGTCAGCTTGATCGCGTTCGCCCACTCGATCAGCGCCAGGTGGCGCGCCGAGTACTCGAGGATCATCGCCTCGTGGATCATGGTGAGTTCCAGATGCGTGGCCGGATTGTCGATCGGGACGCGGGCGTTCTCCGCCAGCGTCACCATCACGAACGCGATGGCAGCGAAAGCCATGCTCGGATAGATCGCCAGGCTGCTCTGTGCCAGCGTCTCGACGATGTTCGTCAGGGCGGTCGACCCGCTGATGAGCGACGGAGTGAAGAACACCATCAGCAGCGCCGGCTCGGCGAGACAAGCAATCAGCATCTCCCGGCGTGCACCCATCGAACCGAACGCGGTGCCGATGTCCATCGCCGCCAGCGCCATGAACACCCGCGCCAAAGCGAACAGACCGACCAGCGCAATCACGTCGGCCGCCGGCGAGAACGGCAGGTCGGTGGCCAGCACCGGCACGATCGAAGCCGCCAGCACCATGCAGCCGAACACGACGTAAGGGGTCAGACGAAACAGCGCCGAAGCGTTGTGGGCCATCACTGCATCCTTCACGAACAGTTTTCTGAGCACCCGATAGGGCTGCAACATCCCGGGCCCGGTACGGTTCTGCAACCAGGCGCGGCACTGATTGACCCAGCCCAGCATCAACGGCGCCAGCAACACCGCCAGCAGGGACTGGAACAACTGGGAGGCGAGGAACTGGGTCATTATCGGATCAGGAACAACAGCGCCAGCAGTGTCACGAAGCTGTAGATCAGGTAGAGATGAATACGGCCGTGATGCAGCACCCCGACCAGCCGGGAACCCCACTCGGCCGCTTTTGCCACCGGCAGGTACAACCAGTACCAAAGATGGTCCTCGGTTTTCGACCAGTAATACGGCCGCTCGTCGGTCGGCTTCGGCACGTGTCTTTCGATGCGGAAGAACGGCTCGAAGATCTGTTTGATCGGCTGGCCGAATCCTTCCGCGGTGTCCTGCATACGCGCGGTCTGCTGCGGGTAGCCGCAGTCCCAGGCGGCGGCGCGGCGCACCCTGCCGTGGTAAATCCAGCGCACCAGCAGGAAAGAAGCTGCCACGGTGCCCACGATGCCCATCAGGAAAAGCGGCGCACTGTAACTCGCTCTCTCGGGGGAGGCGGGCGTGATAAAAAGCCAGCCGGAGCGGCCGATGTTGCCCGACAAAGTAGCGTCCACCAGAAGGGCACTGACGTTATCGAGCTGACCGATCACCGCCACCGGTGCCAGCCCGAGCAGCACACACGATGCGGCCAGCCAGACGAACGCGGCGCGCTCCCAATTGGACGCATCGTGCGCCTGCTTGAGCTTCTCCTCGCGTGGCTGACCGAGAAATATCACGCCGTAGAACTTCACCATCACGTAGGCAGCCAGAGCGGAGGCCAGCACCAGCGCTGCGGTCGCCACCGGCACCAGCATGTTGAGATAGGAATTCGGCAGCCCGGGTGTCAGCAGGAAAGCCTGCAGCAGCAGCCATTCGGACACAAATCCGTTCAGCGGCGGCAGCCCGGCGATCGCCAGCGTGCCGATCAGGCCGAACCAGGCCACCCAGGGCATGCGATGGATCAATCCGCCGAGATGGCCGAGGTTGCGTTCGCTGGTCGCGTGCATCACCGAACCGGTGACCAGGAACAGCAGGCTCTTGAACGCAGCGTGGTTGATGCAGTGATACAGCGCCGCAATCAGCGCCAGCGCCGCGAGCACATTCATTCCGTAGGCGTGGAAGATAATCGCCAACCCGATCGCGGTGAGCACGACGCCGATGTTCTCGATCGAGGAGTAGGCAAGGAGCCGTTTCATGTCGGTCTGCACCGCGGCAAACATGACGCCCAACAGCGCGGTAATGAGTCCGACCGCAAGCGCCACCACACCCCACCACCAGATTTGCTGGTCGAGCAGATCGAAGGTCACGCGCAGCAATCCATAGATGGCGGTCTTGAGCATCACGCCGCTCATCAGCGCCGACACCGGCGAGGGTGCCGCCGGGTGTGCCTCCGGCAGCCAAATATGCAGCGGCACAAAACCCGCTTTCGCGCCGAAGCCGGCGAGCGCCAGCAGGAACACCGCGGTTGCCCAGAAATCGGAAAGCCTGGCGCCGCGCATCAGTTCGAAGGTGTATTCGCCCGCGGTGTTCTGCATGACGCCGAAGCACAGCAGGATCGAAATCGCGCCGAGATGGGCAATCAGCAGGTAAAGGAAACCGGCGCGGCGGATCTCCGGGACCTTGTGGTCAGTGGTAACCAGGAAGTAGGACGACAGCGCCATCGTTTCCCAAGCCACCATGAAAAAATAGGCGTCATCGGCAAGGCACACCGCCAGCATGCTGGCGAGAAACAAGTGATATTGCAGACCGAACAATCCCGGCCTGATGACCTCGGTCTTGCGGAAGTAAGCGGCGGAGAACATCGAAATGCCCGCCGCGGCCAGGCCAAGCAGCGCGAGGAAGAAACTCGACAGCGGATCGAGTCGCAGGTGAAACGGAAGATCCGGCAGCCCCAGCGGCAGCACCAGCGCAGCGGGCGCCTGGGACAGCCCGGCAAGGCCGGCGGCGGCAAGTAGTGCGCCGCCGATGCTGCCGAGCGGAAACAGGAAGCGGAACACGAAACGCTCGTCACCGCCTCGCGCGAGTCCGGCGAGACCGAGGGCGAACCAGAACAGCATGACCCCGATGGCTGCGAACAGCGGGGCGTAAAAACTCATTTCGATCGGCAATGCTTCAATATGTCGCGGATGATAGCACCCGGCTCCCGGCTCTCTCAAACCAGCCGGGATCTCTCAGACCTTCAGCAGCTCCTGCCTGCCGCCCAGCCAGCGCTCGAGATGGCGCTCGGCGCTCCCGGCATGATCACGCAGCAATTGCGGCGCGACATTGCGCGCCGCTTCCAGAAGATCGATATCCTTTTCCAGGTCGGCGAAGCGCAGCATCGGCACGCCGCTCTGGCGCGCGCCCAGCAACTCCCCCGGGCCGCGCAGGCGCAGATCGTGGCGTGCAATCTCGAAGCCGTCGGCATTTTCGTAGATGATGCGCAGGCGCTCGCGCGCATTATCCGAGAGCGGATTCTGGTACAGCAGGATGCAGACGCTGGCCTCTGCACCGCGGCCCACCCGGCCGCGCAACTGATGGAGCTGCGACAAGCCCATGCGCTCCGCATGCTCGATCACCATGAGCGACGCATTGGGCACATCCAAGCCGACCTCGATTACCGTGGTAGCGAC
>WNFR01001753.1_pt1 | contig 26790 bp, 31 predicted proteins | sample 5400221 | NCBI WGS metagenome assembly WNFR01 (sample SAMN13153357, study PRJNA577476) | soil metagenome | isolation source: 40 cm soil under Madrone tree | place: USA:California | collected 2016-06-14
AGCCTTCGACAGGGGTACACGCTACGACGCACGCAACCCGGAACTCCTGCTCTGGGTTCATGCTACACTGGTCGACACCTTACTACTCTGCTATACTGAATTCGTCGGCCCACTCACCGCTGTCGAGCAAGAGACTTACTATCAAGAGTCGAAAGAGATAGCGCGTCTACTAGGCCTTCTGCCGGACAAGATGCCCGGGAAGGTAGATGATCTACGGCAATATGTCAATGACACGGTACACAGCAATCGCCTCGCTGCAACTCCACAAGCCCGGCAACTGGCTCACCAGGTTCTCTTTCCGCCCGCGCCGCCCATTTTTCGCCCTTTCATGCACCTCAACCTGCAGCTTACCTGTGCTCTTTTGCCTCAACCTGTGCGCGAAATCTACGGCCTGGAATGGGGTAGGGGACGCCAACACATATTTGACCTGTCAGCATGGGGTATGCGGGCAATCATCCCTCGCCTGCCCATTTCCTTGCGCGAACTCCCAATTACACGTCGTCTCATCCATGAAACAGTCGGCCAATCGGCCTGATATCCCGCGTGGCATTCAGTAAATTTTCAATAGCTTTTCGCCCCAAGACCTCAATGTTCCTCTGACGAAAAATTTGTGGAAGAGGTTGTATGAAACTATGAGCAGGTGCACAGCAAGCACACCGTCAAAGCAGGATATGTTGATCACGTATGCACTGAGAACCGTTCTTGCAAACAAGAAGCACGCAAGCCGTCGCTCATGATCTTGCGTGCTTCTTGTTTGCCTCGCCTAGGCTTCTGGAGTGGTTGACGTGCCGGGTGGAGTCGCGCGTTCCTATGAGGCTGGAGACCCTTGCGTTGCCGGACGCGTTTGCCGCCTCTTTGGTGGTGTGAGCACCTTATCAAGTGCATAGATGATGCCATTATCCGCTGGTATTACCTGCGTCACGTTTGCCCCGTTGATCTTGACTCGTTCATAGAGCGTCGTGACGAGAAGATCGATGTCCTCATCCTCGTCTTCGTCCTCCTCATCTTCATCCTCCTCATCTTCGTCCTCGTCCTCATCTAGATCAACCACGATCTCTACGTCCCCGTCATCCTCCTCATCTTCTTCGTCAAAAGGGATGAGTATCTCATCAACTTCCACCGCATCAAGCGATGCCTCAACCGTGAGACGTTGCCCTTGCACGGTTTTGATAAATCTTCTCTCGAGGAGGTCGGGAGGCATGATCAAGTCTGCAACGACATAATACAACAGAAGCTCTTTGAGCCTTTGTGTATCTTTGAGCAGGCTGTCCAGGGTGCCCTCAGGCAGTTTGGCAAAGGCGTCATCGGTGGGAGCAAAAAGCGTGAACGGGCCAGGGTCTTTCAACATCTCGACGAGACCAGCGGCCTTTATTGCGGAAATCAGCGTTTTGAACGACGGCGCAGCTTGTAACGTTTCTATGAGATCTGCCATGAGTGATTTCTCCTTTATCTCGACTGTGATTCTCAGTTCCTCTGCTGTTGGAGTGATCGTATGTACTCGATTGACCGATCAGAGTGTTCTGATCTTCTACACACGTCAGTATAACATTGGAGAGTGCGAGCTGTCATGCCCCAAAAGAGGTATCTTACCACGCTCCCATCCCTGGACTGCGCTGGTTCCAAAGTCTCATCGCCCTGCTCTCATCATTCATCATGCCATTGTGAGACGACTATCTGAGTGGACAATATGGCGTTCGCTTTACGGAAGCACAAGAAAAATAATTAGTGAGAAATTGCGCCAGAGACAAAAAAAGCCAGCACGATTAACCAGCTAATGATAAACGCGATTAGAATGCGCACCGCCCACCCCGAGATAGCGAAGCCGCGACGGCGTGTTTGAACTTGAGCGCCGGCTCCATTGGTCAACATACATTTTCTCCGTTATTGTTGTGATGACTCCTGGATCTCCCCCCATCCACGTGGCAGGGCTACGTGCGTAGCCCTTTCATCACATATAACGAGAACTGTAACCATCTGTAACCAGTGTTAAAAACAAGGTACTAATGGGATGAGGCGCAATATGTGTGAATCTCACGGCCTTCTCTGCCTGCTTGCCTGGCATTCATCACATTCGCAACTCGCGCGCAATTTCTCATAGGTATAGATACCTGTCTTATGCCCATCTTCCCAGACGGGCGTCAGTCCATAGCGACCGACTGGCTGTACATCAACCAGCGTGGTCTCCTCGACGCTCAAGCTCTGCTTATTCTGTAACATACCCGGTAGTCCTCCCTCGCCCGCGCACCAGGCGCAGGGGCAGGCCCAGCGTAACGCTTCCCAGCTATGAACGCTTTCATGCTCATCACTCCAGGTCAAGATCAGTTGCCGTTTCTGATCATCGAGTAAAAACGAGGTCGGGGACGGGTGCTTGTACTGTGGCATATATCTTCATTTCCCCTTATTTTAATAAAAAACTGACTAGTGCTGCTATGAAATCAAAGCGCAGCCCGCAGTGTTGGGCTGCGCTTGTAACAGTGATAACCTATTATATGATCTTCCAGCAGTATCGTCTATACGTTGTAACGTAATCATCAATGAGTAGCCAGACATGCTTGCACATCAGCGATAGCTTGCGCGCTGTCCTTAAAATGGATGCCGTACATACCAAGTCGTTGCGCTGCTTGCACGCACGCATAGCTATTGTCGAGGAAGAGCGCTTCCTGCGCTGTCACATCTAGCCGGTCACAGGTAATTTGGTAGATGCGAGGATCGGGCTTGGCTATCCCTTCCTCGGCAGAATAGACCATCAGCTCTACCTGAATTGCTGCGGCAAGCCCAAACCTGCGGTTATTCTCATCGCGTGCCACCTGCCAATCATTACTGAGCGTTGCCGTCTTATAGCGAGGACGCAGACTTTTGAGGAATTGGGCCATTTCGATATAGAGGTAGCATTGTGCCCAAAGCTCACACTCATACTCCTGTACCTCTTCGTCGGTCAGTCCAATAGAAGCACCGATGCGTTTCCATGCTTCCCGTCGCGATATCGCTCCGATGAGTGCAAGATTCGGTGCTCCTGAGTCAATGAAGCGCTGAGTCAGTTCTCCAGGCACAAGCCCTTTCCGGGCATCCCATTTCCCACCCATATCGAGGTCCATTTCTTGAATCAGTACTCCACCTATATCGAAAATGACTGCGCGAATTGGCATCATCATGTTTCTCCTCAAACTCATATTTCGTTAGTTGCTGGAGCTTGCACTCTCCACTTGGGGGACGCGTACCACAAGGGCCGTGATATTATCAGTGCCACCCTGCTCGTTTGCACGTTCCACTAGCCTCTGCACGCTCTCCTGCGGCTCAAATTGCTGCACAATCATTCCCAACTCCTCGTCACTTAGTAAATTTGAGAGGCCATCTGTACAAAGAACGAGCAAGTCACCTTCCTCTATATGCTCAGTGAAAATGTCAATCTCAACTTCAGCATTACCTAAACAGCGCGTAATCACATTGTGCTGTGGATGGCCACGAGCCTGGTCCTTTGTGATTAGCCCCGCGCGAATCTCTTCCGCAACGATCGAGTGATCCTGCGATATTTGCATGATCTGACCATCACGCACAAAGTATGCACGACTGTCACCTACGTTAGCAACATATACGGTATCACCCTGCAGCACCGCCGCAACGCATGTCGTTCCCATCATCTCGCTTTTTGATGGTTGTGGAGATCTCGCCATGTTTGCCTGGTAGATGCTTGCATTGGCCTGTTTGATAGCAAGTCGTAAGGCATCTGCTATCCCATCACTTCCATTCTGATAATAGGCATCGTTCACAGTGTTGATGGCCATTAGACTTGCCACATCTCCAGCTGTATGCCCTCCCATTCCATCGGCTACCACAAACAGCGCACCTTTCTTCGTCATCACTACTGGATCTTCAGGTACGACAGAGACAACGCTATCCTCGTTTACGTGACGTATACGACCAACATCTGTACGCTGTGCCACAGCAAGACTAAATGGGCTTACCAAAGTAGCAACCTGCCTTCCTTCAACGTTCAAAAAACGTGCAGCGAACGCTCTATAATGTTCAATCAACGCCGTACCAGCCAGGTCAGAGAGCACAAAACTCCACAACCGGATAACTCCCCACAAACCATGTTCTGCCAAAGCCTCCTGGCAGCAATCACGAAAGGTCTGTGCCATTTCCAATCTGTAGGACCGGCGAAACTCCTTTGGATAGCAGAGAAGCAACACGCGATAGAGCCGATCTGAAGCAGAAACAATCCTCTTCCTGGGTGCAGCAACCATTACGCGCCTCCCCTCAACTCAGAACCCGACAAGATTCTCTTCACCTGCGCAATACGCACAACCTGCTCAAGCCTCTGGGCTTCAGCCTGGGCAACACGCCGGCCAAAGTCAGTCAGCCGGTAGTAGCGACGTCGTTCATCGTCAAGCGCGGGATCAGGACGTTCGCCCGATTCCTCGATCAATCCAGCAGCCAACATGCGTTTAATTGACCCATAGAGCGTTCCCGGTCCCATGCGCATCATTCCATTTGTACGCGCAGCAACTTCTTGCATTATGCCGTAGCCATGCCGCTCACTGTCGGCAAGCGCCAGCAGGACGTGGAAAACTGCCGGTGTAAGGGGCAGCAAAGCCTCTGGATCTCGTTTAGTATTCTTCATCACATCCTCTCGGTAGTAGTTGACAGGCAAAAAATACTCGTCTGTTTAATCATCTACGTATATATCTGCGATGGATATATCCATATACGTCATAGTACAGTATAAAGCACGCACCTGTCAAGGGGCATGATTAGATGTTTGAGACTTCAAAAAGGAGTATGCCAAACCCCGTCTAGCCAGCTATCAAATTCCACAGACTATGCTATACTACCTGCATCGGGAGAGGCGGGGCGGTTAGCAATCCTAAGCAAAAGAGGTACAGCATCATGGAACAGCAATTGCCACTCGCGGGTAAAATAGCACTCATCACAGGCAGCAGCCAGGGCATAGGCCGGGCGACAGCCACGTGCCTGGCGCGCTCTGGCGCCGACATTATCATCAACTATCGCAGCAATGCAGATGCCGCGGCAGAGGTAAAAGCTACCATTGAAGAGATGGGTAGACGCTGCATAGCAGTCCAGGCCGATGTAAGCCAGGAAGAAGATGTCTCACGCCTCTTTGCCGCATCAAATGAGGCACTTGGCCCTATAGCAATCCTGGTCAACAACGCGGGTACTACACGCGATAAACTTATCATACAGATGTCGCTCACCGATTTTGAGCATGTGCTTGATACCAACTTGCGCTCTGCGTTCCTTTGCACCAAGGCTGCGCTGCGAGGCATGATGCGGGCACGCTGGGGACGCATCGTCAATATCTCCTCACCCGCCGGATTACTGGGAAATGCCGGACAAGCCAATTACAGCGCATCCAAGGCAGCCATTATTGCATTAACCATCAGTACCGCCAGGGAAATGGCAAGTCGTAATATCACCGCTAACGCCATTGCGCCGGGCTTTATCCCCACGGAACTCACTTCTATCCTTACAGACGAGCAGCGCAAATTCATGCTCGATGCCACCCCCCTGGGCCGTTATGGAACTCCCGAAGAAATTGCGGCAGCAATCAATTTCCTCTGTTCGCCAGAAGCGTCCTATATCACAGGCCAGATACTTAGTGTCGATGGCGGCATGTCGATGCACATCTGAATCCGAGCGATTGAAACAAATTGGGTGCAGTTTTTCTCTAAATCGTTAACGTTGGTGATAATAAAGGAGGCTGCATCCATGGCTTTGATTGAAACGGAAGAAACCAACCAATTTACCTTTGAGGCGTTCGCGGCACATCCATTTTACACTGAGATCAATCGCTCACTTGTAAGGCACACGCTCGCCTCTCTCGCGACACGACCCTCAAACGCTACCCTGACCATCGTAGATATGGCCTGTGGAACCGGAGCGGTCACGCGCCTGATAGCCCAGGAGATCGCACGCCAGGGGCGCCAGGCACACATTATTGGCGTCGATCCTTCGGCGGAGGCGCTGCGCTGTGCGCAAAGATGCATAGAGGAAATACGGCCAGAAAGGATGAGGATGAAAGTCGATTTCATCCAGGGAGAAGCAACCGATCTCCCTTATCTTACTCCTAATGCTGATGCCGCTTTCTTCTGCAACGCGATCCATCTCCTCCCGGATAAGCTCTCCACATTTCGACTCATGGCCAGCATTCTTGCGCCGGAGGGTATATTTGCCTGTAATAGTGGCTTCTACCATGGGACGTACGTTGAAGGCACCGAACGCTTTTACCGTCTTTGGACAAGCCGCGCTGTCAGACTACTGCGCAAAGAGCATCCCGAGGTGCAGTTGTCACGCGAAGCCAAAGCAATGGCCATGCAATGGCTTGGCCCCGAAGAGTACATTGACCTGCTCAAACAAAGTGGCTTTGCTCATGTAGATATCACCCAGGAATGCGGCAATATCACGCTGGATGCCTGGCGAGACATTAGCCAGTACTGGCTCTTTATCGAGGGTGCCTTACCAGGTGCTCCGCTGCCGCTGGCAGCCGCTACCCTCGGAACCGCCGTTTACCAGGTAGGCCAGGAACTGGGCATAGAAGAGACACCACGCAACTGGTTGCAGGTCGTGGCATACAAGCGCTAGCTCACACAACATCAAAATGACTAGCCCGCGTAGGGACGCTTGCGTCGCCCCGGCACAGCTATCCTAGCCCGCGTAAGGGCGGGAGCGGCTGCGAGTGGTGTGTGGACGCTTGCGTCGCCCCGGCTTGGCGATCATTCAACCCCCGATAGTCGCTAGAACTACTGTGTATCAGCAATCGAACACAGCATGCAGCCATGTGTTACAATTAATTCATACAGAGTGGGTAATCGCTATCGCGAAAGAAACCTTCCGCGGCTTCCCACAAGATATCTCTATTTATCTCAGATAGGAGAAAAGTTGCATGCAATGGGCAATTGCGACGGCAGCATTCCTTGCTTCCGCAGTTGAATTCGTCGAGGCATTTACCATAGTACTGGTTGTCGGAGTAACTATCAACTGGCGCAGTTCGCTGCTTGGAGCTTTTGCCGCCGCAGCCACTCTCGCAATAATCGTCGCCACACTCGGAGTTGCGCTCGTCAAATGGGTACCTATCAACGATTTTCGCCTCGCAGTCGGTATTATCCTGATCCTCTTCGGCTTGAAATGGCTCAAAAAAGCCATCCTTCGCTACAGCGGCCTCAAAGCTCTGCATGACGAGGAAGCCATCTTCGAAGAAACCGTGGCGGAAATACGTGCGCGTGGAGAGACAGTTGCTCCGCGCTTCCAACCATTCGGAGTAGCCCTGTCCTACAAATCCGTACTGCTCGAGGGACTTGAGGTTGCTTTCATCGTGATTACCTTTGGCAGCAGTATCTCAACGAGCGTGGGGGGGAATGGCATTCTCTCTGCAGCCATCGGCGCAACGGTCGCAGGTATACTCGTCATTGCCGCTGGAGCGATAATCCAGGCACCACTCTCAAAGGTACCGGAGAATACACTCAAGTTTATTGTCGGCATTATGCTCACCTCCTTTGGCACATTTTGGGCAGCGGAAGGATTCGGTTATACATGGCCACTTTCTGACGCCTTTATTCCTATCCTGATAGCGATTTACCTGCTGGCCTCGTATATCCTCGTTTCCTGGCTCAAGCAGTACAAACGACGCCAGTTGGCAAGTGCAGCCAATGCCTCTGCCAGCACACCAGAGCAAGAAGGAGTCCGCCCATGAAAGCAATCAAAGCCATTTACAATTTTATCGTGGGCGACATGGTTATCCTGGTCGGCGTGATTATCACCATGCTTGCACTTGCCCTCATAAACTTTGTCGGCGCATTGTCCCCGCTGCGAATCGCAACGGGAGCTATTCTGGTCGTTGCCGTGCTGGTTGTACTCACTGCGACTCTTTATCGCGAGATTAGAGGATAAACGCTAGCCAGCGTTACTTCGGCAGCAAGGGAAAACATATGGAAGTAGGACACAATTGGCGAGAACTGCTGGCAGATATAACAAGCACTCCTCGTGAAAGACAGCGCCTCGCTCATGAACTAGGCGTATCTCCAATAACCATCACTCGCTGGATAGACAGACAGGCGGACCCACGTCCCCAAAACCTGCGCCATTTACTCGAAATCTTTCCCGAGTACCGCGATTTTCTCCTCGAATCAATTGAAGAAGAAATCCCAAACATTGCAGACATAGAAACTGCAGACAATGTAGCGATAGATATTCCTCCCGCATTCTATGCACGAGTATTTAATGCCTGCACAACAGTTCTCGAATCACTGCGCTTCTGGTCAATTTGCAACCTCATCATACAGGAGGCGATTGGCCAACTCGATCCAGATCGTCTCGGCCTGCTAATAACAGTGCTGCGCTGCTTTGCCTCTACCAGGAGCAAAATGATTCATAGCCTCCGTGAGACTATCGCACAGGGAACACATCCCTGGAGCAATAATATGGATCAGAAAAGCATGTACCTCGGAGCAGAATCTCTGGCTGGATATTGTGTCTCAACAGGTATGCCACAACAAATCCAGAATCTACAGGACGAAAGTAGTCCTCTCCCGGCCCACCAGACAGATCACGAGCTTAGTGCCGCGGCACATCCTATTATGTTTTCTGGTCGCATCGCGGGCTGTGTGCTTATCTCTAGCACCCAACCGGATTATTTCATATCTACATCCCGGCTCACCCTCATCGGGAGGTATGCAAATTTGTTTGCATTGGCCTTTGATCCCGGTGACTTCTACAGGCAAGAAGATATAGCCCTACTCCCGATGCCACCCCACGACATACAGGCCGGGTATTTCGCCGGCTTCCGCAATCGCGTCACCGGGACAATGATAAAACATGGCCTGATCACTATTCAGGCAGAACAATTCGTATGGGAAGAACTGGAAGAAGAACTCTTACGAGTTCGCATGGAAGGGGGGCAATGAGCCGGAGACCGGCAGGAATTGCTTCTTATCAACAAGTATGGACCGCTTATGTTTGATGACTTCACCGGCCCACTAGACCAACACTGGACACAAACTTGTATTGGAGGCGGAACATTAGATCTTGCGCATTCCGCCTTGCGTATGGCATTCGAGACAGCCCGGCAGGGGCAGTACACCGATGCACAAATCGACGACTACGCTAAACTCTCAAGGGCAAACTTTCCCTGGCGGCCGCCTCTGCGTATGCAGGTACGTGCCCGTTCGTCATTGCCTGCTGCAACCCTCAGCAGCAGTGAGAGTGCTGCCATCTTGCACGGCACTGCCGGTTTCGGCTTCTGGAATTACCCGTTCTCAGCGCGAGGCGACATCCTCATGCTGCCAGAAGCAATCTGGTTCTTTTATGCCTCCCCGCCCTCGAATATGGCGCTCGTCCCTGGTGTCCCAGGCTGTGGCTGGAAAGCGCAGGTGGTACACAGTATGCGCCCAGGCGCCCTTGCCGCCACCGTCCCACTCGCAGTGACAACCGCTTTCGGCTTAGTGACGGGAGAAACACGCCCCGCGGCTCGCTGGTTACAAAGGCTGGCAGGAGCCAACGAAGCCTTATTGACAGTTGAAATGACCGGCTGGCATGACTATGTATTGGAATGGCGGCATAAGGCAGCTCTGTTCTGGGTCGATGATCAATTGGTTCTCCGCGTACCAAACCCACCGATCCGGCCTCTCGGCTTTGTAGCATGGCTCGATAATCAATATGCCATCGCAACGCCACGTGGCGTACTGCGCTTTGGCACGGTAGCGAGCGGGTCGCAATGGTTCGAACTGGACTCCGTAAGTATAGAGCGCCTGTAATCAATCTACTTAAAAACGGTGAAAGTCAAGCCACCCTGACTCTCACCGCCTTTCCTATCGATAGGCTCTCATTTCTCAGCTAGTTGCAACACCTCATCGATAATCCCATACTCTATAGCCTCTGTGGCGCTCATAAAGTAGTCTCGTTCCGTGTCACGTTTGATACGCTCCAAAGGCTGTCCCGTGTGATGCTGGATGATCTCATTGAGCACATCTCGTGTATGCAGAATTTCGCGAGCCTGGATATCAATATCCGTTGCCTGGCCGCCTATTCCACCTTGAATAAGCGGCTGATGTATATGAATACGAGCGTGTGGCAGCGTACGGCGCCTCCCAGGATCACCAGCCATCAACAATATGGTCCCAAAACTCGCAGCATAGCCAACACACGTCGTCCCGATTGGGCAAGGTAGGTGGCGCATTGTATCATAAATCGCCAATCCGGCGTTCACGGAACCACCAGGCGAAGTGATGTATAGGTTAATCTCCCGTTCGCTATTCTCAGCGGCCAGAAACAGCAACTGCGCCACCACCAGGTTACTCAACGCCTCCTCGATCGGACCGTTGATCATGATAATTCGTTCTTTTAAGAGGCGTGAATATATATCGTAGGCACGTTCACCACGCCCCGTTGTCTCTATTACTGTTGGCACAACTAAACTTGATGACATTTGAAGTCTCCTCTTTTTATAGCTCATTCCACTGTCTTACAAAGTAGTAGTTCACGATCGAACCTCTACCTGTCGTTTCTGATCCCAGCACTCCCACCAGTAACCAACCCTGCGCACCCAGCTCATTCAATTGCACAGCATCAGGCAAATCCGCCTCCCGCGTATCAACAGTCAACACGCGATACTCCCAACGCACAGGTTCAGAAGGTACCCGCTCATAAACCATAGGCACGTGAACAGCACTCTGGACATCATCCTGCCCTGACAACTGTTTGCCCGTATGAAAAGACATCATTAGAGACACTTCGAAATCCTCCTTTTATGTGTAAAGTTTCTAATCCCAGGGCTGTTGCAAGATCGGGAAGACGACGCGTGCGTGTGGGAGTGCAGAGGGCGACAGCCCTTTACCGGCTTGACTGTCTTCTTTCTCTCACGGCACAACCCATGCTTGCGGGAGTGCAGAGGGCGAAGCCCTTTGCCGGAGCGCGAGGTGTCCTCGCTTCATCCCTCCTTCCCCGCCGCAGGCGGGAAAAAAGGGAGTTTGCAACAGCCCTGTTTCTGATCCCGCCTTGTCTTGAATATACCACGCTATTAGCGTATACTAACAGGGTAGAAATATGCTAATAGCATATATTTTCTTGAAGCTATGCCGTAAGCATAGGTAAGCAGGAAGGATAAACATCTATGACAGATTTGCAGGAAATTATAGGGAGGGTCATCCGGCGTGAACGGCAAGACCGTCAACTCACCATCAAAGAACTCGGAGAGAAAGCTGGCCTTTCAGAAATTTATGTCGGTGAAATCGAGAGAGGTCAGAAATATCCTTCAGCAAAAGTACTAGAAAGCATAGCCGGCGCGCTTGATCTCGATTTAGCAGACTTGTTGGAACTGATGGCAGATGAAATTCGCGGTGAACGCCAGCCAGAGACAGTAGAAGCCATTGGTTTCACTCTGCCCTCGACCCCTGGTCAACCCCGCAGGCTCGTCGTTAAAAAGATCGTCAACATGCTCAACGAGGGGGACGTGGAAAGTGTTGCCGACTTCAGCGCTTTCCTGCTCTCCAAGCACCTGGAAACCCGTTAAGCCTTGATCACCCTTGGCTCACGCTGCTTGAATAAACTGAAGCAACACAAAGAGCTGGCATGCATTCCGCTGTGCAGTTTCGTCAAGATGACGCCTTGATCACCCAGGGTCTGTGAATGTTCCCGAAAAGCATGCTGTTGCCCCTGGCACCCGCAAGGGGGTGCCAGGATAATTCACAAACCCCGTTGATCACCCATCAAAACCAACGGTATCTCCGTCGCGGCCTACGTGCATAAGTGCCGCGCCGGTAGTAGCGCGAATAGTAACCATGGGCATGGCGATATGCAAAGGCGCTCCATATAGCAACTAGCACTGCAGCCGCCAGGATGGAAGTGATCAATGGTACGCCATTTAGATACGGCTCACCATCAATGTGCCAGTGTAAAACCCCCACAACCAGAAAGATCGCGATGAACCCTAAAATGATGGCTCCAACGATACCAAACGGTGTCCGTCGCCGGGCTAGCAATTCGCCAACAACTCCAACGATTGCCGCAACAATTAGCCAGATTATCAGATTCCCCAAAGTTATCACCATAGCTATAGACCTCCTTTATATCGTCCAAGACTTTCACATAAAGCCTAATGGACATCTTATCCATTTACACGTAATTATGAGCTTAGAGGGATACAAAGAACTTGACAAGTATATCATGAAGCTCTACCGGCCACAAAAGAGCCAGGTAAAACGCGAAGCTTCATAGCGAAAACAACTCCTGAATAAAAGCCTTGACATAGAACATAATTTCTAGTATAGTCTGTGCCAGGCAGGCAAAAGACAGCAATCACTTTAGTATCATCATAAGCTCCCTGCTAACACGCCAACAAGCGGCATTCTCATTTGCGGGAGGAACAGCATGAACAAAATCATTGCCCAATCAGCTCGGCTGCACTGCAATATCTACCGCGCATTTGAAATGTTTACCAGCAATACCGGCCTCCAGGCATGGCTCACCAACAATGCAGACGTCGAGCCCGTGGTAGGCGGCAAGTACGAACTATTCTGGAATCCCGACGACCCGGAAAATAATAGCACACTCGGCTGCAAAATCACCTCCATTGAACCAAACAATTTCCTATCCTTCGAGTGGAAAGGACCGCCCAAGTTCAAACACTTCATGAATAACGCCGACCCGCTCACCCATGTCGTTGTCTTCTTTGGTCCATGCGAAGACGTATTGACGCCCTGCACCGACGTTTACCTCATCCACTCCGGCTGGGGTAGCTCTCCTGAATGGGAGGCCGCTCGTCAATACTTCGTTAGAGCCTGGGATATGGCTCTCGAGCAACTTGAAAGATACATCAACCGGTTGCCTTAATCTCACAGTCACGGATCAACGGGCTCGCTTTCAAGCGCCAACACACCAAAAACGCATTCATGTCTGTGCGCTTCCTCCTAAGCGCGTTCTTGCTCATCTCCGGGTCAGTATTTGGGGCCACTCTCCATGACGCTGCTCATAACGCTTTCATGACGCTTCCTCGTCATACTAGCACCAGAGAGGACGAGGTGCAGCCGGTTGTGGAAGGAGCGCTGAGGCACCCGCCACAGGCGTGGGGTCTCGTGGAGCACGGAGAAGGAGTCTACTCATGACAAAAGACACGACTTTTCAGCATGTTGGTTCAAGACTACCCTCACCCAGGAAGCATGTGGTGGGGGTGTTCGACTCATTGCAGGAAGGCGAACAAGCCGTCCAGGCACTTGTGGATGCTGGGTATCATGCGGAAGATATCGCATTCATCCCCAGTCAAGATGTCCCTTCAGCTTTCCAGGAGCAATCGCGGAAGGAAGGGCTTTTTTGGCGAATTATTCATCGCTTACAAGTCACCACAGATGAGGGATCCTTAGGTGAACTGGACTTAGCAGCGGCGCGTCAGGGATCTCATTTCATTGCTATCTACGTGCCACAACGTGAGCACATTGATGATGTGAGTGCTGTCCTGTTCAAGCACGGTGCTCGCTTGGTCAAATACGTCGGCAACTGGTCGATTGCTAATCTGTATCCGCTAATCAAAAGCGACAAGGGATGAAGGCCTTTTCAATCGACCATGCGGGCAAGCATCAGACACTTTTTTGGCGCACTTGACGCCCTTGCTACAATAACCTCAACATCCAATCACTCTATTACACCTTGAGTATCTAAACTGAAGGCTATAGGAAAACCTCGATTTGAAAATCACCCATAGCACTCACTCGAAACGCACAGCCCTCAAAATTGAACAGGCCGCCAGGCGTTTCGAGAATCAATACACACGAGAGCACGCCACCCTAACAAAGTTCATCCAGGGTATCCCTTCCGAAAGCGACCGCGCACGATATGCCTCACTCATGCTCAATCGCCTGATGTTCGTCTACTTCATCCAGAAGAAAGGCTTCCTCAATAAAGATATCAACTACCTTCCTAACTTCCTGCGTGCGATGCAAGAACGCAAGCACATAGACACCTGTCTCTCTTTCTACCGCCATTTCCTGCTGCCTCTCTTCCACGAAGGGCTGAGCAAACAGGATCACTCACCTGAACTCGACGCCCTACTCGGTAAAGTACCTTATCTCAATAGCGGCCTCTTCGATGTGCATGAATTGGAACATGATAACCCTGGCATTCAAATACCCGATGAGGCCTTTCAAAGAATTTTTGCCATCTTCGATGCCTACCAATGGCATCTTGATGCTTGCCTCCCATGTGCTGGCAACGAGCTTAATCCTGACGCGCTTGGCTATATCTTTGAGAAGTACATCAATCAGAAGCAGACGGGAGCCTATTATACTAAAGAGGATATAGCAGAGTACATCAGCAAGAATACCATAATCCCTTTCCTCTTTAATGCGGTCGAGCAAAAATGCCCACCTGTCTTTCAGCCAGGTGGGTCTCCCTGGCAACAACTTCAAGAGGACCCCGAGCGCTACATCTATGATGCCCTCAAAAAGGGGATCGAGTTACCCTTGCCTCCTGAAATCGAGGGGGGCCTGCACGATGTCTCCAAACGCACAGCGTGGAATAAGCCCGCGCCTGCAGCCTATGCTCTGCCTACCGAAATCTGGCGCGAAGTGGTGGCACGGCGCAAACGCTATGCCAGTATTCGCGCCAAACTCGCAGCGGGCGCAGTGCATTCCGTTAACGATTTGACCACCTATAACCTCGACATCCGCCAATTCGCCCAGGATGTGATCGATAACTGCAAAGAACCGGAACTATTGCGAACTTTTTATACCAGCATTTCAAATCTAACTGTGCTCGATCCTACTTGCGGTTCTGGAGCATTCCTGCTTGCTGCTTTGAACATCCTTGAGCCGCTTTATACTGCTTGTATCCAACGCATGTCAGCAATTGTTGGCAATCACATCGATCTTCACGGGCATACTCTCTATAATGCTGCCAGACCCGGAGCACAAATTCTCAAAGAGTTTCGCTGTATTCTCGCTAAGGTAGAGTGGCACACCAATCCCCGATTCTTTATCCTCAAATCTATTATCGTTAACAACATCTATGGAGTGGATATATCAAGAGAAGTTGTAGAGATCTGTAAACTGCGCCTCTTCCTCAAACTCTTGTCCAGCGTTGAAAGCAAGAAAGACCTTGAACTACTACCCGGCGTCGATTTTAATATCCGTGTAGGCAATGCATTGCTTGGCTTTGTCTCCTATGAAGGGGCATTGAACACGATTTCGCGCAGAAATAAATATCAAGATCGTCTCGTACGATGGAAGCGGGACCAACCTCCCCTCCACTGGTTCATCGAGTTCCATGAGATCATGCGGAATGGCGGATTCGACGTGATTACCGGTAACCCACCTTACGTGGAGTATGAGCAGGTAAGCAGGTTATACCCACTTGCCAACTACACCACCTTATCAACAGGCAACCTCTACGCCCTGACAATGGAACGATGCGTGAGTCTGCTTGCACCTGGCGGACGCTTTGGCATGATCGTGCCGTCTTCTGCAACCTGCACCGATAGCTACCTGCCCCTGCAGAAGATCCTGCTGGAGCAATCCGCGCTGCATATCTCATCCTACAGTGACCAGCGGGGCAAACTCTTCGACATACCCCACCCCCGGTTGTGCATCATCATGTATCAAAAACGACCCGCTCCCAAAGGCGTCTTTGCCACGCCCTATCTCAAGCTTGGGCGAGACCTCCGTGAGTATCTCTTTCAACGGCTGGAGTATATCGAAGTCACACATCAAGTGAGGCCAGGCATCATCCCTCGTTACGGCGCGTGCGTGGAACAGTCCCTGCATACCAAACTGCACGCCCAATCACAACACCTGGGCGATTATCTCTGCAAAACAGGAAGCCATAAACTGTATTACACACGCAAGCTAAGCTGGTTCGTCCAGGTAACGCCGTTTATTCCCAAAATCATCGACGAGCAGGGCAGCCTACGGAAACCATCTGAACTCAAAACGCTTTCCTTTGCATCACCCGAACAGGCAGACATCGCCTTTGTTGCCTTGAATTCCAACCTCTTCTACTGGTTCATAACCGCAGGCAGCGACTGTCGCAACTTGAATATGCGTGAAGTCCTCGGCCTGCCCCTTAGCATTGATGAGATAGCCGGTCCAGCCCGGCGAGAACTGAGTGAACTAGCGACAAGGCTCACCGAAGACTTACAAGCTCATTCCGAAATGAGAAAGATGAGTTTCAAGGATACCGGGACGCTTACAATCCAATGTACGTACCCAGCCAGGTCCAAGCCCATCATTGACCAGGTTGACCACGCCTTAGCACAGCACTACGGCTTCACCGGTGAAGAGCTAGATTTTATTATCAACTACGATATCAAGTACCGGCTGGGACGAGAAAATGGTGAATGATCACCATTAGGGCGCCCGCCTGGCTCCCCAACAAACACATATGCTCGATATCTATGAAACTATATTACGCGTGATCCAATCGCCGCAACTCAACTTTCCCATCTCGCACCCTCACAGCAAACATTGGGTCCGCATAGACCGCCGGGCCATTGACCACGCTGCCGTCGCTCATGCGGAAGCGGGAACCGTGCCAGGGACACGCCACTACACCATCTTCATACGTCCCTTCATCCAGCGGACCGGCCTGGTGTGTGCAGACAGCGCCAATAGCATAAATCGAGTTGCCTTGTTTCAGCAGCACTGCAGGGGCGCCAGCCGCATCAACACGGGTAAGCTTTCCCTCAGCCAGGTCTTTCGCATCCATGACGGCCACATAATCATCCGGACCACCCTCCCACGCTTCATGGTTCACACCAACGCCTTTAGCAAAAGCCAGTTCACCACCTAAATAAGCTGCGCAAAGTGACGTTAGGTAGCCAATCGTCGAGAGAGCCATACCCGCACGACGCTTGCCTGTGAGTCGCAGCACCAGCGCGGCTATATTCGTCAGCAGAGCACTGCCATTGAGTAAACCATGCACCATTCCCACGCGGCGATCAGTGCTCTCCAGGTCACTCCAATCCGTCACACCTGCAACCGCCGCACCAGTTGCGCCCGCAATACCCAGCGCCAGCAAGATATCTGAACCACGGGCAATCCCCTCGTCCTCATTGTTAAGCTGGGCAAGGTCAAGCATCATCATACCGGTCCACGTACCGAGTGGCACATCGGTCAATACAGGGTGCAAAGGATGTCCTAACCATGTTCCATTGAGCAAATCCTTGATTTTGCGATTGGGCTGCCCCGGCTGCCCAAAAAGCTTCAAGAGCCAGTTCTGCAATGGTGTCGCCAGCCTATCAAGCCACCTTTGACTCTCAACGACCTGGCCTATGGCGTGACGGAGTGGCGGGCTCGGCGGAGGAGTCTCGGCCCAGCTTTTCTGTTCTCCCTGCACTACTTCTGCGGTCATTGCTCTCATTCCTTTCTAAAGGCAAAAATATGCAAGCTATATGTCATTTCACTATCAGCCAACAGTAATCACACGGTGGGTTAACGCCTAGCACCAAGAAAGGAACTTCTGACTTCCGCTCTCTCAGCAGGTACCGGACCACGTTCGGATTGGAAGCATAGAAATGCCGGGCACAACGTAGGGCACTTTGCATTGATCGAAAACGTACCCGCATCTCCTCGTGCTCTGGCAACGCAACATACTGAAAACCATGATCGGCTAGCCAGTCATAATCCTGCGTGCGCGGCCAGATAATTACAATTTTACCCCCTGGCCTCGTCACACGCTTGAGTTCTGCAAGGCCCGCTTCACCACCTTGCGCCTGTTCAGCCGTAAATGCCGAGCAAGAAATTGCCTCGTCAACACTATCATCAGCAAGAGGCAGCATAGTGAAACTGCCAGGCAGCGGTACAATGCGCCTTAATGCCGGACGGTTGGCTATTTTTTGCTCCAGGAGGCCCAGCAAACCCGGGCAGGGCTCAACAGCATAAACTATGCTGGCGCCATGATACACACACTCGAATGAGACCCGCCCACTGCCTGCACCAGCATCGAGCACGATCTTTCCACATATATCCGGCTCGAGTTGCTGAAAAATACCAGGGTGCAGGTACTCCCCCTCGATCAATTCCTCGTACAATTCGGGAGTCTTCCAGTACGTCAATTCCCAAAAGAGCCTATCAAGCACACAGCGACGTGCAGCCTCCACTTGAGATTTGGGCACAGGCCTGTGCAACTCCTCCATAAAAGACGCTCGTTCCGACACCTCTACATTACGCTCGACGCGCCGCACCAACGTCTCTGGCGCATCATGCAGGCTCCACGCCAGTTTCTCTACCGTCAATCCAAGATTCCCACCATTTAGTACGCTCCGCAACTTGATATCATCAAAGACCCCCAGGTCTTCAATCCGAAATGAATTCTCAAACTGAGCAGCAACAGGAGCTTCATGCACTCTGTGTGATGGCCATGGACAACTGTAAAGCCGAGCGCATTGCAATCTTTCCTCACCCTCATTGAAAGCAACCAATTCTGGGCCTTTGGATTGTACAGTATAGGAAACTAATGACCTCATTGCCAATCCCTCCATCAGCGCACCTCATGCGCTGTGCAAGAAATAGTAAGCAGGCTTTCTGATACTCTCGATGGTACCAGTTCTAGCCACCTATGGGCAAGTCAACAATGAAAAACAAGGAAACTTTCACCTTTAGTGGCCAGCCTGCCCTGTACGCCTCTGGCACGAACGCAACCTTTGTTGTGACATCGATGCAACTTGCTATACCGTCAAGAATTCTGAGCACGATATAAACATTTGACGTACTAATTCGTACTTAACTGATAGATGCTAACAAACAATAGCCAGCAGCAGCACCTTTCAGAAAGAAGTATTAAACATGGCATGGTTTGGATTCGTTGTATTACTTGGTCTGAGTATATTCTTCATGGGACAGGGAATGCATGAACAGTACCTTAGAGCCCAACTACGTAAGAAAGCCGTTCCCGTGGAAGGATTCATTACCGACATCGGCGGCATAGACAGGCAGGATCGATGTCTCGTAACCTACAGCTACGAATATGATGGAAAGACCTATGCAGGAGAGCAAACGGTTAGCAAGGAGACCGCCCAGCAATACCAGGACCGTCCAGAGAAAAACGTGACTGTCTCTTGTCTCCCTGAACGTCCAGCTATTGCCAGGTTATCAGCAGATCCCACTTATGGCAGAACAGTTATATTCGCCATCGCCTGTCTCGCTGGTGCACTGGTATTCGCTTACATTGCATTCACCTCGACAGGATAGAATGTTTCACCATCGTACGAGATGTTTTTCAGGAGAATGTTAATACAGAACTTGCCTTGCACTACATCTCAATACCGCGCTATACTATGCTCAGTAACGTACCCATAGTCAGCGAAACCCTACAACCCGAAACAACCAATTATGCTTAGTCTTCAACAACAAATACAAGATGCCGCCGAACTGATGCAGGAATGTAAACGCGTCGCTGCGCTCACAGGAGCAGGCATCAGCACCGAATCAGGCATACCCGATTTCCGTAGTCCAGGCTCGATCTGGCAACAAGAGCCGCCCGTCGGTTACCATGACTTCATCAGCAAGCCGGAAGCCCGCCAAAAATACTGGCAAACACGGCGCAGCCTTTCAGCGCAGGTAGCAGCAGCCAGGCCTAACGCTGCCCACCTGGCCCTGGCAGAACTCGAACGCAAGCAACTCTTGCAGGGCATCATAACGCAGAATTTCGACGGCTTGCACCATGATGCCGGCAACAACGCGGACCGCATCATAGAACTGCATGGCACATCGCGAGCCGCCGCGTGCACCTTGTGTGGCAAACGTTCCTCAATCAAGGAACTACAACAGCGTGTCGATACCGGAGAGGTCGATCCAACCTGCCCTGATTGCGGAGGATATCTTAAAGCGGCCACCATCCTTTTCGGCCAGCGCGTTCCTGAAGTGGACCTCACACGAGCCAGGGAACTCGTCTCGTCGTGTGACCTCTTCCTGGTCGTTGGCTCCTCCCTCAAAGTCACGCCCGCCGCCACGTTGCCGCGCATAGCCCTTAACAACAACGTCCCTCTTATCATCATCAATCAGCAGCCAACACCTTTAGATGATTATGCCGAAGTTGCAATCCACGAAAAAGCCGGAGCTATTCTCCCTCCAATCGTGGCATTAGTATAATGCCTCATGTATCGTCCCCAGCACTCGCTGTTTGAAGTTCATCTCCCCCGCTCGAATCGGGACATTCAGGCGATTCTCAGTCGGAGCCAGCGGACAAACCCATCTATCATTATAGGCGCACGATGGATTATACGCATAATTAAAGTCGAGTAAGATACGCTCTCTTCCCAAAGTGCCGGGTGCCGGCAAGAAATCGCTTCCTTTGATAGTATCAAAGAGATAGCGCCCACCCCCGTAGCTCTCTACCGGGCAGGTAGCGTCGCGGAAAGGCAAGAAGAGACCGCCTCCATAAACATTCAGCCAGTAGAGCGAGAGCGCCACAGGCTGGCCCTCAATGCTGAAATGCAGCCGCCCCACTGTTGTCATGCTCATCGCTTCTTCAGTGTTCATAGTCACAGTCAGGAGCGTTGGCTCAACATTAGTATCAACATCAGCTATGACACACATGGCAGGATTATAGGGGAAGTAATTCAGGCCCCGAAAACTCCGCCGCTGTTCTTCATCTAATGCAGATTGGGGATGGTGCGCGAAAAGATCATTCCTGGCCTCGCGAAAACGCTGCAAGATCACTGCAGCATCTTCACCAGCTGTGGTGGCCCGCGTACGTTCACGATACATAGCTGCAACACGGCAACGATAGTCGTAGAGGTCCAGGTAATCTGACATGGCAATGCTCCTGAGATTTCTATTCCACAAGCTTCAAGTAAAAAGAAAGGCATCGGACCCCAAAGGCAATGCAATGGTGATCCCTACCATACTATACGGTAGCGTGATACAGCCAGTTCATGTATATAAGATCCATTCCATAGAACAAAGGCGACCCGTGTGGGTCGCCTCTGAAAAACCTTGTCCCTTTTCAAATAATCGCTAGCTCTCCAGTTGGGCATTGACTGAAATCGCTACGTTGTTACGCAGCGCATTAGAAACCGGGCAGCCCTGCTCTGACCCAAATGGAGTGTATCACCGCGAGCTAGGGCAAACAAGAAGCTCTCACAAGGAGCAGCACTTGCCCTGGCCAGGTGATTCCTTTGCATACGTCGAACTCTGATGCTATCCTGTAAGAAATAAAATAGGAGATAGCATCATGGACTCTCTCAACCCCGACAAACAGGCGGCCAATACCCTTATATCTGGTGAAACCTTGCACCTGGCATACGGCCCGGAGTATCTACAATTCGGCGAACTCTATTTGCCTGCGGCCCCCGGGCCTCATCCAACCGTAATCCTTATACACGGCGGATACTGGCGTGCTCGTTATGGCCTTGATCTCATGACAGACCTGGCCGGAGACCTCGCCACCCGTGGCTACGCAGCATGGAATATCGAGTACCGGCGAGTAGGAGACGCCGGCGGTGGTTGGCCTGGTACCTTATTGGATGTAGCCCTTGCCACCGATTACTTACGCATACTGGCACCCACCTACGAGCTTGATCTGCAGCGGGTCGTACCCATCGGGCATTCGGCTGGCGGTCACCTGGCATTGTGGCTGGCAGCCCGTCAGCGTATCGCTCGCAATAGTCCTCCCGCAGGCTCACACATCACACCGCCTGTGAGTAATGACCAGGAAACTGCCCCGCCGCTCGCGCTAGCCGGAGCAATCAGCCTCGCAGGGGTCGTTGACCTTGAACTGGCCTGGCGACTCAACTTAAGCAACGGCGCTGTAGTCGAACTGCTCGCAGGAAGCTTTACAGACGTACCTGAACGCTACGCTGCCGCCTCACCAGCGGCTATGCTGCCGCTCGGAATCCCACAGGTGCTCATTCATGGTACGAACGATGCAGACGTTCCGCTCCAGGTCAGCCAGGCATACGCAGCCGCAGCTAGAGCCGTCAACGACCCGGTAGCGTATATTGAATTAGAAGGTATCGATCATTTCGATGTCATCGACCCCCATTCAAGGGCATGGACCATTACCATCGAGGAATTGCAGAAACTCATCGGCCAGTGATGAGCGAGACTCCTCCTACTGTGTCGGTCGTGCAATCAGTGCGTCCTGGGTCGCAAACACATCAAATGAGCCTTTAGTCTGAAAGACAGCGTTACCATACTGGGCATCCACAAATGGGGCAAACCATGATCGTTGTGCGTATGCCGTCTTAAAGAAATTGTCGTCTCCGCCATTGAGTGCGATAGCAGTATGGTGAGCGTTATTCTCAAGGGTGATATCATCATAGCGACCCTCAAGTCGTGTCAGCTTATATCCCGAATGCAGCCCGATAACGTTGAGCCATGCTTGGAACTTAACAATATCCCCTTGAAGCATCCATTCATCCCCCTGCATAAGGTAGGTGTTATCCGATGCCACATTACCACTACCATTGTAGAGGATCACTTCAACACTCATTTCATGGGCGACATTTGCTATGGGTGTTGCGTGAATATGTGCTACCTTTATCTCCCCGGTCAATCCGAGATAGCTTTGTACCAGGAATGTTAGCCACAACAGCGAAATGACAACTGCCAGGAGCAGGATACCGCTCAATCCACGCCTCGCTCTGAAACGGCGTCGAGGAAGTCTACCTGTTCGGGCATAGTAATCTTTATCCAGTTCTCTCATGAAACTGCATTATGCCAATTAACCGCTGCATCTTTATATAAACACGAATTACTCAGCTTTTTCGTTCTGCAACTGGCAAAACACGCAACAATGTATAAAACGTAAACACTTGTGCGGTTGTTTCCTATTGCCTGACATCGTCTTTAGTAGAAGAGCATAATCAGTTTTTTCTTTTTCTCAACACATTTCTCTTCAACTACACAAACAGAGAAGACTGGTGAGCCAATCTATAGCCTCGGGATAGTCCTGGCAGTCTAGAACGAACTCTTGCCCGCGCCCGACGCTGTTCAACAGCACATAATCCTCCTCCAATTTCCAGCGTCTCAAACTTCTGTGATAACTGAGTCCAGGTTTATTTTCGATGGGATAAAACCACCCCGGCAACCGCCAAATGCTTCTTGACATGTTCGGAGCTGTGAGGCGTAAAGCAGGATCGAACTTTTGAAACACCCCTGCTCCAGATTTGTTGATTATGACGTTTGGCAAGCTCATACGATCGGTCGAAATATAGATTGAATCGATGCTGCTATACCTTGTCTTTTTACAATGGGGGTGATCTAATGCCCATGCAGGTATTTCTGACAGGTGATCCACAGGGATACGCCGTTCGATTTGGAGCCAACCAAATATGACATGCATATCAGCTGCACTCTTCACATAGCGATATCTTCCAGCGACCTGCTCGACCTGCCTGAACCAACCGTAGAAAACAAAAACATCACCTTCTTTCACACCGTGGTTTAGCAGATGCCTCTCTGCTGCTCCTGCCTGGCCGAAAACAGGCCTCCAGTTTGCAAGCCGGGGAATGCTGGCCATATTCAAGTCTGGGTCTAGATGCGCCAAAGAATCAGGTTTGACTTTACCTTCCGTCAAATCATTAACGATTGTTCCTAAAGACTGACAACCTATCCGTATCTCTTCATATCGCTTCGCATGGCCGCTGGGTACAGGTTCTGGTATAGGTAGCGAGCAAAGTTCACCTGATGGGAAAATAGGGCTGGCTGCTTTACCGGCACTGGCGTCAAAACCTTTTCTGCTGAGAATAATCTTCACTGGAGTGCCCCCGAAAATTGACTGCCTTGAATTATACGAAATTACAACATAAAAAGAAACTGATACCGGATGATATAATAGCGGCATAGACACCGCCAGGCATGGCAGACCCCTGGAAGGTGGCAACACTGCAAGAGCAGCGCGAAAAACGCTTCAGTTCGCTCCAATGGGGCCTGCACTACAACCTGGAATTGACATGAAGTCTTCACTGAGACTTCTAGTGAGAACCAAGAGACTTATGGAATACTGGTGATTATATAATGGCAACAGCATACTCGACGAAAATCGGCCACGCGCACCTCAAAGTGCGCAACCTCGAACACTCTATTGACTTCTATACCCGCTTCCTGGGACTGCGCGTAACCGAAGTCGTAGGCAGCAGCTACGCATTCCTGACAGCAGGAACGTACCACCATGAAATCGCCCTGCAAGATGTAGGCCCCAACGCACCTCATCCTCTCGCCAATGCTACGGGGCTTTACCATGTTGCCTTTGAGGTTCCCGATAAGCGCTCATTCGCCCGGGCTTACCAGGCACTTACTTCGGCAGGCATCCCTGTCGCATCGGTCGATCACTACATCAGTTGGGCAATGTATTTTGACGACCCTGATGGCAACGGGCTGGAAATCTACTGGGATACACGCAATCAATCGGGCAGGCGTCCGCTCTGGCGTGGAGAGAATGCTCCGCTCGCAGACGAGACTATCCTGGCTGTTTTGACAGAAGAATAATATCGTCCTGGTAACAATTGTCCTTGTAATGAAAGGACACAACCAACTGCAGGTAACGCGCCCACCAACCAGGGAGAAACCAACGCATGTCTCAACCTTCCTCGTCCGCTTTTACAGCCGAAACTACTCGAGAGCCGTCAAGGCACCGGCTGCCAACTAGCATCCCCTTGCTCATCGTTGCGGCATGCCTGACCTCGGTTATGACCGCTGTTCACTACACCAACTACGCCCCGCTTATCCCTATCATGCAAGCTGATTTGCACATCAGTAGTGGCCAGGCAGGCCTAATGTCAACCTTACTCTTCCTGGGGCTGGCCGTTGCCTATATACCTGGTGGGGCGCTCATTGACCGCTATGGCCCACGTCCCGTACTTATCGGCTCGTGTACGCTGATGGTATCAGGTGGAGTACTGCTTCCACTCATTCCAAACATTACCTGGATACTACTGTGCCGTTTTATCACAGGTATCGGCGCAGGTGGCGCCTTTGTAGCAGGAGCCGGTGTCGCCGCCAGCATGGGCAAATACGCATCGCTTGCACAGGGCCTCTACGGTGGTTCTGTCCAGATCGGCTCCGGCCTGGCCTTGCTAGTCACTCCCCTGCTCTACCATTGGCTCAACTGGCGTGGCACCTTTCTCTTCTGGGGACTGCTCGGCATCTCAGCCATCAGCGCCTGGTTGCTGGTCAAACAAGACCGGCAGGCACATACAGCAGCACGGGTGGATATCAAAGCTGGTTTGCGTTCATCATCGGTCTGGACGCTTGGCCTCTCCCACCTGGGAACATTCGGCCTGGGCAACGCCATCGCAGCTTGGATCGCCGTGTATCTCGTGCATCAATACGGGCTTACACTCGGCCTGGCGGCTACACTCGGTTCAATCGCTCTTTTATCGGGCATGTTCTTCCGGCCCCTGGGCGGCATCTTGCTGGCACGTAACGTCATAGGTTCTATTCCATTACTACGAGTAGGTACAATTATGGGCTTTGCCGGCGTAGCACTACTTGCGATTCCCCTGCGCTTCCCACCCCTGGCGGCTGTAGGCATGGGTTTGATTGCCATTGGAGCCACCATCCCTTATACATCTGTTTTCAACGAAGCGGCGCATCTGTGTGGTGTTGGTCGAGGCATAGCTCAAGGTCTAGTCAGCATCATCTCGTCTCCGACGGTACTTTTGGGGCCGCCTATCATCGGTCTCCTTTTCGAGCACACCGGCAATTTTACACTTGCCTTCAGTTCGATCCTGATTTTCAGCGGTACTGCCATCGCCGCCTCGTTTCTAGCCGGTCCCGCCGTAAAAAAGGAAACTATCTCAACAAACCGCTATTGACAAGTGCACAGCAGACACGTTATTATTAAGTCACCGATAGGGTAGGGCGCATTCGTCTAGCGGCCTAGGACATCGCCCTCTCAAGGCGAAGATCACGGGTTCGAATCCCGTATGCGCTACCATTCACCACTTTTCAAACGTCTCAAGCCAGGATAGAAGCGGATTGAGACGTTTCCGTTTTAGACCGGTATCCCCCTGTACAGCAACGCCAGCATTGAGGTACCTATTCTTCCTCTACCACACCGCCATCTTCACGTCTCATGAGCAGGTTGTCCAGCTTGCTCACAGCATCCTGCTGCATTTCGACCCTTGTTTACGGCCCCGAGGTGGAGGAAACTCATGACGTTGTTAACAGGAACGAGGCTTTCTCAAGGACGCCGCACCGTGGCAGCTGCACTGCGTTCCAAAGGCCTCGACAAGGCGACCAACTGGAGTAGTTTTCATCAGGTGCTCAACCGGGCACGATGGTCTCCTTTAGCGGTGAGTCGCCAGTTGCTTTTGCTCATTGTCGAGACCTTTGTGCTAGCTGGAGTATGTGTGGAGCTGGTCATTGACGAAACACTGGAGCGGCGGTGGGGCAGCATGATCGAGCCTCCGAGGGCATTACCGTGAGAGTGCTCTCTCCAGCCGAAAACGGGAGGTTCGCAGCCCGGGTCTGCGATGGATCGTGATGGCGGTTGTCGTGACGCTTCCCTGCACCAAGCAACGCTGGGCCTTGCCCTGTTTGTGTGTGACTTCCCACGACCCCTGAGATCAGCGAACAGGTGGGCAAACGACACAAGACGGTTGGCATGTGGGCGCATCAGATGATCAGCCTGGTCCGTCGTTGGCTTCCCGATCGGCCTATCAAGCTGATGGGCGATCTGGAGATCAAGACCTGCGCCTGTGGTTCGTAGAGGCAGACCAGCCCAGCGGCGTGTCCCGGTGTCCAGATCACCTCGAAGCGAAAGGGATGCCATGCCAGCACCTCGCCCCCTCCAGAAGCGTGTCGGGCCGGTACGCCGGAGGCCGAAAGGGCATGCGACGCATGCCGCCCA
>WNFR01001214.1_pt1 | contig 26784 bp, 21 predicted proteins | sample 5400221 | NCBI WGS metagenome assembly WNFR01 (sample SAMN13153357, study PRJNA577476) | soil metagenome | isolation source: 40 cm soil under Madrone tree | place: USA:California | collected 2016-06-14
CGCCGATGGTGTAGCCCTGCTGCTTGGCCCATTCGAGCAACCGATAGCCGCCGAGCAGGCCTTGCTCTTCGCCGGAGATTGCTGCGAAGAGAAGCGTGGCGCGGTATCCGCCTTTGCCGTCCGCGGGGGCTTTGCTGAGCAGGCGCGCGGACTCCACGCTGACGGAAACGCCGGAGGCATCGTCGTCCGCGCCGGGTGCGTCGGCCTCCGTGTTCATCACGTCGGATGGCCGCGAATCGTAGTGGCCAGAAACGATGAAGATCGTTTTTGCGAGCTTTGGATCGGAGCCGGGAAGAATGGCGTAAACGCTTTGAAGAGGGAGCGGCTTGCCAGAGGTTCGCTCGGAGGTTGAATCGAATTTGTCGACCACGATTTGCAGCTTGCCGCCAGAATCTTTGGCGATCTCGTTAAAGCGGGCAACGATGTGGTCGCGGCCGCATCCGATGCCGCGCTTGGCGTCGGTCCAGGAAGAAAGAGACAGACGCGTGCCGCAGGAAACGAGTTGGTCGATGAGGGCGCGCATCGATTTTTCGTCGACACTTTGCCGGGCGATGGCGCCGACCGGCCGCGGTAATAACTTTGTGGGCGGCTGGCCTTGCTGCGGCTCCGCGGGATCGCGCGGGCCGGATTGCTGAGCGAAGGCTGGTGAGAGGGCGAGGCAGAAACAAACGCTTGCGACGAAGCTACTGCCCAGAAACCTGCGATACGTGAAACTGGCGTTAGCCATCGAGTGCGCTCCGAGAAAAGGGTGTGTTCAGCAGCCCGGCATTCTAGCCTAAGTGCGCAGTCGGCAAGAAACGATTTGAAGTTTCGAGGTTACGAGGCCGCCAATCGGGAGATTGGCGTTTCCGGGCTACCTGGGCTTGACATTACGACTTCCACTAAGTCAGTATTGACAGTGTCATGAATGACCTATTGCTGCTGGCGACTCTGCTTGGCGGGCCAAAACACGGCTACGCCCTCAAGAAGCAGGTCGGCCTGATCTCCGGACAGGAGGAGATGCACAACAATCTGGTGTATCCGCTGCTTCGCCGTTTCGTGGAAAGCGGGTGGGTCAGCAAACGTCAGGGGGCTGGCGAGCGCGGGCAAACCAGGGAAATCTACTCGCTCACCCGCAAGGGCAAGCAAGAGCTGCTTCGGCGCCTGAGCGACGCGACGAGCAAGGAGCTGGCGTCGGAAACCGCTTTTCATCTGCGGGTTGGACTGTTCGCTGTGCTCGATGCCGCTACGCGCGGGCGAATTCTCGCCGAACGCGATCGGTGGCTTGGCGAACGCGAGGAACGGCTGGGGCGTCTGGAGGCCGCAATGGACTTAGGTCTGTGGGGCGGCGAGGTTGTGCGTTTTCGGCGGGAGCAAATTCGTTCCGAGCGGAAGTGGATAGCGGGACTGAAGCGCAAGGCGGAGCGAGCCGGTCGCAAGAGCGCATAAGTTAGGTTGAGTTTCGGCTAACGGGAAGAAAAGGCCGCAGGGCTCCGCGGACTCCGCCCTGCGCTACAGGACTTCGTGCTGGAGGTGCGGTGATGGATTTTTCGTCGCAACGGGAATGGATTAATGCGCTGTGGATTCTGTTCGGGCTGTATTGGCTGGTGTCCGCGTTCAAGCGCAAGAAGACGAAGCAACGCGAGAACTGGGGCCAGCGGCTCCGCTACGTGCTGCCGCTGGTGGTCGCGTCTTATCTGCTGTCCCGGCCGGCGGCGCATTATGGGTGGCTGGGCGTGCGTTTCGTTCCTGCGAGCGATGCGGTGGGATGGGCCGGTGTTGTGCTCACCGCTGCGGGCGTGGCTATTGCATTTTGGGCGCGCTGGCATCTTGGCGCTAATTGGAGCGGCGTTGTCACGCTCAAGGAAGGGCACGAATTGATTCGCACCGGGCCGTACCGGACGATTCGTCATCCGATTTACACGGGAATTTTGCTGGCGCTGCTGGGCACCGCGGTCAATTTAGGCGAAGTGCGCGGGCTGCTTGCCTTAGCCATCGCCTGGCTTTCCTTCTATATAAAAGCGCGCCGCGAAGAATCTCTCCTTACACAGGAATTCGGCCCCAGCTTCGCGGAACACCGCCGGCATACGGGCATGTTCCTGCCGCGCGCATCCTAGCGAACGTCGCCGAAACATATGCATTCAGGAAAGGTCAAAAAGAACAATAAGAACTTCACGTGCCCCGGGGTATAGCGAAGTGTAGATTTGCGTTAAGGAAAACCCGGCGGCGGCCGTTTTTCGAGTTGCTCCCCAACTCGTTCTAAATTTTTCTCCCACGCTCGCATCACGCGCATAATCCAGTTCGGGCGCACTACCATTATCAAACCAAAGAGCGCCCAAGGAACCAAGAGCAAATACAGGACTGCGCTTCCGTGAATCACCCACTTGGCGAACATTAGGATCAGGAAAGCTTCTCCCAACCACATCAGAGCGAAAATCACCACATTCTTGGGACTGGCCCGGTACCATAGTTCGTTCGGGTCGCGGCGGTTGTCAGTCATCGTCGTGATCTTACACCCAGACAATTGAAAGTAATCGAATTGGTCTGCTTAGTTGACTAACCGTAACCTTATTCCTCTGCTTTCACGCCCTCCTGATTGAATGCGCGGTTAGGCCTCTTCTTCGACGAGGTGCTCGGCGTGCGGCTTGTGGGCCGCGATTACTTTATCGGCGAGCTCGTTGGGGACGTAGTCGTAGTGAGAAAATTCCATGGAGTAGGTGGCGCGACCTTGCGTTTTGGAAATGAGGTCGTTGGCGTAGGTGAGCATTTCGGCGAAAGGCACTTGCGCTTTGATGATGACGTTGTGGCCGCGCACTTCGCTTCCGGCGATGCGGCCGCGCCTGCTGCTGAGGTCTCCCATCAGGTCGCCCGAATATTGGTCGGGAGCATAGACTTCGACGTGCATCACCGGCTCAAGCAACACTGGCCGGGCTTGCTTCATGGCTTCCTTGAAGGCGAGCGAGCCGGCAATTTTGAAGGCGATGTCCGAGGAGTCGACGTCGTGGTATTTGCCATCGTAGAGAATGGCGCGGAAATCGACCATCGGGAAGCCGGCGAGATAGCCGCGCGCGGCGGCTTCGCGAATGCCTCTTTCCACGGAGGGAATCCAGTTCCTTGGTATCGCGCCACCGAAAACGTCATCGACGAACTCGATGCCTTTACCGCGCTCGATGGGCTCCATTTTCACGCGGCAGACGCCGAACTGGCCGTGGCCGCCGGACTGCTTCTTGTGCTTGCCTTCGGCGTCGGCTTTGCCGCGAATGGTTTCGCGGTAGGGGACCTTGGGCGGCTTGAGGGTGAGGTCGACGTGGTAACGCTTGTGCAGCTTGGCGACGACGACTTCGATGTGCTGCTGGCCTGAGCCGGCGAGCAAAAACTCCTTAGTCTGCGGGTCGCGCGAAAAACGCAGCGCGGGATCTTCTTCCATGATTTTGTGAATGCCCACGCCGATTTTGTCTTCGTCGGCGCGCGTCTTGGGCTCGATGGCGAAGGTGATGGAAGGCTCGGGAAGCTGTGCGGGCTGGTAAAAAATCGGCGAGCTTTTATCGCCGAGTGTCTCGCCGGTGGTGGTTTCCTTCAGCTTGGCGATAGCGCCGATGTCGCCGGCGTGCAGTTCCTGGATTTCGGTAAGCTGCTTGCCTTGCACGACCTGCGTGTGCTGAAAGCGCTCCAGCAAGCTGCGGTTGTAGTTGAGCAGCGTGGCGTCGTTCTTCAGTACGCCGCTCTTGACCTTGAAATAGTTGATGCGGCCGGCAAAAGGATCGGCGAGCGTCTTAAAAACGAAAAGCGAAAGAGGTTGGGTGTCGTCGTACTTGCGGTCGATGCGGTCGCCCTGGGCCTTCGGCTCCTTGAAGCCGACCTGCGAATGCTCGTCGGGATGCGGGAGGACATCGGCGATGAACGTCAGCAAGCTGGCGGTGCCCACGTTGCGTAGCGCGGAAACCATGAGAACGGGAAAGATCTTTTCGGCGACGATCGCTTTGCGGACACCGGGGATAAGATCCTCGATCGGGATAGTGCCTTCGCGGAAAAATTCTTCCATCAACTCATCGTCGCCCTCGGCAACCATTTCGACCAATTTTTCGTGCGCGGCCTTTGCGTCGTCGGCCAGAGCGGCGGGAATTTCTTCGATGGAGGGCTTGCCGTCGCCATCAGGCTTGTACATGTGGGCTTTCATGGCCACGAGGTCGATCACGCCGCGAAAGCCCCTTTCGGTGCCGATGGGAAGCTGCAGGGCGACGACGTTGCGACCGAACACGGACTCCAGCGATTCGATGGAGCGCTCAAAGCTGGAAAGCTCGCGATCCATCCAGGTGAGGACAAACGCGCGCGGGATGTCGTACTCGGTGCAATAATCCCAAACTTTTTCGGTGGTGACTTGCGAGCCGACGTGGGCGTCGACGGCGATCAGCGCGGAGTCGGAGGCGATCAGCGAGGCCTTTGTTTCCGTGATGAAAGTGGAATAGCCGGGGAGATCGAGGAAATTTATTTTTACGTTGCTGCCCTCACAAAGGGTGCAGGGCCATTCGGCGTAGGCGAGTCCGGTTTGAATGGAGATTTTTCGGGCGATCTCTTCTTCGTCCCAATCGGTGGTGGTGCTGCCTTCCGCAACTTTTCCCCATCGCGGCGTCATGCCCGCGGTGTATAGCAACGACGACACCAGTTGCGTCTTTCCGGTGCCGCCGTGGCCGACAATGCCAACGTTGCGAATGTCCTTGGTGGGATAGCTCTTCATACAGACCTCCAATGGGCGAGGTCCGCCGAGCACGTTGAGGCGCGGGCCTGCGCCTGACTTGTGGTGCTGGGGTGTGAGAGCGCGGCCCTTTCCCTGGGTCCTGCGAAGAAGGACGAAGAGTGAGATAAATCCCCTGGTCCGCTCTCGAGCAGTGCGAACCCCGTGTGCCGGGGTGTCACACGAGGCGGATGCTAGCACAGGGAATTGGGGAGGGCAATCGAGAGAATTACTCCGGATCGGGAGGCGGATAAAATTTGCGAAGCACGGAGAGAAGGTCGGTGGCGCTTAGGGCGAATCCGATGCCGCTCACGCTCTTCCGTTCAAGCTTCAAGGTGTTAATGCCGATTACTTCGCCGTTTGCGTTGAGAAGCGGACCTCCGCTGTTGCCGGGATTGATGGCCGCGTCGGTTTGAATCCACAGCCCGGGTCCGGCGGCGGAAAATTTTCCGAGAGCGCTGACGATTCCCTTCGTGGCTGTGAAGGGCATTCCGCCGCCGGGATTTCCCAGGGCGACTACGGTCTCGCCTTGGCGGACGTTGCTGGCGGCGGCCAGGGTCAAGAAGGGAAAATCGTCGCCTTCTACTTTCAGCAAAGCGATGTCGCGGTCCGGATCGATGTGAATTATTTTCGCGGTGAGTTGCTGACCGTTAAAAAGGATTGCGAGCAAGGAACCTTCGCCGCGGGCCATGTGCGCGTTGGTGGCGATCACGCCCTTTTCGGTGACGAAAAAGCCGCTGCCGGATTTGCTCATTCCCTTCAACCGCACCACGGCTGGCTTGGCGCGAGCGATTACTTCCTCCAATGCACCCTCCCGTGCGAGATCATTTTCACGGTGCAGGTCCGCGGGTTCTGGGATGTCGGTGGAGATGTTGCCGGTAAACACTTTGGAGATGGGATCGAGGTCCACGTGGAAATGAGTCAATTTGAGCAGCCAATATTCACCGTGATTGTGGCCCTTCAGCGAGACCCAGTTCATTGGGCCTTCGGTCATCTGAAGTTCCTTGGTCGTGTAGCCCGGCAGGCTGATGCGCGCAGTCATGGGATGCTGCAGGCGGCGGCCTAAGGCGGTCCTAGTTTTGTGAAAATAGCCGCCGGGGACTTGCTCTTCGTAGGGAGTGGTTCCGACGGTGACGCCGTTGATTTCGACGCTGGCGCCTGAGGGAGTGCTGGTGATTTTCAGCGTGTCGGCGCGCGTGAACGCGGGGCAAAGAGACGCCGCGAGCGCAAATGAAAGAAGAAACTCCGAGCGGGACGCCATGCGCCAACCTCGCCGGGAAGAATGAAACCACGCGGCGACGAGATTACCATCTACGAAATTACTTTCCTAGAGAAACTAGTCAGGTAGCAGGGCTGCGGGGCACGGCGTTGCGTGAATAGCCCCGACAGGACAGGACTGGCAAGCGCGGATATTTTGGAAAAGCCGGATCGACCGAGGAGAGCTGGCACATCACGAAGACGGAGCCGCGATCGGAGCGTATCGTGCGGGCGTGGCGGCAGTCGGAGCAGAGGCCGGCTTCCGCTATAGGGGGCACGGTTTTCAAGGGATCGTTTTTCGGGGGATCGGGCACAAAACAAGCATAGCGCAGACCATCGCGTGGACAGCGAAGGCAACAGACAATAAATTTCAGCAGAGTTTGAATAGCCAGGGCGCATGCGGCGTCGCATAATCGGGTCATGGCGCCGCGGGAGCTGGCCAATTCTATTTGCGAAACACTTTTGCGCGCGGGTCATCAGGCGCTGCTGGTGGGCGGGTGCGTGAGAGACATTCTGCTGGACCGCAAGCCCGCGGATTACGACGTGGCGACGGACGCCACGCCCGATGAGGTGATGGCGCTTTTCCCGGGCAGCGTGGCCGTGGGGGCGCAGTTCGGCGTGATCGCGGTGTCGCGGAATGGACTAAAGGTTGAGGTCGCGACATTTCGCACCGACGCCGGCTACTCGGATGGACGGCATCCGGACAGTGTGGTCTATGCGCGGACTCCGAAGGAGGACGTGCAGAGACGCGATTTCACGATAAATGGGTTGCTGATGCGGCACGACGCGAGCGAAGTGCTCGATTACGTCGGCGGGCAAACCGATTTGCGGGCGGGCGTGATTCGGGCGATTGGCGAGCCGGATCGCCGCTTTCGAGAGGACAAGCTCCGATTGCTGCGGGCGGTGCGATTTGCCGCTCGTTTTGGGTTCAGCATTGAGCCTGCCACGTTTGCGGCTATACGCCTGCATGCTCAGGAGATAACACAGGTTTCCGCGGAGCGCGTGCGCGATGAACTTACTAAGCTTCTTACAGAGGGAGCGGCGCGTCGGGGATTTGAATTGCTGGAGGAAACAGGGTTGCTGCAGGTTGTTCTGCCGGAGGTCGCGGCGTTGAAGGGAGTGGAACAGCCGCCGCAATTTCATCCGGAAGGCGATGTCTGGATCCACACGCGGCTAATGATCGAGCGACTGCCCGCGGGAGCTTCGCCAACTCTGGCCTGGGGCGTGCTCTTGCATGATGTGGGTAAGCCGCCGACGTTTAAGTCGGCGCGGGAGACGGGTGATCGCATTCGATTCAACGGGCATGTGGATGTCGGTATCAGCATGGCTCAGGAGATTGCCCGACGGCTACGCTTCTCGAACGAAGATACGGAGCAGATCGTGGCGCTGGTGGCCAACCACATGCGGTTCAAGGACGTCGAACTGATGCGGGCTTCAACGTTGAAGCGTTTCGTGCGGCTGCCGCAATTCGACGAGCACTTGGAGTTGCACCGGCTCGACTGCCTCTCCAGCCACGGCCGGCTTGATTCATACGGATTCGTCCAGCGCATATTGGCCGAGACGCCGGCAGAGCAGATCCGGCCGCCACGTTTGCTGAGCGGGGACGATCTGCTGGAGATGGGCTACAAACCAGGGCCGATTTTTGGCGAAATCCTACACGCGGTAGAAGACGCCCAACTGGAGGGAGAACTCAAATCCGAAGAAGAAGCCAAACGATACGTAGAGAAGAGCTTTAAGGCGAATAGGCGGAAAACAGCTGCGAGGCGATCAAAATGAAAAGCATCGACTGAGCTGGAGCGGCATCTAATTGATTATGCGGGTACTTAGGTCGGGCATTGCGTTAGAGCGTAGAAGATATCGTAATCTTAGCTTGTAACACTAAGATTTCATGCTATCGTATGCTATAGCTTTAAGCACCCTTTACCATCCCGGCGCATCTAAAGATTCAAGCGCGTTCTTCTTCAGATTCGCGCCTAAGATTGGGGACATCATGGCTGAGAAAAAATTCTCGGTGCCAGACATTTTACCGGTCCTGCCGGTGCGGGACACGGTGCTGTTTCCCGGCGCGGTGCTTCCGCTCACGGTCGGTCGGGAAAGCTCTCTGGCGCTGGTCAATTCATTAGAGGGGGACGAAAAGCTCTTGGCGGTGGTCGCTCAGCTCGACCCGCGCATTGAGGATCCCGCTGCCGCGGACCTACACAAGGTCGGAACCGTGGCAAAAGTACATAAGACCGTAAAAATGCCGAACGGCAATGTGGTGGTTTTTCTGGAAGGCTTGCAGCGGGTGCAGGTGGCGGAGTTAATTACGCTGCGTCCGTATATGCGGGCTCGGGTTGAACCGCAACCAGACATTGTCGGCGTAATGGATGCCGAACTTGAGGCATTGCAGCGCAACGCGCAGGAACTGTTCCGCGACGTTGTGGGCCACTCGCCACAACTTTCCGACGATTTGCAATCGGTGGCGATGAACATTGACGATCCCGGCCGGTTGGCGGACTTTATCGCGGGAACGTTGCCTTCGCTTTCCACGCTGGTGCGGCAGGAACTCATCGAGACGCCCAACGTGCGCAAACGCCTGGAAGCGTTGATCCGCGAGCTTTCCAAAGAGCTCGAAGTGCTCGAGCTGCGCTCAAAAATTCACGAGCAAGTGCAGGAGCAGGTCAGCCAAAACCAGCGGGAATACCTGCTTCGCGAGCAGATGAAGGCGATTCAGAAGGAATTGGGCGAGTCCGACGACTCCATGCAGGAGATCGACGAGCTTCGCAAAAAAGTCGAAGAAGCGAACATGCCCGCGGAGGCCAAGAAAGAGTCCGAGCGGGAGCTGAAGCGGCTGGCGAAGATGACGCCAGCTTCCGCGGAGTACATGGTCTCGCGGACATATCTGGAATGGATGACCTCGCTGCCGTGGAGCAAGTCTTCCGGTCACGAAGAAATCGATATCACCAAAGCGCAGACGATTCTCAATGAGGATCACTATGACCTGGAAAAGGTCAAGGAACGCATCCTGGATTACCTGGCGGTGAAGAAACTGCAGCCGGGCATGAAGGGGCCGATCCTGTGCTTCATCGGACCTCCAGGCGTGGGCAAAACCTCGCTGGGCAAGTCCATTGCGCGCTCCCTGGGACGCAAGTTCGTGCGCATCGCCCTGGGCGGCATGCACGACGAAGCGGAAATCCGCGGACATCGCCGGACGTATATCGGCGCGCTGCCTGGGCAAATTATCCAGGGCATCAAACGCGCGGAGATGAACGATCCGGTGATGATGCTGGACGAAGTCGACAAGCTCGGGCGCGATTTCCGCGGCGACCCGTCTTCGGCACTGATGGAAGTGCTCGATCCGGAACAGAACAACTCGTTTCGCGATCACTATCTGGACGTGCCGTTCGATCTCTCGAAAGTGCTGTTCATTGCCACGGCGAACTGGATGGATCCCATCCCAGAGCCGCTGCGTGACCGCATGGAGATTATCGAACTGCCCGGCTATACGGGAGAAGAGAAACTGCACATCGCGCACAAGTACCTGATTCCGAAGCAGGCTTCGGAGCATGGCTTGAAGGTGGGCGAGCAACTGGAGTTCACGGACGAAGGGCTCCAGGAAATCATCCACAGCTTCACGCGCGAAGCGGGCGTGCGCAACCTGGAACGCGAGATCGCCACAATCACGCGCAAACAGGCGCGGCGCATTGCCGAAGGCAAAACGGAAAAGATGGTGGTGACACCGGAAGTCGTCCGCGAATTCCTCGGCGTGCCGAAGTTTCGCACAGAAAAGGAAGTTGCGGAGCGCGTCAAGAAGCCGGGAGTGGCTGTCGGGCTGGTATGGACGCCAGTGGGCGGCGACATCATCTTCATCGAGGCCACGCGCATGCGCGGAGGCAAGCAGTTCACGATGACAGGGCACCTTGGCGAAGTGATGCAGGAGTCGATGACCGCGGCGCTGACCTGGACGCGAGCCAACGCCGAACGTTATGGCATCGATCCGGACTTCTTCCGCAAGCAGGACATTCACATCCACGTGCCGTCGGGCGCGGTGCCCAAGGACGGACCTTCGGCGGGCGCGGCGATGGTGACGTCGCTGGTCAGCCTGCTCAGCGGGCGATCGGTGCGCGAGGGCGTGGCCATGACCGGAGAGATGACGCTTTCCGGCGTGGTGCTGCCAATCGGCGGAGTGAAGGAAAAGGTGCTCGGCGCGAAGCGCGCGGGCATCAAGGAAGTGCTCCTGCCGGCGGACAATGAGCCTAACGCCGTGGCGGATCTTACGCCGGAAATTCTCGGCGATATGAAGATCATCTACGTGCGAACGCTGGATGAGGTGCTGGAGCATGCGTTGGAGAAGGAACCATCCGCGCCAGCAATCGTGCCCCCGGAACCGAAGGGCAAGCGCGTAGAAGTGCCACGCGCGGTCCACTAATACGACTAAATAGATCGGGCGTCAGCTTGTTGCGCCCTTACAAGAAGAGAATCAGGCCCGGTGAAAGCCGGGCCTTTCTTTTTTCACTCCTGCTAACATGGGCGCTAATGTGCGCGGCAAAACAAGCGGCCACGAATGGCGCGGTTGAACTGGCAGCGCAATTGCTCGAAGCGCTGCAACGCGAACGCATCGTGCAGCGGTTTGTCGATTCGTACGTCGTGGAACATGGACGGCACGGGTTGCAGGTGCATGCGGCGCTCTATCGCGATTTGCTGACGTTATTGCAGAGGGAGGCGCTAATCGCGGCGAGCGTGCATGCGGTGGAGATAATCACGAGAGATTTCCAGCCAACGGCGCGATCCAAGCCACGACCCATGGCGAAAGCGGACGCAACGGCGTACCGCCGGAAGTTCCTGGGAGCATTGGCTCGCCAGCAAAAATGGTCCATGGGCGATGCGCTGGATTTTCAAAGAGATTTCCAGATTTATGAGGAGCTGATCGCGCGAAGCGCCTTGGGGCGACGGCGCAAACCATTTGAAGCGGCGAATCACCCTTTTGTGGATCGCTGCGCGTTTTTGCTCGACGCCTCATTTCTGGAGTTGGCGCGCGTGGCGGCGAGCCGCGCGCTCGCCGAATTGGAGGATCTGGCAGCGCAAGTAGCCGGCGGACTCACAGCGAACACGAAGAGGTCGAGTGTGAGTTGAGATGTTCGGCTGAGCTATGGATCAGTTACGTGTCGAGCGCAGCCTCAGTGAACAGCGGTTTTCCCCCCAAGCTGGTGTAAAACCCATAGATTGCCAATCCCAGAATTACAACAATGCCCGTCAAGCCGGCGCTTGCATACCAGCGCGAGAAGTGCGAGGTGGTCGGAAATACGTTGAGCACGTTTTGCACAACCAGACCCACGACCAGCGTAAGCATTCCAAATCGCCTTAGCACCAGCAAAATGCTCAGCCAAATGATGCCCAAAAGCGCGAAGATCACAATCGGGTACTCGCCGCCTGGATTCGTACCGGCGCCGATGAGCACCAGGACAATCGCGGCGATCCAGTCGCGCTTCAGCAACAGCCGCAGCAGGAAAAGGAAGAAAAAAATGGCCAACGCCCAAACCACGAAAAAGAGCACGTAGAACAAAACCAGACTGATGGCAGTCCGAACTCCCAACAAAGCAGAGGCCTCCAGCCCGCCAGGTTCGGGCGGGAGCTTGCCGAAGAGCGGCAGAAGAAAATTGTCGGACGTTTCGACCACGGAAACGCCCACCCCATACGCAACGCCGATGAGAAGATCCCGCCCGACCAACGGATCGCTCCATTTCCCCGCCAACAGCCTTGCCCAAGAGATGAGCGTGTGAGGATCCCTGCGCCGCACGTAAGGCTCGAGAGCCAGATAAAACACGGTAACCACCGAGATTACGAGCAGCGCCCAGCTCAGGGCGATCAGGATGAGATCGAATTCGTCCAGCGAAGCCACGTGGTGCGCGTGAAGCAACCACATGCTCAGAAACATTAGCAGGACAAAGGCGCCCAGACGAAACGTCCCCGGAGCATCGGTGCGATGGGCGCGCACGTTGCGCCGCGCTATAAATAAGCCGATCACGATTAACGCTACAAAAAGGGCTACGAGAATGGCCACGGTCAACACTTCGCGCTGGGTTAGCGCGAACGCGGTCTGACGAACGGGCTTCGTCCACGGATAAATCACATCGAAGTAGACCGGCTTTCCGCGATAAGCGGCAGCCTCGATGCGCTGACTGATTTCCGGTTTCCCAGGCATCGTGCCGGCCCACGCTGCGCGAGTGTCACCAAATGCGGGCGGCGTCCATTCCGGTTCAACCTCTTTGTAAGCCGACTTGTCCAGGCCAGCAGCTGCAAAAGAAGAAGACCAGTCCGAGGCCGAGCTGGATTTTTCGGATACATCCTTTTGCGGTGGGACAATCTCGAGACGCAAAAGACGTCCATCCGTATCGAGGGCGATAAAGATCATTCCGCTGGTGTCCAATGGCGGGTCAAAAGGGGTTACTCCGCCAGTACCTCGGGAGGAGAAGAAACCCTGGGGGCGGAGTTCTCTGGGGCTGCGCCGATACCAGAAAATAAGAGAAGCGGGTTGTCCGCTCGCCAGTGCTGTCCAACGGCCAGGCGTTTTGTCGTGCTCGCGGATGTAGTCGATGTAATCGCTCTGGAATTGAAACGAATACGCTTCGTCCGCGTAGCGATCTGTATATCCCAACTGCCTAATGATGTCGCGTGCCCGCGCGGTCAAGACTTCCGGTGGATTTTCCAAGGGGACAAGATTGTGCAATCGATAGCGATCCGCGCCCCAAAGCAATCCAACAACCCCAATGACAACGCAGGCGAGCAAGCTGACGGCAATGCGCGGCCGCATGCCTTCGGTTTCGCCGGCGGCGGCAACCATTTGCGGCGAGGGGGTCTCACCGGCGGCGAGCGCGGCCGCCAGCGGATCGCCACCGGGTAGCGCCGCGGCAACCTGCAGGGCAGACGCTGGACGCCGCGCGGGATCGTTTTCCAGGCAGCGCAAGATCACCCGTTCGACCACCGGATCCAGATCGCGCACTAGAGACGAGGGGCTGGCGGGCGCAGATTTTTCGCGCTGCTTCATCAACTCCGGAAGCGTCGTGGCGTCGAAGACGCGCCTGCCGGTCAAAATTTCATACAGAACCAGACCCAAAGAATAAAGATCACTCTTGGCGGTAACCTCTTTGCCCTCGAGCTGTTCCGGAGCCATGTACGCAGGCGTTCCGGCTCTGACGTCGGTGCCATCGAGGCTGGCCGCAATAGCCGCCAATCCAAAATCGGTGATGCGAATTTTTCCGGTTCCGTCCAGCATCAGATTGGCTGGCTTGAGGTCGCGATGAATCACGCCGCGTTCGTGCGCGGCAGCCAGGCCGGCGCAAACCTGGCGGGCGATCTCGATGGCTTTGTCGCTGGAGAGTCTGCCGATGCGGCGCACCAGCGAGGCGAGATCTTCGCCGTCGACGTACTCCATGGTCAGGAATGGAATGCCGTCAGCGTCGCCTATATCGAAAACGCGGCAGACATTGGGATGGGAAACCTGCCGTGCGATGCGCACTTCGGAATGGAACCGCGCCAGAGCGCCGGCGTCCTTGGACAGGCTGGCCGGGAGGAACTTAATCGCCACGATCTGACCGAGCTTGAGATCTTCCGCGCGATAGACTTCGCCCATGCCGCCGCGGCCTGCGAGGGCGACGACGCGATAGCGGTCCGCGATGATTTGACCGGGCGTAAAGCGCTCACCGCCGATGGCGTCAGAGCTCGAGAGAAATCCCGAGGAACCGGAGGCAGGGCGTGAGCCGCGGAGCGCAGGTGCGGTTTGGCGAGAGGGCGCCCTTTGCGCGCTGGCCGGAGCGAGCGTTTCTTCCGCGCTGCTAGCTTCGTCGCCGACGAGCGTCGCGTCACTGGCCGAATCGAATGGGCGGCCGCAATCAGAACAGAAACGAGCTGCGGCCGAGGATTCAGCGCCGCATGAAGAGCAGAACATAAGGATGGAATCCTATCACCAAGCCCAGGCCACGAGCCTACTGCGGGAGGCGCTCCACTTGCACGGCGGTTCCGTAGGCGAGGACTTCGGTTACGCCCTGCATTACTTCGGTGGCGTCATAGCGCATGGCGACGACCGCATTGGCGCCGTGCTGGGCGGCATGCTGCAGCAGCAACTCGTATGCGTCTTCGCGGGTCTTCTCGCAAAGGTTCGTTAGGATCGTGATGTTGCCACCGACGATGGTCTGCAACGCCGCGCCTAAGTTTCCAATCACGCTACGCGACCTGACTATAATTCCGCGCACGATGCCAAAGTTCCTGACGATACGATAGCCCGCGATTTCGTTGGCTGTGGTAACCATGGAACTGTCGACGCGATTCATCGTCACTCTCCTGGGACCGCTGTTAACCTGTGCGATTCTACCTGTTCACGCAACGCTCCGGGAGATAAATGGTTCTGCTAGGCTGGGATTTACGTGGAGACTCTGTTCTATATCCTGGCTATCTTGCAGGCTGGCGTGGGCGTGTACCTCGTATGGCATGGCCTGCGCTGGCTGCAGTACGCGCGGCGGAGGCTGCGAGCCGATCCCGGTTTCGCGACGCCGCGCGTCGGGGTGCTGTGCCCGTGCAAGGGTATGGAGCCGGGGCTAGAACGCAATCTTAGCGCATTGACCGAATTCGATTACCGCAGCTACGAGATTTTCTTCGTGCTGGCATCGTCGTCTGACCCCGCCTATAGCACGGTGAAGCGCGTGGCCGAAAATTCCAAGGTGCCCGCGCACGTGATTATTGCAGGCAGTCCGGAAGGGTGCGGCGAAAAGGTTCACAACTTGCGAGTGGCGATCGAGCAGCTGCCAAGCGAGTTTGAAGTTTTAGTCTTTGCGGATTCGGATGGACGACCGGGAAAATCCTGGCTGCGTCGTTTGGTGGGGCCACTGCATGACAAGCAAGTCGGCGCGGCGACCACCATGCGGTGGCTGATTCCCAACAGCAATAATTTCGCCTCTGCGCTGTTGGCGGTATGGAATGCCTCCATCGTGACGATGCTCAGCGAAAAGGGGAAAAATTTCTGCTGGGGCGGAGGAACGGCGATCCGACGCGCCGTGTTCGACGAAGTTCGCGTGATCGACGAGTGGAACCACTCGGTTAGCGACGATTACTCCATGACGCGCGCCCTGCAGGGCGCCGGGCGTTCGATTGTCTTCGTGCCGGAGTGCCTCACCCCTACTTATGTGGATGCTGACTTCCCGAGCTTGCTCGAGTTCACGAACCGGCAAATTGTGATCACCAAGGTCTACTCGAAAAAGAATTGGGCATCGGGGGCGGTAACCCACTTTTTGTACTGCCTGACCTTGGTGCTCGGCGTGGCGCTCACGGCGAGCAATTTCCTGGCGACACTGCCGGCATCTCACCTGGGGGTACTAACGTTTGCGCCGATGCTGCTGGCTGCCATTCGCGGCGGGCTTCGCGTCGCAGCGGTAACCGAGGTTTTGCCGCCGTTGCGCGAGCAAATCGTGGGTCAGGCATGGATGTACATTGTACTGGGCGTTTTTATTCCTTACCTGTTCCTGCTCAATTTCCTAATGTCGTTGTTCACCAGGAAAATCCGCTGGCGGGGAGTGACCTACGAATTGATCTCGCCGCAGCAGACACGGATCTTGGCCTATTGAGTTCCTTTGGGCCATTAAGACATGGTGCGTCAGAAGACGTTTTCCACAACGTGTGAAGCAAAGCTAACTTTTATTAATCGCGCGTAAAAGGCATAGAATAACGGTTCTCCAGGGGAAAAATTTCGTGGACCGTGCAATTCCTACCCGCAAATCTGCGCACGAGCTAGGGCTTTCTAGTACTTAAGTACAGGTATTCTAGGGGTTTGTGCTGATTCAAATTTACCCTGAGGTTTTGCACTGTAATTGCGGCTGGAGTTCTAGTATTTCGTCGCAAGCGAAATGACGGGGGCTTCCTTCTCGCTCTGAAACCGTGCCGGTTCCGAGGGTACTCACCCAGTCCTCGGCCCAAACCTGAGCTCCTTGCTCGCCGCTTGCTCCATGCAGTGGAACCATGCCTCGCCAAGAGGCAAATCAAAACAAATCAAAAAGTCTCGGTTCCGAGTCGAGGCTGCATTGAGGGGTGCACGTGAAAGTAATTCGCAGGAACGAACAAGCCAATCTGAACGTATCGCGCGCAAATGTTCCTCGAGAGCTTTATTTCTTTTATGAAAAGAATACGGGCGTGTCGCATTTTCACATCGAAGCGGGACCCGACGGGCACTTCCCTGTGGAACAGGCTGCCGGCCTGCTTGCGATGCATTGCCTGGTCCGTGGTCAATCTCCACGCGATTATGTGGTAATGGTCCAGGCGGCACCGGAATCACTCGAGGGGCTAACGGAGAAAGCCGAGCAACTGCTGCAGGCGGGGCACTCCGTGGGAAGCTCAGTAAAGCTGACCCGCCGCGAAGAAGAAGTACTTGGCGGGGTGATGCGCAGCTTGGCTAATAAAGAGATCGCCGCGTCGTTGAACCTTTCCGAGCGCACGGTAAAATTTCACGTTTCTTCGCTGTTGGCGAAGTTTCGCGTGCGCGGCCGAATGGAACTGGTCCGGGAAGCAGCGCGCCACACTGCGTCGCCAATGGCAGCGTCGCAGCCACCCGTTGCCGCCCGTGACACTCGCCCTTCGGTGCCACAACAACACTCCTACAGTCAAGTTGCGCGCAACATAGGTCCCATTGCGCTGACGAAGCGGCAACTTTTGGCTTAGATTTCCCTGTAACTGCACGAAACCAAAAGGCCCGAACCGCGGATGCGGTCCGGGCCTTTCCATTTCTGGGAACGACCTTGTTTCGTATTTCGCTACTTACTGGCGGATGCGTACTGTTCGGCAGCGGAATCCCAGTTCACGACATTCCACCAGGCCGCGATATAGTCGGGGCGCCGATTCTGATATTTCAGATAGTACGCATGCTCCCACACGTCCAGCCCCAGGACGGCCTTGCCCTTCAGCGAAATTGGCGTGTCCTGGTTTGGCGTGGAATCAATAGCTAGCTTGCCGTCTTTGACAAGCAGCCAAGCCCAACCGGAGCCGAAGCGGCCCGTGCCTGCGGCGGCGAATTTCGTCTGAAAGTCCGCAAAGGATCCGAAGGCGGATTTAATTGCCGCGGCAAGGTCCCCTTTGGGCTCGCCGCCGCCACCTTTTTTCATCTGCGTCCAGAAAAGGGAGTGGTTCCAGTGACCGCCGGCATTGTTGCGCACTGCCTGCCGGATATTTTCGGGAATAGCATCGAGGTTCTTCAGCAGGTCATCGAGGGACTTGGATTGCAAGTCCGGATGGCCCTCGAGGGCTTTGTTCAGGTTGGCGACATAGGCTCCATGGTGCTTGCTATGATGGATTTCCATGGTCTTGGCGTCGATGTGCGGCTCCAGAGTGTCGAATGAGTACGGTAGCGGGGGCAGAGTAAAAGCCACGGGTTTTTCCTCCGAATGTGAATTTGGATTGGGATTTTTTGTGCTGGCGAGCAAGAGGTCTGGCACTGCTCCGCCTGCTCCAACTAATCCTGCGCCAACGATGCTAGTGCCAACTATAAACTTGCGGCGATTGATGGCAACCTCCAGCGACGCGCTCGCGCGAGTCGGAGTGCGTGCGGATTATACCGCTATACAGCGCCCGGTGGTAAACCTCCGCTCGCCAAGCAACAGAATCAAAATCTTTGAACAATCCCCGTTTCGCCTCTCATTGGATGCGGGAAAGCGCCCAAAGGGCGGATTCGGCGATGACCGCGTCTTCCGAAGAAGAAAGGCGCTGCAGCAATCTGCTGATCCTTCGATAAGCGGGTGCTTCGCGGTGGAGGTCGGAATTGCCCAGCGCGAAGCAAGCGTTGCGAATCAAGCCTCGCCACTTGGTTCGCTTCATAGCGCTGCCTTGAAAGAAGCGGCGGAATTCCGTTTCGTCCATTTCCGCCAGCCACTCGAGTCGAGGCAGAAACAGCGATTCCTCGGGCGATTCCGTTCGCTCTTGCTGTCTGGACTCCGCGAGGCGCTCTAAACTTTCTGCTTTGCTTTGCGTCGGAGGGTCTTTTTCGAGCGCGGAGGGAAGAGTCCTAGGACGGAATTCTTCGCTCGCGGTTGTGGGAGCCCGGCGGTTCCAGGGGCACACATCCTGGCAAATGTCGCAACCGAACACATGGCTGCCCATGGGCTCGCGCAGCTCCTCGGGAATCGGGCCGCGCAGCTCGATCGTGAGATAAGAGATGCAGCGGCGCGCATCCATGACGTAGGGTTCCACGAAAGCTTGCGTGGGACATGCCTCGATGCAGCGGCGGCAGCTTCCGCACAAGTCTGGCGGAGGCAGGGCGCCATCTTCCATAGTGGGGGCAAGATCCAGCGTGGTGAGAATCGCTCCGAGAAAAATCCACGAACCCAGGCGCTGATTCAAAAGCAGGGTATTTTTACCCAGCCAGCCGAGGCCTGCATATTTGGCGAAAATTCGCTCGTGCAAGGGTCCGGTGTCCGCGTAAACACGAGCGTCGAAGGGCTCGTCAAAACGCTCGCGGAGGGCGGCCATCAACTCTTTTAATTTTTCCCACAACACTTCGTGGTAGTCGTCACCCCAGGCGTAGCGTGAAATCCATCCACGAGGCTCGCTGTCGTTGCGCAGGTGGGCGACGTCGGTGGACTTGGGCAGGTCTGTGTTGTAGTTGAGGGCGCAAACAATAACGCTTCGGAGGCCCGGAAGCGCGCTCTCCTCGCTGCGGCGCCGCGGATCGGACAAATATTTCATTTCGCCGGCGAACCCGCGCGCCAACCACTCTTCCGTGCGCGCCAGCTCTGGGAATTTCCCCGCGGAGACCACGCCGCAGAGATCAAAACCCAGTTCCTTGGCGCGGGATTCGAGCCACACGGTATCAGACCTGGTTGCCATCTTTCTGATTCTGCCGCACCTTGTGTAGTCTGGCGAGTAGAGGAAACGATGAACGACAGCCGACGCCCGGTGAAGGCTAGCGGTAGCTACCCAAGGCGGTAGTCTCGTCGGAGAAGACTTCGAACACGGTGAACAGTTTGGTGAGTTGCAGGAGATCGTGCACTTTTTTCGTCAACTGCAGGAGCTTCAAGCTTCCCCCGCGTTTTTTTACTCCGGTGTAAGCGCTAACGAGCTCGCCGATGCCGGAGCTGTCGATGTAGTCGACGTCGGCCAGATTCAGCAGGATGAGCGTACGCTGCTGCTCCAGCAATTCGCGGATGGTCTTTCGCAGAAGCGCGCTGCCTTCACCCAGCGTAATTCGGCCGCCCATATCGACGACCGTTACCCCGCCAGCTTCACGATACGTAGCTCGCAGTGCCATTTAGGTTGGGCTCAAGCTTCCTTTTCCGGCGCGGCCCCTTGGCTGCCCGCGCCGTTGGTTCCGAGATTCCCGGGCAAAGGCAATTTCTTGGACATGATTATTTCCGCGCCGCCTGTACGACCGGGGACGACCTCAAATTCATCCATGAATGCGCGCATAAGGAATATGCCACGACCGGAGGTGCTCAGCAGGTTTTCCTCGGCAAGAGGATCGGGCACGCTATTGAGGTCGAAGCCCTTCCCTTCATCGACAACGTGAATAATCATTTTTTCAGGAGTGAGGTCCAGAGCCAAGTGAATCTTCTTTTCCGGACGTTCTTCGTTGCCGTAATGAAAGGCATTGATGACGCCTTCGCGCACCGACATTCCGATGCGATAGCAGTCGTCTTCGCCAAATCCCGCTGCCTCGGCCACGCGCAGACACATTTCCTCGGCGAGATTGACGCTCTCGACCTGCGTCTCCAGAGTGATTTCAAGATGCTTCGAGTCTTGGGACATGCCGGGGCGTCACCAGCGCCCACTTCGGCCCGGTTTGGGGCGCTTTATGGGTAACATAGGGACGGAAACGGAGTCAATGGAGCAGCGGCTGGAGTTGAGACCCATTGTTTCCTGTAGAACCCGGGTTTTCCTATAGTGTTGTGGTTTTCCCAAAGGTCCACCTATGCCCAGTACGAGCGGTCCAATGTTCGATACTGAATTGCCTCGCTGAGATGACGAGGCTCAATGTTTTCCGCAGCGTCGAGATCCGCGATCGTACGCGCCACCTTCAGAATGCGGTCGTGCGCTCGCGCAGAAAGACCTAACCGCGTGATGGCGTTCTCCAGCAATTTCTCGCCCTCAGGCGTAATCGCGCAGTATTTGCGGATCATCTTGGGCATCATCTGAGCGTTGGAGTACGTTTTTTTGTCGGCGCGGTAACGCTCCGTCTGCCGATTGCGGGCGGCTATGACTCTTTGGCGTACTGCGGCGGAATCCTCGGACGGTGAGGGTGCGCGCAACTCCTTGTACTTCACGGCCGGTACTTCGATGTGAATATCAATGCGATCCAGCAGGGGGCCGGAAATCTTGGAAACGTACCGCTGAATCATCGGCGGCGTGCAATGGCACTCGCGCGTAGGGTCGCCAAAATAGCCGCAGGGGCACGGGTTCATCGCCGCAGCCAGCATGAAGCGGGAAGGAAAGGTTACGGACACTGCCGCGCGCGCAATCGTCACCGAACCGTCCTCCAGCGGCTGCCGCATCACTTCCAGCACGTTGCGCTGGAACTCCGGCAGTTCATCCAGAAAAAGCACACCGTTATGCCCTAGCGAAACCTCGCCCGGCCGCGGCACGGCTCCGCCCCCGATCAGCCCGGCATCACTGATGGTGTGATGCGGTGAGCGGTACGGGCGGGTGCCCACCAGGCCGCGGCTGTCTTCCAGGACTCCAGCGACGCTGTGGATGCGCGTCGTCTCGATGGCCTCGTCGAGCGACATGGGCGGCAAGATTGTGGGGATGCGCTTGGCGAGCATGGTCTTGCCCGCTCCGGGCGGTCCGATAAACAAAATATTGTGACCGCCGGAGCAAGCAACTTCCAGAGCTCGCTTCGCTGCCTGTTGGCCGTGGACGTCTCGCAAGTCGACCGCGTATTGTGCCGCTTCGCTTAGCAACTGGTGCGCATCGACCCGCACCGGCTGAAACGACTCCGGCGAATTAATCAAATCCACTGCTTGCGGCAGCGATTTCAGGCCGAAAACATCCACGCCTTCCACAACGGCGGCCTCACGCGCGTTTGCTTCCGGCACCGCAACTGATTTCAAGCCGACTTCACGGGCGGCCAGCGCCGCTGATAGCGCCCCTCGCACGGGGCGGACGCTGCCATCGAGCGAGAGTTCGCCGAGGAACATACACTTGTCCAGCACTTTGCCGAAGAATTGTCCCATGCAGCCGGTCAGTCCCAGGGCCATCGGCAAATCGAAAGCGGAGCCTTCCTTGCGGACATCGGCGGGCGCCAGGTTGATGGTGACGCCCTGCCCATGGGGGAACTCAAACCCGCAGTTCCTGAGCGCGGACTTGATTCGCTCGCGGCTCTCCTTAACCGCGTTATCGGGCAGCCCGACCACGTTGAAGTCGGTCATGCGCGCGGAGCCAACATCGACCTCCACTTCGACCAGGTAGGCATCGATGCCATAGACGGAGGCGCTGAGCGTTTTGAAGAGCATAGAGAGGGACGCCGGGAAACGCTGCGCGCAGCATAAACCAATGGTCTACGATACGCCAGAGATAACAATTGCGCTGCGGTACCACGGGCACACAATAAAGCGCGCCGGTTCTTTACAGTCATCGATGCAGACACGTATATTGGCTTTATCGGCTGTGCGCACCTATTCGTTCCCGCGTGAGGTTGCCAATGATTGGCTGGATTATTTTGATCGCGCTGTTCGTGATCATTGTCTTCTTGATCGGGATGTACAACAGCCTGGTGCGCCTGAAGGTCACCTGCGACAACGCCTGGGCCGACATCGATGTGCAGCTGAAGCGGCGCTACGACCTGATTCCCAACCTCGTAGAAACGGTTAAAGGCTACGCCGGACACGAGAAAGGCACGCTGGAGGCGGTGATCAACGCGCGCAATCGCGCCATGACCGCGACCAGCCCCGGTGACAGGGCTCAAGCGGAGAACATGCTTTCCGGCGCGCTGAAGAGCTTGTTTGCGCTTTCCGAAGCGTATCCGCAGCTTCGCGCGATTGAGAGCTTCACCTCGCTGCAGACCTCGCTGACGCAGATCGAAGACACCGTACAGAACGCGCGGCGCTATTACAATGCGGTGGTCCGCGACCTGAACACCAAGATTCAGCAGTTCCCCACGAACATCTTCGCCAACATGCTGGGATTCAAGCCGCGCGAATTCTTCGAAGTCTCCGCCCCGGCCGAGCGGGAAGCGCCCAAGGTCAGCTTCAGCGCGCCTACGGCATGAGGCGGGAGCCGCACTGGGAATGACGCGCGCGCGTAGCATCGCCCTCCGCTCGTTCTTAGCAATCGCGCTCGTTTTTGCTTTTGTTTTTCCGGCCGCTTCGGCTTTCAGCACGCGCGAACTGCTCATCGAAACTTTTCAAGCTGAAATCATCGTCACGCCGGACGGTGCGATCGATGTCACTGAAACCATTCAAGCGCACTTTATCGGAGGTCCGTGGCACGGCCTTTATCGAACGATTCCTGTCGAGTATGTTACGCCGCAGGGGCTGAATTACTCTCTGTTTCTCGACGTAAAACGCATCTTGGACGGCAACGGCCGCGCGCTTAAGTACGAAAGCAGCCGCGAGCGCCATTACCGCAAGTTGAAAATTTATGTTCCGGATGCCGACAATTCCACGCGGAAAATCTCCATCGAATATTCGGTTTCCGATGCGCTGCGTTTCTTCGAGGACCACGACGAGCTCTACTGGAACGTGACCGGCGATGCGTGGGACATTCCCATTCAGTCCGCCGGCGCGCGCATCATCCTTCCCGAGGGCACCACGAATATTCGCGCCAACGTATTTACAGGTGCCTACCGCTCTCGCGCGCAAGATGCCGACGTAGAGATTGCCGGAAATGGCGTCGAGGTCCATACTCGCGACCCCCTTCGCTTGCATGAAGGCTTAACGGTCGCTGTAGCGTTCGACAAAGGTTTTGTTCGCGAGCCCGCTGCGGCGGATAAGCTTGCTTTGTTCTTGCGCAGCAATTGGCCGCTCGGCATACCAATCGCAATATTTGCTGTGATGTTCTATCTGTGGTGGACGCGCGGCCGTGACCCGCGCCTGCGGCCCATTGCCGCGCAATATGGGCCCCCGGACCAACTTACGCCGGGAGAGGTAGGTACGCTCGTCGATAATTCCGCTGACATGCGCGACATCACCGCATCCATCGTTGACCTGGCAGTTCGCGGCTACATCGTTATCGAGGAACATCAGAAAGAGCGCATGCTCGGGCTCATGCACGACAAGGATTACAACTTCATCGTGCAGAAGGATCGCGCCGAATGGGCCAAGCTGAAGCCGCATGAGCAAGCGCTGCTCGAAGGTCTGTTCACGACTGGAGCCGTGGGCGAAACCGTTACGATGTCCAGCCTGGAAAATCATTTCTACAAGAATTTGCCGGACATCAAGAGCGATATATTTTCTTCCTTAGTTACGCATGGCTATTACAGCCGCCGCCCGGATAGCGTCCGTTCCGCCTACATCGCTGCCGGCGTCGTTGCCGGCTTTCTCATCGTATTTGCGGGAGTAAAGATCGCCTCCAACGCGGGTATGGCTCCGCTCGCGTTCATCATCGCGGGAGTTGCCAGCGGCGCGATTATCTGCGGTTTCGGATGGTTCATGCCCGCGCACACGGAACAGGGCGCGCGCGCATTGGAAGGCGTTCTGGGCTTCGAAGATTTCCTCGTACACGTTGAATCGGATCGCTTCAATCGCATGATCAAGACGCCCGAAATGTTTGAAAAGTTCTTACCCTTCGCGATGGCCCTCGGCGTGGAGAAAAACTGGAGCCGGGCCTTCCAGGGAATCATGACCCAGCCGCCGCAGTGGTATCGCGGCTCCTCGTACGGCCCGAACTTCTATCCAATGACGTTCACTAACGATCTGGGGTACATGTCCTCGCGCGCCGGTAGCGTCATGAGCTCCGCACCACGCAGCTCGGGTGGCTCAGGCTTTTCCGGTGGCGGAGGCTCAGGCGGCGGATTCGGCGGCGGTGGCGGCGGCGGTTTCTAGTCTGCTTCGGTGATCCTGACAACGGTGGCGGCTTCAAGGAGCCGGTGGGCAAGGCTGCTCAGCTTGCGCGACGAATCCGTAAATCTTCAGCACATCTTGCAGCGCGACAATCCCCTCCAATTTGTGCACATCCGCGCGGCTGACTACCGGCAGTGCATCTACACCCGCCGCTCCCATGCGTTCCAGCGCGACGGTGAGCGAATGATCTGCATGCAGATGGGGAAATTCCCGCCTTTCGATCAAATCCATCAGCTTGGTGTTCGAAAGTCCGTCAGCAACAGCCTTTTGCAACGCAGCCAGGGTCACGATGCCCACGACGCCGCGCTGATCGCTCACCGGCCAAGCTCGCAGTGCGCTGCCTGACACCCTCTCCAAGGCTTCTTGCGTCGTCATTTCTGCCTTCAGTGCTTCGTCCGCCGGGCGCATTGCGTGAATCACTTGCCGCTGGCCCGCAGCGATGCGGGATTCCGCGGTCGGCAGGTGAACGCCTTCCTGGTAGGCAAGAACTTCATAGATGGGCTGTCGTTGCAAACGCGATGAAACGAAAAAACTGACCAGATTGGAGATCATCAGCGGGACGATCACAGCGTAATCTCGGGTCGTCTCGAAGATCATCACCACGGAGGTCATCGGGGCTCGTACAATGCCAGCGAAGGCGGTCCCCATCCCGACCAGCGCATAGGCGCCGGCAGTAGCCACATGTGCCGGGAAAAGATTGTGCGCCACACTACCGATCGCTCCACCTAGCATCGCCCCCAGAAACAACGCGGGCCCGAAGATGCCGCCCGCGTTTCCGGACGCGTAGCTGATGACGACGGCAAAAAGCTTGAGCACCAACAGCAGCACCATCAGCTTGAGAGCCATCCCGCCGTTCAGCACTTGCCCGACGTAGCTATAGCCCACGCCCAAAGTCTGAGGGACGAACCAGCCCATGATGCCGACAGCCACTCCACCGACGGCCGGCTGGAACCATTTTGTTCTTGGCGGCAGCCGTAGAAAGCGCTCGCGGAGCTTGAGCAGCAGCTTGGTAAACGCGACGGACAGCAAGCCGCCGAGTAGTCCGAGAACTGCGTAAATCAATAACTCCACCGGGCTGACCAGCTGATATTGCGGAACCTTGAACAGAGGATCGTTGCCCAGCAGCAATCTCAGCACGGCCCACGAAGTCGCCGAAGCCAGTACCACGGAGCCGAGGACCGGTGCGTGCAAATCTCCGACCACTTCTTCTAACGCGAAAAGCACTGCCGCCAGCGGCGTGTTGAAAGCTGCGGCAACAGCCGCCGCTGCGCCCACGGGGATTAGCGCCTTTATCTTCTCCGGGCTAAGCCCCAACTTGCGTCCGAGCACCGATGCGATTCCGGCGCCGACTTGCACGGAAGGACCTTCGCGGCCCAGTGGGATGCCGCTGGCAAGCGTTGCCGAAGTGCAGAAGAATTTTCCAAACACAGTGCGCAGAGAAATCACGCCTCCGCGCGCATACAAAGCCGCTTTCGTTTGCGGCACGCCGCTGCCGCGCGCGTCCGGAAAATATTTGAAGAGCAGGAAGCCCATCGAAAGCGAGCCCACAATGGGAACAACCAGCCGCCTCCAAGCCGCGGCCACCGTCGCATCGATCCGTGCGCCAAATCGCTCCGTCAGTACGATAAACGCCACGACCGTCAGGCCGACCAGGGCGCCGATGAGCAGCGTCACCAGCAAAAAGACCTGATCCTCGCGCTGCTTGAGCAGCGCGGCCCATCGTTGCGACGGCGTTCGCCATCGCCTCGTACTCGTCTGTGCGTTCTCTTCAGAGCTCATGAGCTTCTGTCTGCTTTCCGTTTCCCTTTGGATGCTGTAGCGGCACGCAGAAGTGCACCGCAGGATCATTTGCTGCGCGAATGCCTAACTTTATCTACGTTTCCGTTTCTTCGACGATGGCTTCTTGGGAGTTGCTTGCGGAGGCTTTTCCAACAATTGGTCGATCGCGCGCACCAGCGCATGCCCGGTCGACCGCAGCTCACCGATCCGGTGCCGCGCAACGTGCTCCAGCAGGCGTTCGCCGCGAGGCAGCAGCGAAACCAGCACGCGGCGCCGGTCATCGCGTCCGCGCGAGCGCCTCACGTAGCCGTGTATCTCCAGGCGATCGATCAGCTCCACTACGCTGTGATGTTTCAGCGCCAGCCGCTCCGCCAACGTCCGGATGGTCGCCTCTTCACCAGGCGGCAGTCCTCGGATCGTAAGCAACAGAAGATACTGCTGAGGCTCCAGGCCTGCCGCCTGTGCGACGGCATCCCCTTCATGCAGGAAATGCCGAATGCGATAGCGCAGCTCCGCTAGGGCTCGATATTCGCCGGTGGTAATCTCCGTCGCCACCCGTCTAGTATATCGTATTGCGATACAGTTCGCCCTTCGGGCCGGCCTTGGGATTTCCGGATCATCATCCAGCTGATTTTCCTGTATTGTGGTCCAGCGAATGAGACGGCATCGTCTGCTCCTGCGCTTTCACTCAGGTTTCCCGTTGCTCGCCGCGCTTACGCTGGTTGGAGGCGGTTGCGCCGACATGCAAAACGTGGATGCGCCGCGGTTCATGCCCACGGTTGCAGTCCTTCAGAAAACTGGACAAATACCGGTCTTGGCCGTGAAAGTGATCCGGACATATCCTCATGACCCGCACGCCTTCACGCAGGGATTGGAGTGTTACGGCGGCTACCTCTACGAAAGCACCGGAATCGCCGGCCAATCGACTTTGCGTAAGGTTGCGCTGGACACGGGACAAGTCATCCAGAAAATCAGTCTTCCATCGCAATACTTCGGCGAGGGACTGACGATTTTTCGCGGAAAAATCTACCA
>WNFR01001902.1_pt1 | contig 26778 bp, 26 predicted proteins | sample 5400221 | NCBI WGS metagenome assembly WNFR01 (sample SAMN13153357, study PRJNA577476) | soil metagenome | isolation source: 40 cm soil under Madrone tree | place: USA:California | collected 2016-06-14
CCCGAGAGCTTGACCACCTTGGCCCACTTCTCGGTTTCGTCAACGAACAGCCTGGCGAAGTCGGCGGGGGAGCTCGGCAGTGGCGTGCCGCCGAGCTCCGCAATCCGCGCCTTCATCTCACCGCCACGATACCCTCGATTTCGACCGAGATCTGGTTAGGCAGCATGGCGTTGCCGACCGCGGAGCGGGCATGCCGTCCGGCTTCACCGAACACTTCGACAAATAGGTCGGAGCAGCCGTTAATGACCTTCGGCGAGTCATTGAAATTCGGCACCGCGTTGACCATGCCAAGCAGTTTGACGATGAAGTCGACGCGGTCGAGCGAACCAAGTGCGTCGCGCATGGCGGCAAGAAGTCCAAGTCCGACGAGTCGAGCACGCCGGTAGCCTTCATCGATGTTGATCTCAGCGCCGAGCTTGCCGGTCAACGCTGTCCCTTTCTCATCCCGCGGGCCTTGGCCGGCGAGGAACAAGAGGTTGCCTGCGAGTCGATAGGGTAGATAATTGGCGACCGGCTTGGGCAGGACCGGCAGCACCAGGCCAAGTTGCTTCAATCGCGCTTCCGCACTCATGGGCTTCTCCTTTCGGTATTGGCAGGGGCGAGGCACAATTCTCGCGCTAAGATGTGCTACATCTTAATAGAAACGGCATGGCCCTGTCGTGGGAAGGTGGCTCATGAAGCGGCGCGACTTCGTTACCCTTCTTGGCGGCGCGGCCACCTGGCCGTTCGCCGCGCGCGCGCAGCAGCCGGCGATGCCGGTGATCGGATTTCTGCACCTCGGTTCGCCGGAGCCGAACGCCAAACGGGTGACGGCATTCCGCGAAGGCCTGAGCGAAACTGGCCATGTCGAAAAGCGAAACGTGACGATCGAATTCCGCTGGGCGAACGGCCAGCTTGATCGGCTGCCGGAATTAGCCGCCGATCTGATCCGCCGGCGGGTGGCGGTCATCGCGACGCCGATCAGCACAGAGGCGGCGCTCGCGGCCAAAGCCGCGACCGCGACCATTCCGATCGTCTTCGCCATTGGTGGCGACCCGGTTGCGATCGGTCTCGTCGCGAGCCTCAACCGGCCGGGCGGCAACGCTACCGGAATCAACCTCCAGAATGTGGACCTTACGGCCAAGCGCTTCGAGTTGTTGCATGAGCTAGTGCCGAAAGGCGCGCGCTTCGCTGCGCTGGTCAACTCCAACTATCCATTGATCGAATCCATCGTCAAAGACCTCCAGATGGCGGCTGCAAACCTTGGGCTGGAAGTCGAAATGCTCTATGCCGGCAATGATCGCGAGATCGATGCGGCCTTCGCGAAGCTTTCGCAAAGGCCCGACAGCGTATTAATGATCCCTCCGGATTCGTTCTTCTTCAACCGTCGCGCGCAAATCGTCACGCTGGCGGCGCGCCACGCGCTGCCCGTGATCTATCCCACGAATGAATATCCTGTCGCCGGCGGGCTGATCAGCTATGGACCTGATATTACGCATGCTTGTCAGCAGACCGGTGTCTATACCGGCCATATCCTGAAAGGCGAGAAACCAGCCAACCTGCCGGTCATGCAGCCGACGAAATTCGAGCTGGTCCTCAATTTGCAAACGGCCAGGCTGCTGGGCATTACCGTCCCACCCACGCTGCTCGCCCGCGCCGACGAGGTGATCGAATAGCCTCGTGCTGGGTCGCCCCGCTCGCGGACAGGCGTCACTCCACCACCAGGTTCGCGGCGCGGATCACCTTGCCCCACTTCTCGGTTTCCTCGACGATGAATGCGCCGAACGCGGCGGATGTCATCGGCGTCGGATCGACGCCTACGCCGGCAAGCCGCGCCTTTATGCTCGGATCGGCCGCAACGGCGTTGACCGCTTTGTTGAGCATCTCGAGCACCTCGGCTGGTGCCTCTTTCGGTGCGCCGACACCATACCATTGGCTCGCCTCGTAGCCGGGCACGAATTCCCCCAGCGTCGGAATATCCGGCAGCACATCTGAACGCGTCGCAGTCGTCACTGCCAGCGCGCGCAGCATGCCGTTTCTCACGTACTGGATGGATGAGGATATAGTGCTGAAAACGACCTGCACCTGTCCGCTGAGCAAATCGGGAACGTAACCGCCGCGGTACGGAACGTGGACCAAGTTAACGCCGGTCATCATCTTGAACAGTTCGCCAAAGACATGGGACACGGAGCCGCTGCCGGACGATCCCATATTGATCTTGCCCGAGTTAGCCTTGGCGTGCGCGATGAATTCCGCCACCGTCTTGGCGGGAACGGATGGATTGACCACCATGAGATAAGGGCCGCCGCCGATGCTCGCGACCGGCGCAATGTCGCGGATGAACTCGAAATTGAGCTTCTTGTACAGCGTCGCGTTCACTGCGTTCGAGAGGCTGGCAAGCAGGAGCGTATAGCCGTCCCCGATTGCCCTCACGACAGATTCGGTGCCGATATTGCCGCCGGCGCCCGTTCGATTCTCGATCACGAATGGCTGCCCAAGCCGCTCCGATAGCGATTGACCTATGAGACGCGCGACGGTGTCGCTTGCTTGGCCGGCAGGAAAGGGAACGATGATCCGCACCGGCCGCGCCGGATAGGCTTGCGCCCAAGTCATGCGTGCGGCCGCCGGCAGCGCGGCACTCGCGGCAACGAGGTGCAGAACAGCGCGGCGGGGAAGTGTCATGATGACCCCTGAAGCGGCTCCGCGACCGAGACTAGCAAGGCCCAGCAATTACGACGAGCGCCGCCACCACCCGATGAACTGTGGGCGAGGCGCCTAAATGCCGAGCGTCTTCAGAATTCCGAGCTTCTCGGCAAGCAGCCGCTCTGCGGCCTCGCGCAGATACGCAAGCGCTTCCGAGTCGCTGCGGTGGAGCTTACCGTCCGTCACAGGTCGGATGGACGTGTTTTCAATCATTTTCCAGGTCGTTCGGGCAATGGTCTCGGCATCGAGCCGCAGATCCAGCTCTCTTGCTGCCACGAATCCAAAATCGCACAGGTCGGCGCCAACACCCGTCCCGATCGCAGGTGCCGCGAGCACGCGAACCGATTTGCCGGCCGCGATTTCTCGCGCTAGCGCGACGTTGAGCCTTCGAGCTGGTTCCCAGTCGGTCTCGGTATCGGGGCGCACCATCTTGACCTGACCGGAGTGGATCAAAAGACCCACGGCCTGGGTGACAGCCGCCGCGCTCTTGTCCGGGCCGGTAACCTGCGTGGCCAATTGCGATAGACGCAGCGGTCCCTCAGCCAGGCGATCGAGGATCGCAGAATAAAGGTCGGCTCGCCCTTTCACCTCACCCATTGGGGTCTGGATGTTGGCGGTCGCGGCGGAGCGGGGGACTATCAGCACGAGGACGCGATCGAGCTCCTGGGTCCTCTCTGCGGGCGTGAGCTGAACCGGACCACGGGCAAAGATATCGCGGCGGAACGAGCGTCCCACCAGAAAATCCTTCACGGTTTCGCGCCAGACGCCATCCGAATTGTCGGGCAGGACCTGGTGCGTGGTGATCGGTATCGAAGTTTCGTCGATGTCGTCGGCGATATGTGCCGCGCAGGCATACCTCAATCTGGTCGGCGAGAAGTCCGCTACCACATCGGCATGATAGAGGGCGCTCCAGCTTTCGTTGAGATTTTCATGAACGAGGTAGGTGAGGTCTTTTCCTTCCATCGCCTCTATGAAGGCGCCGACTTGAGGATAGGCTTGGAAATAGAGCGCGCCCGCGTCCTTGATAGTCTTGGCGAAGCGTAGGGCATCCGCGGTCGTGGTCCGAGGTCCTGCCGGATGGCGTTTCGCATATTCGAATACGAGCCGCTGCAATGGCGCGCGTGGCATCCAGCCGGGTGCGGCGTTGTAGGATACGTACAGCACGCCACCCGTCATCAGTTTGGCATCGGCAAACTTGACGATCGCGTGCCGAACTGATGGCGCGACCCAGCTGTAGATGCCGTGCAGCGCAATGACGTCGAATTCGCCGAGGTCGGCGAACCGCGGGCCCAGCAGCTCATCGAAGCTCGCTTCCACGAACTGGATGTTGGACAGGCGCGCGGATTCGCCGAGCGCTCTCGCCGCGACGATATGAGTCGGATTGAAATCGACCCCGACAAACGACATGTGCGGGTTTGTAGCGGCGAGAACCAGCGTCGTGAGGCCGTAGCCACAGCCTAGTTCACAATATCTCGCCCCGGCTCTGGTCAGGTTGGACTTGAAGCCGGCAAAGAGCAGCGCCGCCTCGAGATGGGTGGGGGCCAGCTCGGGGTAGAATCCCAGCGTGTAGGCAATCCCGACGTGATACCCCTGTCCCCAGTCGGACATCGCAGTATCCTGAACGGGATCTTACGCGCACCGCTTTCGGGCGCGCCGGCGCATCCGGCGCGCTGCCGCAGCCGTCGATCTCACGCGTGCGCCGCCGCCACCGTCGGCAACTGATTATCTTGCTGGGCCAATGGCGTGGACACAAGAGCCTGCGCGCCCGATGATCCGAGCTGGCTTGATGCCATGAAGCTCGCGAGGCCCATGGCCATCTGGTTGATTTGCGAGGCGATGTCGCTCGAGACCGGAGCGTCCGTCTTGAGGTCGTTTACGTCAAAGCTAAACGTCTGCGGAGTGCCGACGATTGTATGCCTCGTCGCCGGCTGATCGGTCAGGCTGATCTTGCTGAAGTTTAAGGAGAGCGACGTCTCCACCCCGTTCGGACCAGGGTCGTTCTCGAAGCTGCTTACAAGCACATTCGACAGCTTCACGTCATAGACATTGACGCTCTGATCCTTGATGGTCTGAGCCCCCACAAGCTCCACCGACGTGATGTGCTTGCCGCTCGCCACGTCGCCAAACAGCGAGGCCAGTCCGGTCAGCGAATGGATGTCCACCGTCAGCGGCGAGAACACCGCTTTGCCAGCGCCCGCTCCGCTCGCCGACACTGAACCCGTGTTCTGCACCCCAAGGTCGTAACCGTCGACCGAGAACCAGCCCTCGAAGCCGTTGACCGTCGAGTCCCCCCTTCAGGTCACCAATCTTGATGAAGTACTGCAGCGGGCTCGAAGCTGGAACCGGCACCGCCGTCGAGACCGCCGACGCTGCGGTACTGGACAGCATGGCGCTCGACACAATGTCGCTCGACACCGCGGCAGCGGCCTCGAGCTCGTTCACGTCGAAGGAAAACGTCTGCGCAGTGCCTGAAGGCGGCGTCGGCGCTCCAGTGTCGGGACCATCAACCGAGAACGATCCCTCGAAGGCGTCCGCGGCCGCATCGCCATTCACGCCATTGATCTTCAAGAAAGAGCGTAGCGGCATCTTGTCCCTCCCCTGGCCAAGAATCCACTGACAGATTTTGTGAGCGAAATTATCTTAGGCTTGTATCGCTCGAGTGACAACGCACGATGCTTTGAGTCTGACCCCAACTTTGCGCATGACGCCGCGAGTTCCATAGCGACACGCTATCGGCGCAGGCCGCTTCGCAGACACGATCGACGCCGGAACAAATGCGAAGTCCGAGCAAGCTCCGCCTGACCGCGCGATTGGCCTCACGCAGCTGTCTGTGTCTACAACTACGTAGAATTACGGGTACGTAGAGTTACGGAGGTTTGCCAAATTCCCGGTGTGAAACGTTGAGTCAGCCTCCGCACCTGAGGCCGGATGAGCGCAAATGTTTCTTGCGAAGACGATGGATCCAGGTGAAGGGGAATCAGCGCGAACGACGAACTCGGTCTGCTCCCTCTCCCGTTTACGGGGGAGGGGTGGGGAGGGGGTACGCAAGCACGAAATCTTTTTGCCTGCCCTCTCCCTAGCCCTCCCCCGCAAGCGGGGGAGGGGAGCACACCGAGCACGCAGCGCGAAGGTACTTCAACCAAACGCCCCGGATTTTGCTTCGCTCATCGACTTTGAACCGCGCCTTGCCGACACGGAAGGAGGTCGCGCACAACCGCCCGACTCCCTCCGTTCGTCCCCGCGCAAGCGGGGACCCAGAGTCACGGACCGTGGCTCCTGGATTCCCGCTTCCGCGGGAATGAACGGGAGTTTCGTCCCTAACTCATCCCCGCAAAGCGCAGCTGCAGCAAGTCCGCGTGCGCGAGCGAATGGACTGTTATAAGCCACCGCGATTTGACCGCGGCGATGCCGGTGGCGTTGCCCCTTACTGGGCGGCCACGGCGAGCTTCAGCCAGTCCTCCATCTGCACGCGTGCCACCGGCTGATACTTGCCACCCTCGGGTTTGAAAATCGACGCTTCGCCTTCCTTCACATCGAACCAGTCCTTGCCGAGGGCGTCGACGATGTTGGGCTTATGCGTGATGAGGAACGTGTTTTTGCCCTGTTCGGGCGCCCGCGCCAGCATGTTGCGAAGTGCCGCGGCACGCCGGTTATTTTCGTCGGGCGATACGACGAGACCACCCTCGGTCAGGTCGGGTGTCTTCTTGACGTCGTTAAATCCGGCGAGGACTGCCGTCTCGAAGGCTCGATTGAAATTGCTCGTGTAGACTTCACCGACAGGGATGCCGACCTGACGGATTGCGTCGCCAAATGCTTTCGCCAGCTCCTTGCCCTTTTGGTTGAGATTGCGCTGCTTGGCGATGTCATTGAAATTGAAGGGGTCGGTATCGGCTTGATCCGAGAATGTCGCGCCATGCCGAACAAGAATGACGTATCCACCCGAACGCAGCGATTGGACCAGCTGTTTGGGGTCTCGGATCAGACCCTCTGGCCCCTGGGATTGCGCCAAAGACGGTCCGATCAGGGTCATCAGGCTGGTCGCCACGACCAGACAGCCGACGGCTCTTCTTGAAAACACGCTCATCTCGTTTCTCCGTTGCGACATGCGCGGCGCGAGGCACCGTCATCACGACGGGCTCGTGCCGCGCGTAATGACCCGCGCCAAGGATAGCGTATTCCGCCGTTGAATTAATCGTGATCAGACCTCGTAGGGCGCAATAAGCGAAGCGCATTGCGCCGTCTGGCCGCACTTCCCATTGTTTCACCGCGACGTGGCGGAGAATATTTCCGGAAGGGGCATGCAAATTTGCCGCGACCGGTGAATTCGGCGAGGCATGAATGGCGCAATGCGCTTCGCTTATTGCGCCCTGCGTGCTCAGAACGGACGAGGTGAGCATCCATGAAGGATCTATTACCCCGCGCCGAGCGGATCAGCCGACTACTGAAGGAGCGCGGCGATACTATTGTCGTAGCTGAATCCTCAACCGGCGGTCTCGTTTCGGCAGCGCTCCTGGCCATGCCGGGCGCCTCGGCCTATTTCCTCGGCGGCGCAATTGTCTATACCCAGACCGCACGCAAGGTGCTCATCGATCTGGCCGACATATCGGCGCTGGGTCTGCGCGCCGCGACCGAGCCCTATGCGCGGCTGCTGGCGCAAACGGCGCGCGAACGCTTTGCGTCGACCTGGGCCTTGGCCGAGAGCGGCGCAACCGGGCCGATCGGCAATCGCTATGGCGACGCGCCCGGGCATTGCTGCCTCGCCGTGAGCGGGCCGGTCGAGCGCGCGCTCACGCTCGAGACGGGCGACAGTGACCGTGTCGCCAATATGCGCGTGTTTTCGGCCGCCGCGCTCGATCTCCTGGCGCAGGCTCTCTCTTCGTAAATGGATTACGGCCCTCGATCGTGATCAGGTACGAGCGGTGCATGGCGCCGACCGAAAACTGGTCAGCGCGAGAATCACAGCGTCTATCGTGCAAACCGGATCTCGAAAAGATCTGGGAATAAATCTTCCAGACCGCTGCTCTAGCTCCCCGGGCTCATCACGGATCGAGGGAGCTTGGCAATGACTTCTGATCGTCCCGCTCGCACAGGGATATAGTACCGTGACCGACTGCTCCCTGCCGGCTCGGCCGGCCTCTTACGACAAAAAGGTTTCGCTTGTGCTGCAGGGCGGAGGCGCCCTCGGCAGCTATCAGGCGGGAGTCTATGAAGCGCTCGCATCCTCCGAATACGTGCCAGATTGGGTGGCGGGCATTTCCATCGGCGCCATCAACGCCGCCATCATCGCCGGCAACGCTCCCGAAAACCGCGTGGGACAGTTGCGCAGCTTCTGGGAAGAAGTAACGTCTCGCCGTCAAACGTGGCCTTTAGCGCTTGCCCCGCTGGCTGAAGCCGAGCGCCGGTTGAGTTCGCTCGCCGCGTTGATGTTCGGGCAGCCCGGCTTCTTTGCACCGCGGCCGATGCTGGATTGGATCTCATTCCCAAAGCTCACCAGCTACTACAACACGGAGTCGCTCAAAAGCACGCTCGAGCGCCTGGTCGATTTCGATCGCATCAACGCCAAGACGATGCGTTTCAGCGTAGGCGCCGTGAACGTGCGCACCGGCAGCCTTACGTTTTTCGACAACGATACGATTGCCATCCGTCCCAAGCATGTGATGGCCAGCGCCGCCTTGCCGCCGGGCTTTCCGGCGGTGGAGATCAACGGCGAGCACTATTGGGACGGCGGGCTCATCTCCAACACTCCGTTGCAATACGTGCTCGACTTCCTCCCGCGCCGCAGCCGCCTCAGCTTCCAGGTCGATCTGTTTCACGCCCACGGACGCGTGCCGACGAACCTCGAGGAAGTCAACGAGCGGGAGAAGGATATCCGCTATTCCGGGCGCACACGCGCGGGGACAGAAGCACTGCGGGTGAAGCATGACGTGCGTCACAACATCAATGCGCTGCATGACATGCTGCCGCAAGAACTCAAGGAGACACCGCAAGCCAAGTGGCTCTACAATTTCGGATGCGTCACAACGATGGACGTTGTGCAGCTCATCTACCGCCCGCACGACTCGCAGGGCGCGGCAAAGGACTATGAGTTCGGCCGCGCGACGATGAATGCGCGCTGGGCACAGGGCTACTCGGATGCCCGTACCACGCTGTTTGCATCGCCGTGGCTCGCGCCGATGCCGAAAGAGGTCGGTGTGCGCGTGTTCGACGTCATGCACGAGATTCTCGTCAAGGACGCCGGGGCGGCGCCGGCCGGCACGTGGGCCGACATCGGGAAGACCCTCGCTCGATAGGCGGCTGGAGCCATGGGCATGGCGTATCTCATTCTGAACATTTGCGCGATGCCGTTTCCCGGCCCGCCGTTCCTAGGTGCGCCGTATTACTATGGCGACCGCGGGCCCATCATCGCCCATCGCTCCGGTCGCGCGGAGCCGGTGTCATGATCGTGCTGCTGGCCGTCACGCTCTACGCCGCGGTGGGCATCGTGATCGCGGCCGCGTTCCTCGCGTTTGGCGTCACGCGCGTGCTGCCCGCACCCGCCGCAGTGACGCTGGGTGCGCGGATTATGCTTTTTCCCGGTGCCGTCGCGCTCTGGCCCTACGTGCTCATCCGTTGGCTGAGATCGTCGCCATGACGCGATCGCAGCGGTCGGTGCACCGCCTGCTCTGGCCGGTCCTCGCCTTTGCAGTCGCGCTTGGCTTCGCGATGGCGCTGACGTTGCGGCCACCGCCCAACGCGGAACCTCCTCGCGCAGCAGAAGAGCTCAGACCATGAGTTCCGCGTTTCGCGCCGTGCAGTGGAACCGGACGAAGCTCGTTTACGACGGCATCCTGCTCGTCGGCGTGACGCTCTACATCGGCGGCTATCTGATCCTGGCCCATTGGCTCGACCCACCCAAGGATCTCCCGGCCGCGATCGATCTGCGCGTCCGCGCCTTCGGCAGCTGCGCATTCTTCATGCTGACGATCATTCTTTCGATCGGGCCTCTGGCGCGCCTCGATCGCCGTTTCCTGCCGATGCTGTACAACCGGCGTCATTTCGGCGTGTTGACCTTCCTCGTCGCCCTCGTGCACGCCTCGTTCATGGTCGAGTGGTACGCGGTCCAAAACGCGTTGCCGAGCCTTTACGACGAGCTGACCAAGCTTTCCGACTACGGCAAGTTCATCGGCTTTCCCTTCAAGGCGTTGGGCATCGTCACGCTCCTCATCCTGTTCTTGATGGCGGCGACCAGCCATGACTATTGGCTCGTCTTCCTGACGCCATCGGTCTGGAAGCGACTGCACATGGCGCTTTACGCCGCCTACGGGCTCGTCGTGATGCACGTGGCGCTCGGCGTCATGCAGAACGACCGCAATCCATTCATCCCGGCAATGCTGGCAAGCGGCTTTGCCCTCGTGACGCTGCTCCATGTGGTCGCCGGCTGGCGCGAGCGCGCGGGCGATCGCGCCGGCGCCCACGGCAGCGAAGGCTGGCTCGCAGTCGGGCCACCGCTGTCGATCCCGGACAAAGGTGCGCGCATTGTTACTCCGCCGGACGGCGAACGCATTGCAGTTTTCCGCGATGGCACGCAGATCGGGGCGCTCTCCAATCTTTGCGCCCACCAGAATGGGCCGATCGGGGAGGGGCGCATCATCGACGGCTGTGTGACCTGCCCGTGGCACGGCTATCAGTACCGTTTGATGGATGGTTGCGCGCCGCCGCCCTTCACCGAGAAGCTCGTCACTTACCGCGTGCGCATCGCCCACGGCGTTGTCGAGGTTGACCCGCGCCCACTGCCGCCGGGTACGGCGGCGGCGATGAGGTATGAGTGACATGAGCGCGATGCAGATAACGGCGATACCGCAATCTCGGTGCGCTCACTCCCCCTGAAACATCAGAGGCCTGTCAGAGGAATTTCTTGAGTCCTCGCGGTTGCGAACGGCTGGGGTCCTGCCGTTCGTTGGAAAGATAGACTCGGAACTGCAAATCGTGGACTACGAAATTCTGTCGGGGAATAAATCGTTTGCTCGACCGGTCTCGTCTCCGCGGTGACTGCTTCGCGTGCCGAGCAGGCTTTCATGCGAACAATCGTTCTCCCCGCGGCCGCGCTGGCCGCACATGACCTAGAGTGGCAGCTCGCCAAAAATGTGCTTGTGCGAGATCATCGTCGATCTCGATTGGGCACGATAGTGGAAAAGGAAGAGAGCCATGAGTGGGATGATCATGCATGGTTCGGATTGGGTGCCACTTCGCGGCATTGACCAGCGCCGGCTGAGCGAGGCCCGTCTGCAAGCCCATTATGCGGTACAATGGCTCGCGCGGGCCGCGCGGGCCTATGTCCCGCCGCAGCCGGACGACGGGCACACGAATCTCGGTTGGGACGGCGCCCTTGGCGGCTTTACCACGCATCCGTTGAAAGACGGCGCGTGGCTGAGCTTGAAAATTACTGATCTCACGCTCGCATTGCATGTCGGCGAGGGAAGCACGCACGTCCAATCCTTTTCTCTCGACGGCCGCCCGGACGCGCAGGCAGGCCAGTGGTTGAGCGAGCAGCTCGGCGCACGAGGGCTCGATGCGCACGCTCTTGACGCGCCTTCACCGTACGAGATGCCCGCGCACGCCGTCTCCCAAGGCGCGGCCTATAGCCCGTCCGGCTTGACCGATACGTTGGCCGAGCTTGCGGCATGGTTCGCCAATGCCGGACTTTCGCTCGGCTCCATCCAAAGACAAATGATTGGGCGCAAATTGGCGGCCTCGCCTGTGCGCTGCTGGCCGCACCACTTCGATATCGCTACTTTGACCACAGTCCCGGTGCGGAACGCTGACGCCACCGGATATGTCGGCGCCGGGCTTTCTCCCGGAGACGAATATTACGACGAGCCCTATTTCTATGTATCGGTCTATCCCGAACCCGATCCTGCGGCGCTACCGAGCCTGCCAACGCTCGGTCATTGGCATCTGCGCGACTTCATGGCGGCCGTTGCGACGGCTCATAAGATCGTTGCGGCCAAGAACCAACAGGCCGAGACCGACGATTTCCTGCGGGCCGCGGTCGACGGCGCGATCAAGGTCTTCAGCTGAAGCTATTCGCGATGTTCAAGGACGAGCTTCAGCGGCCCAGATGTTGCGTGGTCTCGGTCAGTGAGACGAAGCGATTTCATCACGTTGCTCGGCGGTGTGGCGGCAAGTCCGCTCACGGCGCAAGCGCAGCAGAGCGCGCATGTGTGGCGCATCGGGATACTTGCGTCGCAGCCATTGCCGCCGCTCCAGAGGCTTGCAACGAAGCTGCATGAGTATGGTTATATTGAAGGTCAGAATCTGCATTTTGTATCTCGCTTTGCGGAAGGTCGGACGCGGCGGCGAATGCTGACAGACTCCTGAAATTCTCCGAGCCGAAGGGCGAAATCATGATCCGAACGCCGGTATGTGACCTCCTAGGCATAGATCATCCAATCGCGCTTGGCGGGATGGGATCCGTGTACGCCCCTGAACTGGTGGCAGCCGTGTCCGGCGCAGGCGGTCTCGGCGCGATGGGCTGTCATTAACTTGACGCCGGAGCAGGTTCGCGCCGGGACCGCGGCAATTCGCGAACGCACGAACCGGCCCTTTGCCTTGAACTTCCTCCTGTTCGATATCGAGGAAGATTCTCTCGCCTCGGCGCTCGCTCTGCGGCCGTCCGTGATTGCCTTTGCCTGGCCATTGCCGCAGCAGGATGTGAAGCGGTATGTGGAGCGCGCCCATGCCGCAGGCTGCAAAGTCACGTTCATGGCAGGCGGCGTGCCGGAGGCGGTGCGAGCTGCGCAGGCCGGGGCCGACGTCATCATCGCGCAAGGCACCGAGGGCGGAGGTCATGTCGGCTGGCAGACGACCATGACGCTCGTGCCTATGGTAGTGGATGCCGTCGCTCCCATTCCGGTGCTGGCGGCAGGTGGAATTGCTGACGGCCGCGGACTGGCGGCGGCAATCATGCTCGGCGCCGACGGCGTGCTGCTCGGAACCAGGTTCCTGGCCAGCCGGGAGTCCTCGCTCCATCCCAATTTCAAGCAGGCGATCCTGGAAAGCGATGGGCACGACACGCTGCTCTCCGAAATACCGGATATCGCGGCTGGGCTGGTCTGGCCCGGGGCGATGTCACGCTCGCGGCGCAACCGGTTCATCGAACGATGGGCAGGACGTGAATGGGCGCTACGCCAACGCCAAGCGGAGGCAAAGGCAGCGTTGCAAACCGCGCGCAAGGATGGGGATACCGACGAAGCGGTCCTGTCGATGGGTCAAGATGCGGGGCTCATTCACGACATCGCTCCTGCTGCCGAGATCGTTGGCCGGATTGCCGAAGAGGCCGAACGCATATTGACCGGCCGGGTTGCGCGGTTCATCAGAGTCCTGCCCCAGTAAACAGGAGGCATGTGATGCCTGGTAAGTGGATCAAAGTCCGTTCGAGCGACGGTGGTGACTTCGACTGCTACGTCAGCGTTCCCGATATCGGCGGACAGGTTCCGGCGGTTGTGCTTGCTTCTGCGGTTCATGGCGTCGATACCGACATCATCGCGATTGCTGACGAGTTCGCGACACGCGGCTTCATCGCTGCCGCGCCGGACCTGTTCTGGCGCACGGTTCCGGGCCCGCTCTCTCACGACGATGGCCGTGCCCAGGAGCGTTCGCAGCCGCGGCTCGAGAAGATCAAACAAGGCGAGGCCGATATGGCCGATACGCTGGCGCGGCTCGGCGAACTGCCGCAATTCAACGGGAGCGCCGTGGCGATGGGCTTCTGCTACGGAGGCCCCTATGCCGTCCTCGGGCCGAAACGTCTCGGCTGTGCCGCCGGCATTTCCTGCCACGGCACCCAGATGCTCGATTACCTGCACGAATTCGAGGGCGTCTCCGCGCCTGTTTGCATTCTATGGGGCGATCGGGACCACCGCGCTCCGGACGAGGTGTTGAGCGCTTATCGCGCGCTGGCATCAAGAAAGAGCAATGTGGAGCTGCATATCTTTCCAGGCGTGCAGCACGGCTACATGATGCCAGGAAGTCCCAAGGCCTTCGACCCGCGGGTGCGGGAGTTTTCCATGACGCGTGCCGTGGCAATTCTCGAACGGTTCGGTTCGAGCACAGTGCGCAAAGGTCTGCGCGAGGCTTCGTGACCGCCCGCATGCAGAGCCGAGCCCCGGTATTCCTCTGAGACCTTCGCAACATCGCGGAGAAGCGTCATGGCGAAGTTCACGATCCAGCCGCACGGCCGATTGCAGGAATGGATCGCCCACGAGAAGGGCTATTTCCGCGATGCGGGCCTCGATTATGAATTTCGCGGCGGCTTGTCGGCGGAACGCAAGAAAGAGGTCGACGCCAGCGGCAAGATCGTGGACGTGTTTTCGGCGCGTTCGAATTCCAGAGCGTTACAAGTCACGCATCGATGTGCGTCGCTTCTCGCCCGGCGAGCGAATCGTGTTTTTGCCATATGGTGAGGAAATCTACGCCAAGACCCAGGCCTGGCTTCAGGAGCGCGGGATTTTCAACACGCAGGCTTCGGCGGTGGACTACGCGACTGCGGTCGCTACCTAAGATGAACGGTGCTTGGAGTGCCACGTGATCTGCAACCATTTCTGCAGCGCAGCTAGCGCATTTTCATTTGTATTCATAATTAGGCCGCACCCTCTGTGTGCTTCCCTCCCCCTTGTGGGAAGGGAATGGGGGGGTGCGTGTGAGCCAAACCTGGTGCATGACCGCGCCACGCTCACTGGCTCGCATGATTGGCGCAATGCGCTTCGCTTATTGCGCCCTACGTGCTTGGTTGAACTAATCGTGATCAGGTACGAGCGGGGGATGGTGCCCAAGCACGTAGCCCGGATGAGCAAAGCGACATCCGGGTTCTGCTAATCCAACCGAACCGCAGCATATTACCTCGGTACGCCAGAAGACGACTGGACGGTCGCCATTACCGCCAGCATCCCGGATTTCGCTACGCTCATCCGGGCTACTCCCTCTCGCTCAATCCGGGCCACTCCCTCTCGATGGCGCGCTTGCCGCGCCGATGCTAGCCTCCCGCGTGTAACTTAAACCAGCTGGGGGTAAACGCATGACGCGCATCGCCATCATCGACCGCGCCGACATGAACGCCGAGCAGGCGCGCGTCTACGACACGGCCAAGCAGACGAGCGGTATCGTCGGAGGGCCCTACCACGCCTATATCCGGCTGCCGAAACTGTTCGAGGCGTCGCAGAACATGCGCGCCACGCTCGCCTCGGGCCCGCTCTCGCGCCGCGAGCAGCAGATCGTCAACCTCGCCGTCGCCCGGCACTGGAACGCGCGCTATCCCTGGTTCGCGCAGGCGCGCAACTCGCTTTCCATCGGGATCGAGCAGGCAATCATCGACGCGATCAACGCGCGCAAGACGCCGAACCTGGCGGATGCCCGCGAGCGAACGTGCTTTGCCGTGGCGAAGGAAATTCTCGCCAACAAGGGGCTGAGCGACGAGAGCTACGCCGCCGCGGAAAAGACGATGGGGTTGGAGCACCTCGTGGCGTTGGTTGCTACGGTCGGCGCTTTTTCGACGACCTGCCTGACCGCGGCCACGTTCCAGATCGATCCGCCAGCGGACAATCCGATCCCGCTGGCGCAGTAGCCGCCGGTCATTTGCATCCTCGCGAAGCACCCCGCCATCATACTTTCGGCTAAGCGCCAATGCGCAAGTTCGAGCTAAAGTAGCAATGCAGAGCAAGCATCAGCCCAGGAATCGCTGCATTTGGCAGCGATTACGGAGGCGATCACAGTACCATCGCGCCTCTAACCCGCTTTTGTGATCGCCAAGGGCGAGAGGCGGCGCCGAGGTCGCGCGCAACTGCCTCGCGCATCAGCGCCGATATCTCCTGCCATCGCCCACCAGCTAAGAGGAGTGACGACCATGTCAGCACCGCGCGGAAAGTTCATCTGGTACGACGTTATGACGAGCGACACGAAGGCGGCGACAGCGTTCTACAGCCAGGTGATCGGCTGGGACGCGCAGGAACATTCCATGCCGGACAACCGCACCTATACGGTCTTCAGCAAAGGGCCAGCGATGGTTGCGGGGCTGATGGGCATCCCCGAGGAACTGTGCGCCGAGGGCGCCAAACCCTGTTGGTCTGGCTATGTCGCGACCGACGACGTCGACGCCGATGCCGCGCGCGTGGCGGCGGCGGGCGGCGCGATCAAGCGTCCGCCCGCGGACATTCCGAATGTTGGCCGCTTCGCCGTTGTCGCCGATCCCGGCGGGGCCGCGTTCCTGCTCTTCAAGCCGAACACCGAGGAGGAGCCGAAGCCGGTCGCGCCGATGACGCCAGGTCATGTCGGCTGGCACGAGCTCTACGCCGGCGATCTCGATCGCGAGTTCGCTTTCTACTCGCGGCTCTTCGGTTGGACCAAGGACCGTGCGATCGATATGGGCCCGATGGGCACCTACCAGACCTTCGCCACCGGCGGCGCGCCGTGCGGCGGCATGATGAAGGCCTGCGCGCAAGTGCCGGTTCCTGCCTGGAACTACTACATCGCCGTCGAGAGCGCGGCGAAAGCGGCCGACCGTGCCCAGACCCGCGGCGCCGAGATCCTGCACGGCCCGGCCGAAGTCCCCGGCGGCTCTTGGATCGTCCAGGCCCGCGACCCCCAAGGCGCCCCCTTCGCCATGGTGAGCGCGCACAAGTGAGCGACGTTAATCTCAGAGAAGCAGTAGCGGGAAGTCCCACCGGCGCACCCCCCATGAAGCGGGTTTCGTCTCGATGCAGCTGGATGGACAGCGGCACGTGCTTTGCCATGGTGGCCCGATCCAGCCGCCGCCGCTGTCGCCTCTTTTCTGCGCACCAGGCGGCAAAGGTCGTGAAGGGCGCACCCCAGCGCCGCTTGACTTTTGCACGTAGCGCGGTTGCTCGGTAACGCTTTGGCTCTCTTCATTAAATTACTGCGGTCGCAGCGGCGTCATTCACGTACGCGTTCTCCTTAAGCGACCTGCTCCCACAACGGCGCGCGTCGGGGACTGCCAAAAGATTAATCAGCCGCGGCGGCGCGCGGGCGAGGCGCAGCCGTGCAGGCGTGGAAAATTCTTTGTCTTGCAGTTGGATATCGCCTTTGAGGCGTTGGCATGAGGCTTGCGAATCCCCGCACGTCGCGCGGGTTACCTCACAGCGGGACGTCAGCGCCGACTGATCCAACAGCACAAGGAGCAACCGATGGCATTCGACGGATTCTCACGCCGAAAGTTCCTGGAAGGGACAGCGGCTGCGGCTCTGGCTGGCACATTGCCGGCGCAAATGGCCTTCGCGAAGGACTTGGTCGTCGGCTTCATCTATGTCGGCCCGAAGGACGACTATGGGTATAACCAAGCCCACGCCGAGGGGGCGGCCATCGTCAAATCAATGCCCGGCGTCAAGGTGCTGGAGGAGGAAAAGGTCGCCGAAACCCTCGACGTTCAGAAGACCATGCAGAGCATGGTCGAGCTCGATGGCGCGTCGCTGCTGTTTCCAACGAGTTTCGGCTATTTCGATCCGCACATGCTCCGCGTCGCGGAAAAATACCCGAAGATCGAGTTCCGTCACTGTGGCGGGCTGTGGACGAAGGGCAAGCATCCGGCCAACACCGGCTCCTACTTTGGCTATATCGGGCTCGGACAATATCTCAACGGCATCGTTGCCGGTCACGTCTCGAAGAGCAAGAAGCTGGGCTTCGTCGCGGCGAAGCCCATTCCGCAGGTCCTGCAGAACGTCAATAGTTTCACGCTCGGCGCGCGCACGGTCGATCCGAGCATCACGACGCAAGTGATCTTCACCGGCGAGTGGTCGCTGCCGGTGAAGGAGGCCGAGGCCGCAAACAGCCTGGCCGACCAGGGCATCGATGTCATAACGGTGCACGTCGACGGCCCGAAGGTCGCGATGGAGACGGCAGAGCGGCGCGGCATCTATTGCTGCGGCTATCACGCCAACCAGCAGAAGCTCGCGCCGAAGGGATATCTGACCGGAGCCGAGTGGAACTGGGCGAGCGTGTATAGGAGCTTTGTCGAGAAAGCGCAGAAAGGCGAGCCGCTACCCAATTTCGTTCGCGGCGGCCTGGCGGAGGGGTTCGTCAAGATGTCGCCCTACGGGGCGGCAGTTCCCGAAGCGGCGCGCAAGCAGGCCGATGCGGTGAAGGCGCAGATTCTCAAGGGCGGCTACTCAGTATTTAAGGGGCCGCTCAAGGACAATCGCGGCAGAGAGGTCGTTGCGTCAGGCAAGGCGTTCGTCGAAACCGCCATCGAGCTTGAGTCCATGGACTACCTCGTCGAAGGGGTTGTCGGCTCGACCGCCTGACCATGGTTGTTTTTTCCGCCGCCGCGGAGGAGGACGCGGAGGCCTACGTCCAGTCGCTTAGAGCCGAGTCCGCCTTAGATACGAGTTATCCGCTCAGACGAGCGCTCGAGGCGCTGCTCGTGCCCCTGATGGCGCTCGTGCTTGCGGCCGGCGCGTTCTCGCTGTTTCTCCTCTTTCTGGAGAAGTCACCCGTCGATTTCTTTGCCTTGGTCTGGCGCGGCGCCTTCGGCAGCTGGTTCTCCTTTCAGAACACGCTGCAGCGGGCCGCGCCCCTTCTGTTGACCGCGCTTTGCGTCGCTCTTCCGGCCCATCTCGGCCTTGTCGTCATCGGCGGCGAAGGCGCAGTGGTGCTGGGCGGCCTCGCCGGCGCGGCCGTCGCGCTGCCGCTTCTCGGGGCGCCGCCGGTGATCGTGCAGCTTGCAATGGGACTTGCGGGCATCATGGCCGGCGCGGCCTGGATCGGATTTGCCGGCTGGCTGCGTGCGCGGCGCGGGATCAACGAGACGATCTCGAGCCTTCTGCTCGCGTATGTGGCGCTCGCGGTCTTCAATCACATTGTCGAGGGGCCGCTGCGCGATCCGCTGAGTCTCAACAAGCCCTCAACCGCGCCGATCGGCGATGGCAACATGCTTGCGACGCTTCCTGGCACCGACGTTCATCCGGGGCTCGCTTTCGGCATCATCGCCTGCCTCGCATTCTGGGTGCTCATCTATCGCACGAGCTTCGGTTTTTCTTGCCGCGTCACGGGGGGCAATATCCGCGCCGCGCAACTGCAAGGGCTGCCGGTTGCCCGCTTGATCGTCATTGCCTGCGCGCTCGGCGGCGCCTGCGCCGGACTTGCCGGAGTGATCGAGGTCGCTGCCGTGCACGGCAACGCCAATGCGTCGCTCGCGGCAGGCTACGGCTATTCCGGCATCCTCATTGCATTCCTGGCACGCCACAATCCCCTGGCGATCATGCCCATGGCGCTTCTCGTCGGCGGCATCACGGCAAGCGGCGGCCTCGTGCAGCGCAGACTCAATGTGCCGGACGCCACCGTGCTGGTGCTGCAAGGCATGATCTTCTTCTCGATTCTCACGAGCGAGACTTTCTACGGTCGCATGCGCTGGTTTCAGCCGCGGAGAACCGTGTGATGGACCAATTCAGCACTGTTGCGGTCGCGCTGCTCGCAGGCTCGCTGCGTGTGAGCACGCCGTTCTTGTTCGTGAGCATCGGCGAATGCCTCACCGAAAAGGCCGGGCGGATCAATCTCGGCAACGAAGGCGCGCTCGTGCTCGGCGCGATGCTCGCCTACGCGACGTCGTACGAAACCGGCTCCCCGTGGCTCGGTCTCCTTGCCGCCATGCTCGGCGGCGCGGCGCTCGGCGCAATTCACGGCGCAGTGTGCGGACTTGCCCGCGTCAACGACATTGCGATGGGAATTGCCCTTATGCTCGGGGGCACCGGTATCGCGTTCTTCTTCGGTAAGCCCTACGTGCAGCCGAGCGCGCCGCTGCTGCCGACCATTCCGCTTGGGTTTTGGTCCGATGCATCGCAGGTGCGCAGCGCGCTCGATGTGAGCCCGCTGTTTTTTCTAGGGCTAGGCCTTGCGTTGGCGCTCGCCTGGATATTTCGCAACACCCGGGCGGGCCTCAAGGTGCGCATCGTCGGCGACAGTGCGGATGCCGCGAAGGCCATGGGCCTGCCGATCGAGCGCATCCGCTTGCTCAGCACGGTGATCGGCAGCGGGCTTGCCGGCATCGGCGGCGCGTTCCTGTCGCTGTGTTATCCGGCCAGCTGGAACGAGGGCCTCTCCTCCGGTCAGGGCTTGGTGGCGGTCGCCCTTGTCGTCTTCGCTCGCTGGAATCCGCTCAACTGCATCTACGCGGCGCTTCTTTTCGGCGCCGCAGGTGCGCTGGGCCCATCGCTGCAAACGATCGGCATCAGCAAAGGCTATTACCTGTTCTACGCGGCCCCCTATGTGCTCACGCTGGTCATGATGATACTGACCGTTACACCGGGCCGCTCACTGCGCGGGATGCCAGGCGAGCTTTCGTTGGTGCGCTGAAGAGGAGGAAACCATGAGCGGATTGGGCGGACTGAACAAGTCCCCGAGCGGGGTCGTTATTGGGCTCGTTCAGCTGCAATTGCCGGTGGTCGCCACGCCGGCCGATCTGGCCCGGCAGACGCAGACGATCGTCGCCATGGTGGGCAAGGCCAAGCGTGGCATGCCCACGATGGATCTCGTCGTCTTGCCCGAATACGCGCTGCACGGCCTATCGATGGACACCAATCCGCAGATCATGTGCTCGCTCGACGGGCCAGAGGTCTCGGCGTTCCGCCAGGCCTGCCGCGACAACGACATTTGGGGCTGCTTCTCGCTGATGGAGCTCAATCCGGCGGGCAACCCGTACAATTCCGGCATCCTCGTCTCCAATAAGGGCGAGATCGCCCTTTATTACCGCAAGCTGCATCCCTGGGTGCCGGTCGAGCCGTGGGAGCCCGGTGACCTCGGCATCCCGGTCGTCACCGGACCGAAGGGCGCAAAGATCGCGCTCATCATCTGCCACGACGGCATGTTTCCCGAGATGGCGCGCGAGGCCGCCTACAAGGGCGCCGAGATCATGCTGCGCACTGCGGGCTACACCACGCCGATCCGCGAGTCCTGGCGCTTTACCAACCAGGCGAACGCGTTCTGCAACCTCATGATCACCGCCAATGTGTGCATGTGCGGCTCCGACGGCACGTTCGATTCCATGGGCGAGGGCATGATTGTGAACTTCGACGGAACTATCCTGGCGCACGCAACGTCCGGACGGGCGAACGAGATCATCACGGCGGAGGTGCGCCCCGATCTCGTCCGCGAGGCGCGCATCCACTGGGGAGTCGAGAACAACATCTACCAGCTCGGCCATCGCGGGTTCACCGCGGTCGCCGGCGGCGCCGGGGACTGTCCCTATACGTATATGCGGGATCTCCTGGCAGGCCGTTACCGGTTGCCCTGGGAGAACGACGTGCGCACGACCGATGGGACCTCCTGCGGTTTCCCCACGCCGACGCGGCGCTACGGTTCCTCTCGTCAGGAGGCGGCCGAATGAACCTGCTCTCGCGTGCCGATGCCCGCTCCGAGCGCCGCTACGTGACGGCCGACCCATACGCGTGGCCGTACGACGGTGATCTCGACGCGCGCAACACCGCGCTGATCGTCATCGATATGCAGACCGATTTCTGCGGCAAGGGCGGGTACGTCGACTGCATGGGATACGATCTTTCGCTGACGCGCTCGCCCATCGAGCCGATCCGCCGCGTGCTCGCCGCGATGCGGGCGAAGCATTGTCACATCATCCATACGCGCGAGGGACACCGGCCGGATCTGTCCGATCTGCCCGCGAACAAGCGCTGGCGTTCGCAACAGATTGGCGCCGGCATCGGCGATCCCGGACCGTGCGGCCGCATCCTCGTGCGCGGCGAGCCGGGCTGGCAGATCATTCCCGAGCTCGCCCCGCTCGATGGCGAAACGGTCATCGACAAGCCCGGGAAGGGCAGCTTCTGTGCCACCGATCTCGAGCTGATCCTGCGCACGCGCGGCGTTCGCAACCTCGTGCTCACCGGCATCACCACGGATGTCTGCGTGCACACCACCATGCGCGAGGCGAACGACCGCGGATTCGAATGCGTGCTGCTGGAGGATTGCTGCGGCGCGACCGACCACGGCAATCATCTCGCTGCCCTGAAGATGATCAAGATGCAGGGTGGCGTCTTCGGAGCGGTGAGCACGAGCGACGCGCTCGTCGCCGCGATCTAGGGCGTATTGAGGTGAAGTGGAATCAGCGCGACCCACAAGGGGGAGGGGAACAGACCGAGTGCGCGGCGTGATCATGCATCCAACACAAATGAGAACGGTCTAGGGAGCGAGCTCCATGCGAGCGATTGCGGTCGAAGCCGTCGGGATCACCAAGCGCTTTGGCAGCTTCACGGCGTTGGACAGCGTCTCGCTGCGGATTGCCAAGGGGACGGTGCATGCCCTCCTCGGCGAAAATGGTGCAGGGAAGTCGACCTTGGTGAAATGTCTGCTCGGGTATTACCAGGCCGACGGCGGAGCATTCCTGGTCGATGACCGCGAAGTCGAGATCCGGCGGCCGGCAGATGCCGACCGATTAGGTTTGGGCATGGTCTATCAGCATTTCACGCTCGTGCCGTCCATGACGGCGGCGGAAAATCTGGTGATGTCGCGAGCAGACGTGTCTCAGGTCATTGATTGGCCGGCCGAGCGCGCGCGCCTCGAGACATTCCTGCAGAAGATGCCGTTCCGGGTCCCGCTCGGCGTCCCCGTCGGGTTGCTTGCAACCGGTGAGCGCCAGAAGACGGAGATCCTGAAGCAGCTCTATCTCGACCGCCGCTTCCTCGTGCTCGACGAGCCGACCTCGACGCTCACCCCGGCAGAGGCTGAGGAGGTGCTGGGCTTGATTCGCGACCTCACTGGGCGCGGCGAAATCACGACCGTGATCATTACCCATAAGCTCAAAGAGGTCGCCGCCTTTGCCGATGAAGTGACGGTGCTGCGCAGGGGCCGCGTGGCCGGCGGCGGCAGTGCACGCGAGCTTGGCCCAGCCGACCTCACCGAGCTCATGATTGGCGAGCTCGAGGTGCCCGGGAACGCGGGGCGCCGCGAGATCGCGGACCACGCGCCTCGGCTGCGCCTGCGCGGCCTTCGCAGCGAAGCCGATCTCGGCCGTGCTGCGATTGACATCGAGGCGTTTGATGTTCGTGCCGGCGAAATTCTCGGGGTGGCCGGCATCTCCGGCAACGGACAGACGACGCTCGTCGAGATCATCGGCGGCCAGCGCAAACCCTTGGCTGGTGAGATCGTCGTGTCCGGCGAACCCTATCACGCGACCCGAGAGGAGGCACAATCCTTGAAGGTTCGCGTGCTGCCGGAAGAGCCGTTGCGCAACGCTTGCGTGCCGGCGATGAGCGTGCGGGATAACCTCAACCTGCGCCGTTTCGACCGCAACAGGGACGGCACTCCGCGTACCTGGCTCGACCGCACCGATATGGCGGACTGGGCGCGCCGGATGATCGCCACCTTCGGCATCAAGGCGTCATCGGATCAGGTGCCGATCTCGACGCTTTCCGGCGGCAACGTGCAACGTAGCGTGCTCGCTCGCGAACTCGACGGCACGGTCGCGCTCCTCGTGGTTTCGAATCCCTGCTCTGGGCTTGACGTGAAGGCAGTGAGCGAAATCCGCGCCCGGATCATGGCGGCGCGCAATGCGGGCACCGCGGTCCTGTTGCTGTCGGAGGATCTCGACGAGATCCTTGAGCTCTCCGATCGGATCGTCGTCATGCGCCAGGGTTCGATCGTCTACGAGACCTCCGGCGCCGGCAGCGACGCGCGCACCATCGGCGGCTATATGGTAGGGCGGGCGTGAAGTTGCCCTTTGCAACGAGCGCATTAGAAAGGCTTTAATCGCTTCGTTCCCCCAGCGCGCGGAGGGGTCCTGAGGTGGCAACTTTCCATCCGAGCAACCCCGCTTACGAGAGTCGGGTTCGCGCGAGCTTCGCAAGGCAAGGACACATGCATACGCTCTCGGCCTCGTTGGAGAGCGTGGCTCCAGGGCTGGTGGAAATTGCCCTCACGCCGGGTTCAGCGGTATCGCAGCAGCACGGCTTCGTGCACGCGGGCGCTCTCGCGGCCATCGCGGACTCCGCTGCTGGTTACGCCGCGCTCAGCCTCATGCCGCCGGGGGTCGGCGTGCTCACGACCGAGTTCAAAATTAACCTCCTCGCGCCCGCCGAGGGGGAGCGCATTCTTGCGCGAGGGCGTGTCATCAAGGCTGGTCGGACACTGACCTTGGCTCAGACGGAGGTGTTCTCGCAGACTGCGGGCCAGGAGAAGCTTGTTGCCTTCCTCACCGCAACGCTGATGACCGTCGAGGGGCGAGAAGGCGTCAATGACTGAGCGCGTAGCCCGGATGGACCCCCGCGAAAGCGGGGGGACATCCGGGTTCTGCCCTCCCACCGCGGAGCGATAGGTCACTACTTTCAGACAATGGTGCTAGGCCACACGGGCAGCCTTTCCGACGCTCGCCATAACCGACCTCGCATCCAGCATCCCGGATTTCGCTACGCTCATTCCGGGCTACTTGCTGTGCCCAGGTAACCACGCGATCGGCATCCGCCGCTGCTGGCCATTATCAGCGCGACCCCCGACGAGTTTCCGCTGCGGTTCACTGAAGCGTCGGATATGATCGGCACCTCTACATGCAATTCGGCGGAGATCATGATGCCGGACCAGACGAGCGAGAAAGCCGAAGTGAAAATGTACTCGGACTTCAAGAGTCCGTATGCCTACTTGGCGTTCGATCCCGGCATGGCGCTCGGGCAGCGTTTCAACGTGCGCGTACGATGGATTCCGTTCCAACTGCGACTCAAAGGGAAGGGCGAGCGCAGCGTTTATTCCGAATACAAAGTCAAATACTCCTACATGGACGCCCGGCGCTGGGCGAAACCGCGCGGTCTGTGGATTCGCGGACCGCTGAAGATTTATGACACCACCCCTGCCGCGATCGGAGGCTTATTCGCCGAAACGCAGGGCCGGTTGCTCGACTTTGGCCGAATGGCCTTCAAGAAATTCTTTCTTCGCGAGTTCGAAGCCGATCAGCCGGAAGCCGTGGCTCGGCTGATTGCCGACCTTGGCCTATCCGACCAACATTATTTCGAATATCTCGCCGGGGAAGGCCGCGAGGCCTACGAACGCTGTCAGCAAGAGGCGGCCGCGGACCACGTGTTTGGCGTACCTTTCTTCCTGTTCGCGGGCGAGCCGTTCTGGGGTTACGACCGGCTTGTGCTGCTCGAACAGCAACTGGAGGAGGCGGGCCTCGCAATTGGCGACAAGGCAGCCTGAGCGGCATTGGAACGCGCCGCAGCGCGGAGGCGGCTGCCCCGGACATGGGACATTTTCTTTTCGGATCAACGCAGCGAGAAGGCGATGAGTGCCAAATTGCCGATGCTCACGGGCTATCGCGTGCTCGACATTACCCAGTTCGTCGCGGGCCCGACTTGCACGCGGATATTGGCGGAGCTGGGCGCCGAGGTCATCAAGCTGGAGCTGGCGCCATACGGCGACCGCGGCCGCGCCTCCGGCGACAAGCCGCGCGATGCCAAATTCAAGACGTGCTCGCAAAGCACGTACTTTTTCCAGCACAATCACTCGAAAAAAAGCCTGGCCGTCGATATCAAGCAAGCGCGCGGCCGTGAGCTCGTCCGGGCGATCGTACCGAAGGTCGATGTGCTGGTTGAGAACTTTGCCCCCGGCGTGATGGCGCGGGCGGGCCTCGGCTATGACGAATTGAGCGCCATTCATCCGGCGCTCATCATGTGCTCGATCTCCTTGGCCGGGCAAACCGGTCCGCTCAGTCGAAAGCCCGGCTTCGACTACATGGGCGCGGGCTATGCGGGCATCACCTCGCTGATCGGCGAAGCCGATCGCGGTCCGGCACAATTCGCAACCGCAATCGGAGACCACGCAACAGGGGTGACGGCGGCGATGTCCATCGGCTTCGCCCTGCTGCACCGCGAGCGCACCGGCGAGGGGCAATACATCGACTGCTCGCTCGTCGATACGTACTTCAACATGCACGAAGTGAACGTTCCGAAATCGTCGTTGCGCGGATCATCGTTTGCTCCGAAGCGCGCGGGCTCTCTCCATCCGGACGGCGGGCCCACTGGAGTGTTCCGATACCGCGGCGAAGAGTTCATCGCGATCATGGTGATGCCGTATCAGTGGAGCCAGATGATCAAGGCGATGAACATGCCGGAATTGGCCGATGATCCGCGCTTCAACACGCCGCGGGCCAGACGCGACAACAATGCCGCGCTCAAGCACATCATCGAGGGCTGGCTCGGCGGTTTTCCGAGCCGCGATGCGGCCGTTGCGGCGCTGGAGGCGGAACGTGTGCCTTGCGCGCCGGTTCTCACTCTGCACGAGGCCATGGCCCATCCGCATTTGCGCCAGCGCGGAACGGTCCGGCGGGTCAGGGACGAGTCGATCGGCGAATTCGACATCCCCGGGCTGGCGGTGAAATTTTCCCGATGGGCGGATCGCAGCGACGTCGCTGCTGATCGTCTCGGCGAGCATAACGAAGAGCTCCTGCGCAAGCTGCTGTCCTTGACCGATCAGGAGATTGCAGGCCTTTACGCGGACAAGGTCTTGGTTCGCGATCCGCTTCTCGACGCACGCAGGGCGTAGCCCGGATGGACCCCCGCGAAAGCGGGGGGACATGTGGGTTCGGACCCCCAAGCGCCGAGCGACAGCTCATGCCGGTCAGTTGAACTTTAGGTTCGCCGCTTTGGCCAAGGCGAGAATTGAATCGATCTCCCGCCTGATCTGCGCATCGAAGGCAGCGGGCGTGATCGGCATCGGCTCCATGCCTTGCTGCGCGAGTTTCTCCCGCACGCCCGGCGCGGCTAACGCCTTCTGCGTCTCCTGGGCAAGCTTGTCAACGATCTCGCGCGGTGTCTTGGCCGGCACGAACAGCCCGGTCCAGAACGTGTAGTCGGAATTCTTATAGCCGGCCTCGATCGTGGTCGGCACATCGGGCAGCGCGGACGAGCGTTGCGGCGTGCTCACCGCGAGCGCCACGAGCTTGCCCTCTCGGATGAAGGGCAGCGCGGTGGCGATAGTCGAGCAAGTGAAGTCGACGCGCCCGGACATAATCTCGGTGAGTATCTCAGGCATCCCGCGGAACGGGACCTGCAAAGCCTCAAAGCCGGCGCTGAAGCGCAATATCTCGGCGGAGATGTGGGTCGCCGAGCCGACGCCGGCAGTGCC
>WNFR01001217.1_pt1 | contig 26757 bp, 28 predicted proteins | sample 5400221 | NCBI WGS metagenome assembly WNFR01 (sample SAMN13153357, study PRJNA577476) | soil metagenome | isolation source: 40 cm soil under Madrone tree | place: USA:California | collected 2016-06-14
AGAGGAAGCAGACACGCTGCCGGTGCCGACGGTGTCGCTACCGCCAGTGGACTCGCTGCAGATCGACGTTGCCCCACCGGTGGACAGTGCGCAGGACAGTCTCACGGGTAGACGCATAGACGCACAGGGGAGAACAGCGGACAGTAGTCGGGACAGCACACCCTGACCACTGCCACCTGTTCACCGCTGTGCGTCTATGCGTCCAGTAGTTGGGGTTTCTGTCAGTCTGTGGTCTGTCAGTCTACCAACCGCAGTGGCATGACGAGCGCCATGTAGCTCGCCGGATCATCCCACCCGACCGGCTCCACGGTGGCAGCGCGCTCGGGGGCTTTGAAGGTGAGCCGCACCTCGTCGGTGGGCATGTATTTGAGGATTTCGAGCAGGTACATCGCGTTGAACCCGATCTCGAGCGGCTCACCCTCGTAGGTGACCGCGAGCTCGTCCTGCGCTTCGCCCAGGTCGGGTGTCTGGACCGAGAACTTGACGGCGCCGCCGGAGAAGGCGAGCCGGATGCGGTGGGTCTGATCGCTCGCTACCACGCTCATGCGGCGCAGCGCGGCGGCCATCGCCGCCTTGTCCACCGTGGCGAACTTGTCGTTCTCGCGCGGGATCACCTGCTCGTAGTTCGGGTACGGCCCTTCGATGAGACGCGAGAATACCAGCGTCCCGCCCGCGCGGAAGCCGATGTGGTTGTCGCTGCGCGCGATCTCGAGAGCGTCCTCGGCCGCGAACAGGCGGCGGATCTGCTCGAGCGCCTTGGGGGGCACGATCAGGTCGGCGGTCGAGCCGCCCTGCGCCGGAACGTCCATCTTGGCGAGCCGGTGCCCGTTGGTCGCCACCATGCGCATGTGGTCGGGCCGGAGCTCCCACAACACGCCGTTCAGGATCGGCCGGCTCTCCTCGGTCGACGCCGCGAAGGCGACGTGCCCCACGAGCTTGTGCACCACGCCCGCCGCCGCATTCCACGCCCCATCGAACTTGACGGCGGGGAATGACGGAAACTCCTCGCGCGGCAAACCGAGAAGCTTGAACTTCGAGCGGCCGCACTCGATCGCGACGCGCGACTCGCCCGCCGCCGTGAACCGCACCGGCCCCGAGGGCAGCTCCCGCGCGATGTCCACGAGCTTTTTAGCCGGCAGCGTCACGGCGCCCTCGGCGTCGACCTCGGCCGGCACCGTCGTCGTGACCGCGATGTCCAGGTCCGTCCCGGAGAGCCGGAGGCCCTGTTTCGTCACTTCGACCAGGACGTTAGCGAGCACCGGCAGGGTCGTCTTGGCGGGGATCGCCGCCGCGACTCCGCTGAGTCCCTCCTGCAGCTGCTCTCGCGTGATCGTAAACTTCATCCGTCCCGTCGCCTTCCGCATTTTGTGGACTAAGAATCTACTACTGTACTATGATAGAACTACTAGTAGTAGTAGTAGAGAGCGGGGAAATGTGGGCGGTCAGCCTAACTGGTGTCCAGCGAAGCGACTCGGGTCCCGCCGTCGTCCAGGCCGTCTGTTGGGACTGTTGGTATCCCGGGCTTTCCCCACATCTCCGTGCGCTTCCCACACCCGCCCACACCGCTCGCTCCCAGATGTTGGCTACAGTGCGGACAACTCCTGGCGCGCCATTTCGACGCGCTCCTTGAACGTCCGGTCCCGCATCATCTGCCGCTCCACCTTGTCGACCGAGTGGATCACGGTCGAGTGGTCCCGTCCCCCGAACGCCTGCCCGATCTCCACCAACTGCATGCTCAGCATGTTGCGCGCGAGATACATCGCGACTTGCCGCGGGATCGTCAGGGTCTTGGTGCGGGCCTTCGAGCGGAGCCCTTCGGGGGTCACGCCCCACCGCCGTGCCACCACTTCCTGGACGCGATCGATACTGGGCGTGGGCTGCGCGCCATAGCCCGACGCCTCTTCCCCCTGCCGGATCTTGTCGGACAGGGCCTCGCGCGCCAGCTCGATGGTGACCTCGCGGTTCTTGAGCGACGCGAACAGGAGCAGCTTGATGATGCAGCCCTCGAGCTCCCGCACGCTCGAGCGGACGTGCTCCGCGATGAACCGCAGCACGTCGTCGGGAATGGTGAGCTCGAGATGATCCTGCTCCGCCTTCTTGCGCAGGATCGCGATGCGGTGCTCCAGGTCCGGATGGCCGATGTCGGCCACCAGGCCCCACTCGAACCGGGAGATCAGGCGATCCTCGAGCCCCGGGATCTCTTTCGGCGGCCGATCCGAGGTGAGCACGATCTGCTTGTGTCCCTCGAACAAGGCGTTGAACGTGTGGAAGAATTCCTCCTGGGTCATTTCCTTGCCTTCGAGGAAATGCACGTCGTCCACCAGGAAGAGATCCACGTCGTTGCGGTACCGGCGCCGGAACTCCGACATCGTGCGCGCGTGAATCGATTCGATGACCTCGTTGATGAACTGCTCGGCCCCGAAGTAGTGCACCCGCGTGCCCGGGTACTTGGTGAGCACGGCACGGGCGACCGCCTGCATCAGATGCGTCTTGCCGAGCCCCGTGGCGCCGTAGATGAAGAGCGGATTGTAGGTCTTGCCCGGTGCTTCAGCGACCGCGTGCGCGGCGGCCGCGGCGAGCTCGTTCGACTTCCCGATCACGAACGTCTGGAACGTATATCGCTCGTTGAGCGGCGTGGTGGGGACGCCGGACTTGTCGCTGGTCGCCGGCTCGCGTGGCGCCACGAAGAAGTCCATCTGAGGCCGCTGCTGGCGATCCTCCTGCACCCGGAACACGACCGCCGTGGGCCGCCCGAACACGCGCTCGGCCGCGCGCGCCAGCACGCTGGCGTGCTTCGACTCGTTCCATTCCACGGCAAATTGATCGGGAGCTCCGACGATCAGGCGACCGTCGTCGAGCGCGATCGGCACCGCGGGTTCGAGCCACGTCCGCACCGTAGCGTCGGGGAGTTCGCGCCGCGCCTCGTCGAGGAGTCGCTTCCAAGCTTCTTTAGTTGACTGCTCCATCCGCGAATGACTATGAGGTGGGACGTCCTGCAAGGGCGGCCCGAAAGTACGCGGCCCTTGTGGAAAAGTCAACCTTGACCGCCGCGTCGGCGACGGTGTACGTTTCCCGCCTCTCGAGAGGAATGTATGGGTCCGACGTATCGCCCGCGCAATCGGCGGCGCATCAACAAGCACGGGTTCCGCGCGCGGATGAAAGACGTGTGGGGTCGCGCCGTCCTGTCCCGCCGGCGGAAGAAGGGGCGCAAGCGCCTCACTGTCCGCCTGCCGTCCAAACACCGGAGTCACTAACGGGCGAGCGGTTCCCGCGGCGCGTGCGCCTGGCGCGCGGCCCGGAGCTCGCTGCCTGCTGGGAACAGGGTCGCCGCTTGCGTACCCCGCATCTCGACCTGGCGTGGCGCCCGAGCCCCGAGGGACACCCGCGGATGGCGATCGTGGTGCCCCGCTTTCAGTTCACCGCGGTGGCCCGCAACCGCTTGCGCCGGCGCTTGAAAGAGATTCTCAGACGCTATCCCATCGCCTCGCTCCCCGTCGTCGATCTCGTCGTGCGCGCGAAACGCACCGCGTACGCCGCGCCGTTCGCGCAGCTGCGCACCGAATTGACGACGAGCGTGACGCGTATCACGTGAATCTCCAACGCTGGCCGCGGCGCGCCGTCATGGCGCTGATTCGCGTCTACCAGTTGACGTTGGCGCATCTGGTCTTCACGCAGTGTCGCTTCGTGCCGTCGTGCTCGCGCTACACGTTCGAAGCGGTGGAACGCTACGGCGCACTCAGAGGTGCGTGGCTTGGCATCAAACGAATCCTGCGCTGCCACCCGCTGCACCCCGGCGGCTACGACCCAGTGCCCTGAGGATCGCTCGTGGAACGACGCATTATTTTGGCCGTTGTCTTGATGCTCATCGTGGCCGTCTTGCCGAGCGTCCTGTTTCCGCCCAAGAAGCCCGTCGGGCGGACGGGCGGACGGCAGGATAGCACGGCGACGGCCGCACCCGCGGGACCGGAGTCGGCTGCCACCCCGGCGCGACCGTCCGTCAGTCCGCCGGTCCCTCCGTCCGCCGGCGCTCCGGCGGAAACGGTGTGGGTGACGTCTCCCCTCTACCGCCTCGGCTTCACCACGCGGGGCGGCGCCCTGGTGCGCGCCGAACTGTTGGCCTACCGCTCGTTCGCCAAGGCCGATTCGGGACGGCCCGTCCAACTGGTCCGGGACGGGGCGCCGCTGCTGGTCTATCGGCGCTCGGGGGGAGGCGGCGATACGACACTCCTGTCCGACTGGAACCTGACGCCGAGCGCGACACGGATGCAGGTTGGGTCGGAAGGTGCGACCACGCTCACGTTCACCGGCGCGAGAGACGGCGCGCGGCTCACGCTCGAATACCGTTTCTTCCCGGCCGACTATCGCTTCGCCGTACGGGGACGCATGGAGGGATTCGGTCCCGCCGGCTCCACGGTGCTGCTCGGGTTGGGGGACGGGTTGCGGTCGGTCGAGGCCGACTCGATGGACGATTTCCGACACTACAGCGTAGTCACCAAGTCGACGAAGACGCAGCGCACGGACTTCGGGTCGGTCAAGCCAGGGGAGCGCAAGATCCTGGACGGGCCGTTCGAGTGGGCCGGTGTGAAGTCGAAGTACTTCTTCATCGCCGCGCTCGCCGTGGAGGACAACCAGCCGCGGTTCGGCGGGGCTGTCGTCGAGGGCGGCCCGCGCACGGCGTCGGCTTCGTCGCTGTTCGGCCGCTCGGCGGTCGCGACGCGGGCCGCTGTCGCCGTCACGCTTCCCGTGCCCCCCGCGGGCGGGTTCGACTACCAGGTGTACGTCGGGCCCCTCGAGTATCGACGGCTGTCGCACCTCGGTCATGATCTGGACGACGCCAATCCGTACGGCGGGTTCCTGCAGCCCATCATCCAGCCGGTGTCCGTGCTGGTCGTGAACATCCTGATCTGGATGCACGACCAGCTGAAGCTCGCCTACGGCTGGGTGCTCATCATCTTCGGGATCCTGGTCCGGCTGCTCCTGTGGCCGCTCAATCAGCGCGCCATGGAGTCGAGCATCCGGATGCAGGCGGTCGCCCCGCTCTTGAAGCAGATCCAGGACCGCTACAAGAACGAGCCGGAGCGGCTGCAGCGCGAGATGATGAAGCTCTACAAGGAGCACAACGTCAACCCGTTCGGCGGTTGCCTCCCGATGCTGCTGCCGATGCCGGTGCTGTTCGCGCTGTTCTTCGTGTTCGCGAACACGATCGAGTTTCGCGGCGTGCCGTTCCTCTGGCTGCCCGACCTGTCGCGCGCCGACCCGTACTACATCATCCCCATCGTGATGGGACTCTCGATGTTCGTGCTCTCGAAGGTCGGGCAAATCGGAATGCCGCCCAACCCGCAGACCAAGATGATGCTGTATTTCATGCCGGTATTCTTGACGCTGCTGTTCCTGAACTTCGCGTCCGGCCTGAACCTGTATTACGCCGTGAGCAACATCTTCAGTATCCCGCAACAGTATTTGATCGCGCGGCGGCGCCTGCGGGAGCAGGGGAAGCGAACGTAACCGGGAGGCGGCAAGCGGGAGGCGGGATGCGTGCTGTCTGATCCGATCGTCGCCCTCGCCACGCCCCCTGGTCGCTCTGCCATCGCGCTTATCAGGCTCTCGGGGAAGGGCGCGTTCGATGTCGCCGCGCGGGCGCTGCACCCGTTTCACCCCGATCCGCCCCGCACCGTCCGTCGCGTCCACGTCGTGCATCCCGCCACCGGCGCGCCGGTGGACGATGCACTCGCCGCCTGCTTTCGAGGGCCCCGCTCCTACACCGGCGAAGACCTGGTCGAGCTCTCGACCCACGGCGGGTTGCTCGTCCCCGCGGCCGCGGTCGCGGCGCTGGTGGCCGCCGGAGCGCGGCCCGCCCGACCGGGAGAGTTCACGCGCCGGGCGGTGCTGAACGGCAAGCTCGACCTGCTGCAGGCCGAGGCGACCGCCGACCTGATCGATGCCGGCTCGCCCGCGCAGGCGCGGCGGGCGCTGCACCAGCTCGACCGCGGCCTCTCGACGCGGCTCGACGAGCTCCGCACGGAGCTGCTCGAGCTCGAGGCCCTGATCGCCTACGAGATCGACTTTCCCGACGAGGACGAAGGCCCGGTGGCGCCGGAGCGCGTCGTGCGCGCGTGGCAGGTGGCGCGCGACCGGATCGCCCGGCTGCTCGACACGGCGCCCGAGGGAGAGCGGCTGCGCGAAGGCGCCTTGCTCGTGATCGCTGGACGCCCCAACGCGGGGAAGTCGTCGCTCTTCAACGCGCTGCTCGGCACGGAGCGCGCCATCGTGACGGAGATCCCAGGAACCACGCGGGATGCGGTCGAAGCGCACGCGGTGCTCGAGGGCTTTCCGTTCCGGCTGGTGGACACCGCGGGGCTGCGGGAGAGCGACGATCGCGTCGAGCGGCTGGGAATCGAGGTGAGTCGAAAGTATCTCGCGGCGGCGGATCTGGTGCTGTTCTGTGAGGACAATCGGGAAACGGGAAAGGGGAAAGGGGGAGGGGACGCGCGCGATGAGTTTCTGGCGCAGGTGAGTGCTCCAGTTGTGTTCGTGCGTACGAAGTCCGACCTGGAGGCGCCGTCCGACGGTCCGACGGTCCGGCCGTCCGTCGCCGTCTCGGTGGTGACGGGGGAGGGCCTCGCCGAGCTGAAGCGCCGGCTCGCCGAAGTCGCGTTCGGCCGCCTGCTCGTGCTGGGCGACGTGGAGCCGGTCGTGACGCGGGCCCGCCACCGCAGCGCGTTGCAGCGTGCCCTCGGCGAAGTCGAGGCGTTCCACGCCGCTCGGGAGAGCGGGGTGGACGCGGCCGCCGCGGCGACGCACTTGCGGGCCGCCGTGGGGGCGCTCGACGACCTGATCGGCGTCGTCACTCCCGATGATGTCCTCGATCGCGTGTTCGCGAGTTTTTGCGTGGGGAAGTGACCCTCCCGCTCGTGCTTGCTGACCTTGAGAATCGGCGCCATGTTTTCCGTCCCCTTCGCCCTGAGGCGCCCCGTGTCACTTACTACGTCAACGTTCCGATTCGCCACGTTAGGGCTAGTGGCGTTCGCGGCGTGCGCGCGCGACGCGCGCGTTCCATCCGAGCCGTCGGTCGCTCGGGCGCCGGCGTTTGCCGTCCAAGCGACAAACCGTGGGGGCCCAGCGCAGAACGGCCGTCACATCGTCACTTTCCGCGGCCAGATCCCAACCGACTTCGCCGCGCAGATCGGGCACCTTGGCGGCCAAGTCCTTTGGACGTCACCCGGGGCCGGCCTTGCTGTCGTGCGCGGCCTTTCCAGGACCTCGGCTGCTTCTCTGGCGAGCAACCAGAGCGTGGCCGAGGTTGACGAGGACGACCTACTTCGGCTCGACAAGCCAACGCTCGGCGCGGTCGATGCCGGCGGTGCCACGGGTCCGCAGAGCGCGGACAACCCGGCCGGAGCGGTACGATTCGCCCGCCAGTGGAACATGCGAGCGGTGCAGGTGGATGCCGCATGGGCTGCCGGGTTCCTCGGTTCCCCGAGCGTGTCGATTTTCATGCTCGACAGCGGGATTGACTACCTCCATAGCGATCTCGTGGGACGCATCGATCTGGATCGCTCCGTTGACCTGCTCGGCACGTTTGACGCTCCGGCCGTGGTCGGCAAAGACACGGTGATCGTTCCGTTCACGGAGGCGGACACGGTAGCGAAGTACTTCCCGACCCGGTTGCCGATCACCGATCTGTTCTTCCACGGCACGCACACTGGGGCCACCGTGTCGAGCAACGCCGTCCGAACGGCAGGCGTTACCTCGAAGACCAAGCTCGTCGCGGTCAAGGTGTGCGGGTACATTGACCTCTGCCCGTTCAGCTCGATCCTCGGAGGCGTGCTTTACGGCGCTGCCAACGGGGCGGACGTGATGAATCTGAGTCTCGCGGGCGCCTTCCTGAAGAACGGGAACAAAGCGTTCATCCAACTCATTGCCCGGGTCTTCGAGTTTGCGCACAGCCAGGGGGTCACGATCGTGGTGTCCGCCGGCAACGACGCTTTTAACCTCGACACGCACGGCAACATCTATTTCTCATTCTGCGATACGCCTGACGTCATCTGCGTTGCCGCGACGGGCCCTACTTCGGATGCGACGGGTCAGACCACCCTTACGGGTCCGTGGACCGATGTAGACGCGCACGCGTTCTACAGCAATTTCGGGCGCAAGGCTATTGACGTGGCCGCTCCCGGCGGAAACAGCTCGTTCGGCCCGGATCTACCAGCGCCAGCCAGCAGGGCCGTTTTCGTGTCGGCTCCCTGCAGCCAGACGGCGATCTTCACCGATGCGAACGGTGTGAAGTTTTTCCCGTGCGCCGCAAGTCCCATCTTCCTGATCGGTGCGCGAGGCACGAGCATGTCCGCGCCGCACGTCACAGGCACGGCAGCTTTGCTGGTGTCCATCCTTGGCCGGAATCCAGACGCGATCAAGGAGCGCATTGAGGAGTCGGCGGACCAGATCGGCAGCATACAGGTACGGGGATTCTACGGCAACGGCCGGCTGAATGTGGCTCGCGCCGTTGGGGCCATCCCCTGACGAAGTAGCCTAGATCGGATTGAGCGGATTAATTGAAAGGGCGGCGGCTCCTGCGAGGGCCGCCGCCCCGACTTTTTCGGCAACCCGAGAGGAGATCACCGAATGGACGTGCAGGCCCAACCGGTTCCCGCGATGCGCTCCCCCGAGCGCTGGCTCGCAGTTCTGCGAATCGCCGTCGGCCTGTGGTTCGCGAAGTCCATCTTCACCAAGCTGAGCGTCACGCTCGTCTGGGGCTTCCTGCCCGTACCCACCGCGTCGGATCGCTGGCTACACGTCATGCCGATCCTCGTCACGAAGTATGCGGAGGGCAATCCGATCGGCTTCTTCAGGGAATTCCTCTTGAACACTGTTGTCCCGAACAGCCACGTGTACGCCCAGCTCACGGCGTTCGGCGAAGCAGCGGTGGGTCTGGGGCTCGTGTTCGGATGCTGCACGACGCTCGCGGCGGCGATCGGATTGGTGCTGGTCGTGAACTACGGCCTCGCCGTGCAGTGGCAGGGCTCGGCACAGCAGGGGTTCCACTACATGCTCATCACCACCCTGATGGTGATGCTCGGCGCGCGCACGGGGCGAACGTGGGGCGTGGACGGCTGGGTGCGCGCCCACCGTCCCGGTTGGTGGCTGGCGCGAGTGCCGCTGGGTTAAGGGATGTACAGCAGGTCGTTGGGCCGCTCGCCCACCGGGATGGCCGCGACCGCCTTGCGAATTCCTGTGTCGATCACCGAGACGGTGTTGGAGCGTCCATCGGCCGTGTAGAGCCATCGGCCGTCGGGCGACAGTGCGATCCCCCAGGGCCGCCGCCCCACCACAATCGAGTCGATCACTGTCTGGCGCGCCACGTCGACGACGCTCACGCTCGCGGCGGCCCCTTCCGTGAGGTAGGCGAGCCGGCCGTCCGGACTGAACGCGATGCGCACCGGCTTGGTCTTGCCGTCGCGGATCGGGAACTGCCCCACCACGCTGTCCGCAGCCACATCGATGACCGTCACGTTGCCACCCGCCTCGGCCGACACCCAGGCGCGGGTGCCGTCGGGGGTCAATGCGACGGTGCGGGGATTGTCGCCTACGTGCAGTGTGTGCAGCAGGCGCCCGGTCTTCGCGTCGAGCACCGACACGGTGTTGTTCGTTTCCGCGGTGACGTAGAGCTTCCTGCCGTCGCGCGTGATCCCCACGCCCTCGGGCTCTACGCCCACCGGCGTCGAGAACAGCGTTTTGCCGCTCTTGATGTCGATCGCCGACGCGTGCGCGATCTCCTCGTTCGACACGTAGGCCGTCTTCCCGTCGGCGCTGAGCACCACGAGCTCGGGGTCGCGGTTCGCAGGGATCGTCCGCGTCATCTGGCCGCTCGCCACGTCCACGACGCCAAGGGCGTCGTCCTGCCCCAGGGCGACGTACACCGTCCTCTTGTCGGGGCTCAGCGCCATGCCGCGCGGGCGCTTGCCCACCGGGATGGTCGCGACGACGGCGTTGGTGCGTGAAGAGACGACGGAGATGGTGTTGGGGATTTCATTGGTGACGTAGAGCTGCGGCTCGCGTGAGCTCGCGCCGAACGCGCCTGCGGCAAGGAGGAGGGCAGCCAGGGCGGCGGCGAGCCGCCAGCGAGTGCTCTGAGTCAATTGGAACGTCCCGGTCAATCGTTGAAGATCGCCTGGTCGACGTGCAGCGCCTTGTCGAGCCCGCGGATGCGGTCGCGCCCCCGGATGCCCTTGAGGATCGCCCCGGCCAGATCGGCGCCCGCCACCAGGGCGTCCGTGAGATCGGCGCCCGTGAGGTCAGCCCGGACCAGCAACGCCTTGAACAGGTTCGCGCCCGTGAAGTCGGCGCCGCTGAAATCCACGCCGCTGGCGTCGACGCGCATGATACCCATCGACTGGTTCCCGGGGTCCACGCCCAGATTCGCCTTGACGAATTTCGCGCGCTGCGCCTTGGCGTTGTTCATGGGCCCGATCAGGCGGGCGCCGGAAAGGTCCGCGTCGGAGAGATCCGCGTCGTACAGGATGACGGCGAAGACGCTGGCATCGCGCAGGACGGCGCGCCGCAAATCGACGCGATAGGCCACCGCGACGTCCAGATTCGCCGCGGTGAAGTCTGCGTCGGTCGCCACCGCGTCGGTGAGCGTGACGGATGAGAGCTGCGCCTTCGCCAGATTGGTACGCACCAGGCGGCACTTCGTGAAATTGGCGCGCTTGAAATCGACGCCAGACAGATCGAGCTCGGAGAGGTCCTGCCCGGTGAAGTCGGCGGGGTGCGCGGGCGTAGCATGGTCGAGCGCAGCGAGCACTTGCTCGCGGGTGAGGCGCTGCTGCGCGCAGCCGGAGTCGGGGGCGACGCTCGCCACCACGACGGCGAGGACCACCCCCGACAGCCTCCCGGCGCGGCCCGTCACGGACTCTTGGTCTGCTGCTGCAGGTCGGAGAGCCGGTGCGGCCGTCCCGGCTTGAGCCAGCCGTCGCTCCGCGCCTTCACGTAGACGTAGATCTCCTGGATGGCGGCGGAATCGAGCAGCACGTTCCAGGCGGGCATGCCCTTCGCGGGCCGGCCGTTCCAGGCGGTGACGAAGAAACTGTCGCGCGGGAAATTGGCGCCGCTGGGACTCACTGCCCAGCGGAGGTCCGGCGCGGTCGGGAGGATGGGGCGCATCGCGTCTTCGCCGTGGCAGCGGAAGCAGTAGACATGCCACCACTTCCACCCTTGGTAGATCGAATCCGACACCAGCAGGCTGTCGTGCGCAGTGTCGCGGGCCGGCGCGGCCGGGGCAGCGGCGGCGCGCAGCTCGATCATCGGCACGTTGTACTGGCGCAGGATCTCCGTGATCTCCCCGCGTCGGCGGTCGATCACCGAATCGAGCGTGGCTTTGAGCGCCTTGTCGCGGTGCCGCACCGCCATCGCCATGCTGAACGCGAACGGCATGCCTGACACCGCGTCCGTGTCGGGCAAGGCGACCATGGTGAGGGGGACGGACTGGCGCTTCACCCAATAGCCCGCGAGGGGCCCCCACACGATAGCGACGTCGATCGAGTCCTTCGCCACCGCGTTGATGATGTCATCGGGATGATCGGCCTTGGGGTCCGGATTGAGGAAGTTCCCGAACCCCACGAGGCCCACGATGCCGCGCGAGCCGAGCGCGTGCGCCGGCGGCGTGTTGGTGTAGTCGTAGCCGATCATGTTCACGCCGATCTTCAGGCGCTTGAGGATCGTGTCGTCGAGCGAGCGCAACGTGAACCCGCGGTCGGTGCGGTACACGAAGTAGTAGGTGGAGCGGTAATACGGCTTCGTCGTCGCCACGGGGTCGAGGCCGACGGGCGCCTGGATCATGACGTCGCAGAATCCGCCGAGGATCGAGTTCCGCAGGACGCCCCGGCGGCTCGGCCACCAGTAGTTGATGACCGTCGCATTGAGATCTCGCGCGACGACGTGGGCGATCTTGTTCTCGAATCCCTCCTCCTGATTGTTGGAGAAAGGCATGTCGTACGGATCGGCGCAGACTCGCAGGTCGGAGGGCGGCCGCGGCGGCGCGCTGGCGATGAGTGCGACCGTGGCGGCGGCGACGAGCAGCGCCCCCGTGAGCCTACCCCGTATGGAATGCATGCGTGCTCCCTGCGGATCCGTCAGAAGGTGAAAAAGGTGGCCAAGTACTACACCCGGTGCCGGAGCGCGTTCGCTCCGACACCGGGTGCGCTACGCATCTGCCTACTGCGATTGGTGTTACCCTTCGACTGCTTACAACCCGAACACGAGCAGTGTGCCGCCCGCGTTGCTGATGTTGATGTAGTCACCGAAGGCACCGATCGCGCCGAGTGCGGCGGTCGGATCCTCGGGGCCGATGCCGAGCGCTACACCTGCGCCCGCCCAACCACCCACTCCGGAGAGCACGGCGACGTACTGCTTGCCGTCGGGCCCCAGATAGGTCATCGGGTTGCCGATGATCCCGGAGGGTGTCTTGAACTTCCACAACAGCGTGCCGGTGGTCGCATCGACCGCCTTGAGCCAGCCTTCCATCGTGCCGTAGAACACGATGCCCGAGGCCGTCGCCAGCGCGCCGCCGTATGCCGCCAGGTTCTCCTTGACTTCCCACTTCACCTTGCCGATGGTCGGATCCCACGCGATGAACCGGCCACGGTTACCGCCCGGACCCGGGTACATGCGCACGATCGCGCCGACGTACGGCTGACCGGCCGAGTACTTCACCTCTACGCCCTCGTAATCCATGCAGATGTTGTTCGTGGGGACGTAGAAGAGCTTGGTCTGCGGCGAGTATGCGGACGGCTGCTGATCCTTGAAGCCAATTGCGGCGGGGCAGATACCCTCGGTGTTCTTCTTCGAGGTCGTCCCGTACTGCGGGTTGCGAACCGGGAGGCCCGTCGAGAGATCGATCTTCGACGCCCAGTTGACCGGGCCGAAGGGCTCGGCCACGAGCACCTTGCCGTTGGTCCGATCGACCGTGTAGCCGAAGCCGTTGCGGTCGAAGTGCACCAGCGCCTTCACCGGTTTCCCGCCGATCGTCAGGTCCACCAAGACGTTCTCGTTGACGCCATCATAGTCCCACTCATCGTGCGGCGTCATCTGGTACGCCCACTTCACCTCACCATTGTCCGGGTTGCGGGCGAAGATCGTCATCGACCACTTGTTGTCGCCGGGACGCTGATCGGGGTTCCAGCTGCCCGGGTTGCCCGAGCTGTAGTAGAACAGGTTCAGCTGCGGGTCGTAGGAGTACCAGCCCCACGTGGTCCCGCCGCCGCGCGTCCACTCGTCGCCCTGCCAGGTGCTGACGCCGAGGTCCTTGCCGCGGTGCGACGCGTAGTTCGGGTTGGCATCGCCGACGATCTTCACGTCGGCGTCCGGACCCGTCGAATACCCGCGCCACACTTCCTTGCCGCTGTTCACGTCGTACGCCGTCACGCGACCGCGCACGCCGAACTCACCACCCGAGATGCCCGCGATCACGAGGTCTTTGATCACGATCGGCGCATTCGTCATGGTCGAGCCGGTCTTGTAATCGGCGTTCGGCACGCGCCACAACTGCTTGCCCGTCTTCGCATCCAGCGCCAACAGATCGCCTGCGAGCAGCTCGATGAACAGCTTGCCGCTCGGATGATAGGCGAGACCGCGGTTCACCAGATCGCAACATGCGATCGGCTTCGCCTCCGGCGGCTGGGCCGGGACGTGCTTCCAAATCATCGGTGCGCCTTCCTTGGTCAGATCGAGCGCAAACACGATGTTCGGGAACGCGCTCTGCACGTACATCACCGTGCCGATCACCAGCGGGTTCCCCTCATGGCCGTTCAGAACGCCGGTCGAGAACGTCCAGGAGGCCTTGAGGTTCTTCACGTTCGCCTTGTTGATTTGGGTGAGCGGGCTGTAACGCTGCAAGTCGGAAGTCCGACCCGTCATCGTCCATTCGCCCGCGCCCTGGCCGACGGCGGGCGCCGTGACGAGCACCAGCAAGCTCGCCGCGAGTCCACCGGACCACAGTTTGAAGCGGTTCATAGCTGACCTCATGTTGAGGATGAGGGTGTGAAAAAAAACGGCCCAGACAAACTTTGCCCGTCAGAATCCGGAGACCCGCGCAACAGCGGGGGGCCCGCGTTCCCAACAGGCGACAACCATCGTCCGACTCCCTCCACACCGGGACTTCTGTTAGGGATAGAGGTTATATCCCGAGTTGCACCCACTGTCAATCAGGCTTCGAGTGAGATCAATCACCGGGAAAAGACCCCCCTTTCCGACCCGAAACGGTACCCCCTTCGCGCCACACGCGCGCGCCGCCCACGCTGAAACCGCCCTCATATACGAAGCCTCCGGGACCTGCGGCCGCCCGCACCCGCTGCGCCAGCGTCTGGGCCGCGCCGGGATCACCCACGATGCCGTACACGGCGGGTCCCCACGAGCTCTGCCCCACGCCGACCGCACCCCACGCCCGCAGTCGCTCGACCAACTCGCCCGTCTCCCCTGGGGCGAACACCCCCCCCTGCGCTGGAGCGAACCAGCCGCCCGTGATGCGCTGGACTTCGCCCAGCGCGGCCCCGAATCCCGCCAGGTCGGCCTCGGCGAGCGCCGGAAGGAGCTGCATCAACACGAGATGCGCCACTCGCTCGACGTCGCCCGCGCTCGGGGACGGAAGGCGGGCGAACGCCGCCGCCTCGTCGTCGCCGGCCAGCCCGGGCTTGCCGCGCGGCACCGCGACCACGCAGCGCCACGTATCGGGGAACGGGAGCCGCGCCAGCAGTGGGGCGACGCGCTGGGCGGCCCCCCCCGCCGTCCGCCCGCCCTCCAACACGAACCCTCCGTAGGCGAATGTCCATGTGCCCACGCCGGAGCGGCGCCCGCGATCCACGGCGTGCGCCAACGCCGTCACATCGGTCGGCAGACCGGACAGCTCGGCGCTCGCGCGCGCCACGGCGAGCGCGAGCTGCGTGCCCGAGCCGAGCCCCGCGTGGCTCGGAATCGACCGATGCACGCAGATGTGGAGCCGCAGGTCCAGCCCGTGGTGCCGCGCGAACCGGCGCGCGAACTCGAGCGCCCGGGCCGCGTCGGGCCCCTCGGCCTTGAGCTCCGCGGCGGGGCGGGCCTCGAGCAGGAGCGACGGAGCCGGGACCGCCGCGCCGATCCCGCCGAAGCGCCGCCCCAGGTCACCCCGCAGGTCGAGCACGCCGAAATGCAGCCGCGCCGGCGCCTCGACGAACACGCGTGGCCCCCCCTCCTCCCTGGCGCTCATGGGGTCACCGGCTGCTCCGGGCGGGGCGGGCGCGGCGCCCGGCGCACGTAGTCGGTGAGCAGGGCCATCGCCTCGCGCTCGCGCGGGCCGGCCGTCTTGTCCACGATCACCTGGAGCCGAGTGAAGTCGGCGCGGATCTCCTCCGCGGGCAGGAGATGGGTGCGGGTCGCGAGGATCGCGGCCTCGAGCACGGCGTGGCGGGCCCGGTTGAAGCCCAGGAATTCGCGTCGCATGCCGCGGTGCACCACTCGGGTCGCGACCCGCGCCCGGGGCGGGGTCGCGTCCAGCGCGCGCACTTCCACCTCGCGCCAGGAGCAGGCCGCTTCGAGCACGACGCCGCGCACCACGGCCGCGGGGAACGCCGGAAACTGGACGTTCGCGATCGCTCCCTGCGCGAACACCATCACGTCATCGGTGAGATTGATGACGGCGACGCGCGTTGCTTCGAGGTTCTTGAAGGTCGTGGTCTCGAGGAACGGCTTGATCACGATCTCTGCTTCGCCCCACTCGACACCCATGGGGGCAAAGTTGATCGCGCCGCGGGCGTCCATGGTCGTGAGCACGGATTCGATGATCACCGGAGGAGCTCGACCGGAGGCGGCACGACGGCGTCGGCGCGGTCGGGCAAATCCTCGATCCGCGCCGCCGGGCCGTGCAGGAAGCGGTCGAGCAGGACGTAGCCGTAGTCGGTGAGCACGGATTCAGGGTGGAACTGCAGTCCGATCACCGGGTGGCGCGCGTGCTCGACCGCCATGATTTCCCCGTCCTCGGCGCTGGCGGTGACGCGCAGCTCCGCGGGAAGCCCCGTGCGGGAGATAACGAGCGAGTGGTAGCGCGCCGCCGGGAACGGGTTCGGGAGACCAGCGAACAGGCCGTTCCCGTCGTGGTGGATGCGGGATGCTTTGCCGTGCATTGGACGCCCGGCGCGCACGATGCCGGCGCCGTACGCGGCGCCGATGCACTGATGCCCCAGGCACACGCCGAGGATGGGCGTGCTGGGACCGAAGCGTCGGACGACGGCGGTCGAAATCCCCGCCTCCCCCGGCGTGCAGGGCCCGGGGGAGATGATGATGTGCGAGGGCCGCAGTGCCCCGATTCCCTCGAGCGTCGTCGCGTCGTGGCGTCGTACAACGGGTTCTTCTCCCAGCTCGCGCACGTAGCGAGCCAGATTGTAGACGAACGAGTCGTAGTTGTCGATCAACAGGATCATGGAACCAGGGCGGCGATGAGTCCGCGGGCCTTGTCGAGCGTCTCGCGGTACTCCTGCTCGGGATCGGAATCGGCCACGATGCCGCCCCCGACTTGGAAGTACACGTCGCGGCCGAGCACGAGACAGGTGCGGATCACGATGCTGGTGTCCAGCGCACCCGAGAGCGAGAGATAGCCGATGGAGCCGCAGTACGCGGCCCGCTGGGTGGGCTCGAGCTCCGCGATGATCTGCATCGCGCGGACCTTGGGCGCACCGGTGATCGAGCCGCCGGGGAACGCCGCCCGCAACAGATCCACGGCGCCGTGCTGCGGCGCGAGCTCGCCCACGACAGTGGAGACGAGGTGGTGGACCGTGGCGTAGTGCTCGAGCGCGAACAGCTCCGGCACGCGCACGGTTCCCGCGCGGCATACGCGCGACAAGTCGTTTCGGAGCAGATCCACGATCATCACGTTCTCGGCCCGGTCCTTGTCGCTCTCCACGAGCGCGCGCGCCAGCGCCGCGTCATGTTCGGGGGAGAGCCCGCGGGGACGAGTCCCCTTGATCGGCCGGGTCTCGACCCGGCCGTCCGGTTGCACTTGCAGGAAGCGCTCCGGGGACGAGCTCGCCACCACCAGGTCGCCGAAATCGAGAAAGGCGGAGAACGGCGCCGGATTGCGGTGGCGCAGCCGGCGGTACAGGTCGAGCGGCGTGCCGACCAGCGGGGCTTCGAGCCGCTGCGACAGATTCGCCTGGAAGATATCGCCCGCGTATACGTACTCGATGACGCGCGCCACGGCATCGAGGTAGCCCTCGCGCGTGAAATTCGACCGGACGCCAGGGACGTCGGGGACAGGGTAGGATGGTGCGGCCGACTGGCGGGTCGAACGCGCGGGGTCCCCCTGCGCGACAAAACGACGCAGTCGCTCCGGGAGACCCCGCGCGTTCGGCCCGTCCGCCAGCCGATCCTTCACGAACGTCAGGCGGCTCGCTGCGCGCCGGGCTGCCGCGGCTCCCCGCTCGGGAATCCCCGTCGAGAGCACCCAGGCGTGCCCCGCCGCATGGTCCCACGCGATCACCCAGTCGTACAGGCCGAGCAGCAGGTCGGGCACGGCCAGATCGTCGTAGCGCGGCCGCGGGACGCGCTCGAGCATCATGCCCCAGTCGTACCCGACGTAGCCCGCAGCGCCGCCCTGGAACGGCGGGAGGTCCGCCACGGGCGCGGTTGCGTGTGCCGCCACGAGCGCTCCGACATGCGCCAGCGGGTCCTCAGCGACTCGGATCCAGGTCCCTTCCACGAGCTGCTGGGTGAGGAGCCCCTTGGAGCGCACGGCCGTGGCCGGGTCGGCCGCGAGAAACGAGTAGCGCCCCAGGTGCTCGGGATCGCTCGCGCTGTCGAGCAACAGCAAAAGGGGCATGTCCTGGAAGCGCGCGGACGTGTCGAGCGGGTCGGGGGCGGGCACGAGCTCATGGACCAGCGGTGCCACGACGCTCATCGGCTCCCCTTGGCGCGCCCCGCGCGCGCGCGGGCGCGCGCCGACCGTTGCGTCGGTTTCACATGCTCTGGCCCACGGTCGTCCGGGGGCGTGAGGTAGCCCCACTGCAGCGCCCCTTCCTGTCGGTACGTCTTCCCCAAGGTGATGGCGAGCTTCGCCTTCATGAGCTCACGCCCGAGGTAGAAGGCGTGGGTCGCTTCGTCCACGTCCAGCTGGGCGAAGATCTCGTGGATGTCCGTGCCGCGCACGAACCGCTCGTTGTTGAACACCGTGATCGTGTCCCGGTCGGTGAAGATGCGGAAGTTCGGGTCCGTGACGGCGCGGTGGAGCTCCCGCAGCTCGGCTTCGTCGTAGGCGAGAATCGCCGGGTCTTTCACCGTCACGAGCCGGTCGTCGACGCCCTTGGGGAGCGCCTTATGGGTGACCGCGTGGTACATGAGCCGCCGGGCGATGTCGATCTCGCGTACGGCGCCGCGGGCCCAGGGGATCACTTCGGTCGTGAGCACGGCGCGCACTCCCAGCTCCTGGCAGACGGCGAGCAGCAGGGCGTTCACGCCCGTCGTGTCCGCCGCCGTGAGCTCGGTGATATTCCCGACCCCCATGAAGAGCGGCGCACCGGGGTAGCGCCGCCGCGTCTCCGCGTACCGCTCGAGCGAGCGCATGAACCCGAACCCGATCGGCTCGAGGACGGGGTCGATGAGGTACGACACCCCCCACTGCTCGAGCGCGGCGACGCTCGGTTCCAGGGTCTCGATCCCCTGGCCGAAATCGGGGATCACGACGACGCGCGTGGCGCTGCCGGCCAGCTCGCGCGCCACTTCCCGGTTGGAGCCGTTGACGCTGAGGACCAGCTCCGCGCCCGCGGCCACCGCCGCGCGGATCTCGCCGGGGTCGAACGAGTCGATGCTCACCCGCATCCCCTCGCGCACGAGCTCGCGCACCACCTCGCCGAGGTCGGGGAACTGGCGCCCGGGCGTGCAGCCGATGTCGATCACATCGGCGCCGCTCGAGCGATAGTGCTCCGCCTCACGGCGGATCGCTTCGCGCGCGAGGCGTGGTGCATTGTTCACCTCGGCTACGATCTCGATGTCGTAGCCCCCGTAATCACCGGCCAGCGCGGCGCGCCCGAAGTACTCCGGGATCTGCCGCAGATCCTTGGGCCCTTTCTCGACCGGGACTCCCACCCGCTGCGCGACCACCGTGGGATCGCCCTCGCACAGGCCCGGGATGAGCACGAGGTCCGTACCGGCGGGGACTTCGAGAAACCGGGCGATCCACGGAGTGGTCATCAGGGCGGCGACCGTGATCTTCATGACCGCCACCTCCCACGCGAACGCCGGACCCATCTCGGCGATGGTCCGGCGCAGCGCGGGCTCGGCGAGCTTCCCCGTGACGAACAACACGCGGCGCGGCGCGCGCACCGCCGCACCTGACGTCACCGCGGATCGCCCGAGCGCACGAACTTGTTCGGCGTTCCTTCGAGCGCACCCCCTTTGGGGCGCCACAAGACCGTCTCTTCGATCTTGCGGGCGAGTTCGAAGTCCTTGTCGGTGATGCCACCCGCCGCGTGGTTCTGCAGCTTCACGATCACCCGCCCCCAGGTCACCGAGAGATCGGGGTGATGGTATGCCGCTTCGGCGACGTAGCCGATTGCGTTCACGAGCATCAGCGTGGTGGGCCAGCCGTCCGTCTTGTAGTTGCGGCGAATCCAGCCGTCCTCGTACCACCAACCTGGGAACTCCTTCAGCTTCGCCTCGATCTGCGCATCGGAGTAGGTCGGTTCTTTCGCTGCCATGACGGTCTCCTTAATCGAGGGCTAGACCACGCCCCCGCCGTTGATCATCAACATCTGGCCGGTCACATAGGCGGCTGAGTCGGAGGCGAGATAAACGGCGGCGTGGGCGATGTCCTCCGGCGTGCCCCAGCGTCCCAGCGGGATCTTCGCCGAGATGCGCTGCTTCACCGCCGGGTCGAGCCCGCTGCCGTACGCGGTCTCGATCCAGCCGGGGCCGAGCACGTTCACCCGGATCCGCGGCGCCACCGAGTGCGCCAGCGCGCGGCTGAAGGCGTACACGCCTCCCTTCGCGGCGCAGAACACCTGCGCGTAGTCACTCTTGATCCCGCCCCCGAGCACATGATCCCAGGACATGTTGAGGATGACGCCGCCCGAGGCGGGCGGGTGGGCGTCCATCAGCTCGACCGCCTTCCAGGAGGCGAGCACCGTACCGCGCAGGTCCACGGCGAGGAGTCGGTCGAGCTTCTCGGTGCGGGACAGGCGGGCGGCGTCGCCGGTGAGGATGTCCGCTCCCGCGTTGTTCACCCACACGTCCACACGCCCGAACGTGCGGCGCAGCGCGTCCGCGAGCGCGTCCAGGTCGCGCGGCTCGGCCACGTCGGCGCGGATCGCCTCCGCGCGCCGGCCGGCGGCGCGGGCGCCGTCGGCGGTCTCGTCCGCGCCGCGGCGGTTCGTGCGGTACGTGACCGCCACGTCCGCACCCGCCGCCGCATACGCCAGGGCGATCGCTCGCCCGATGCCGCTGGACGCGCCGGTGACGAGGGCCACCTTGCCGTCCAACGACAGCACCACCGGGGCGTCGACTGCACTCCCCGTCGATGCCGGCAACACTTCATTCGACTGTTGTTTTGACATCGTGCCTCCGAATGCCTAACCTACCGGCGGTTTCGGGACAGCCACAAGGGAGCGGCCGGAAATGCAGCTTCTCATCAGCGTTGCCGGACCCGCCGATGCACGCGCCGCGCTGCGTGGCGGCGGGGACGTGATCGACGCGAAGGACCCCCGGCATGGCGCGCTGGGCCCCGTGCCCTTGCACCGGCTCGCGTCAATCCGGGCGGCGGTGGCCGGGGCGCGTCCACTCAGTGCCGCCCTGGGGGACGCCGCAAGCGAGGAAACGCTCGCGGGGACGGTCGCCGCGGCGGCGTCGCTCGGCGTCGCGTTCGTAAAAGTGGGCTTCGCCGGCGTCGTGAGCGAGGCTCGGGCGCGCCGCCTGGCGGTTGCCGCTCAGCGGGCCGCGACGGAAGTGGGAACGCGGTTGGTGCTGGTCGCTTATGCGGACTGGCGGCGCGCGGAGAGCCTCGCGCCCGCGCGCGTCGTCGCCGTCGCCGCGCACGCCGGCGCGGCCGGCGTGCTGCTCGATACCGCGAACAAGGGCGCGCCCTTGTTCACCATCGAGTCTCCTGTTTCGGTGGCCGCCTGGATCGTCGCCGCGCACGCCGCTGGACTGTTCGCGGCACTCGCCGGCGGCCTCTCCGGCCCGGAGTTCCCGCTCGCGCAGTCGCTCGGCGTCGATGTCGTGGGCGTGCGGGGAGCCGCGTGTGTCGGGGGACGGACAGGCCGGGTATCGCGCACCCGGGTCGCAACGCTGCGGGCTCTAACCGGCGCGACGCCCGCCCCGCGTGCGCTGGCCGGGAGGGGGATCCTCGCGGAGCGCGACGTCGAGCTGCCCGAGATCGTCGGCCGTGACGACGAGGTGCTCCACGCCGCGCGGGAGCGTGCGTAGGAAGAACGAGTCGACGAGCTTGGCGGGGTCGGCGTGTGCGGGTTTGATCAACACGACGCGCCGCGCCCCCACCTGGCCCGCCAGCCACGCGGCGATGCTGTCGCTCGTGACCTCCCAGGAATGCGGCAGCGGATCCGCGGCCCGGAGCCAGCGGTACGGGGCGAGCACGGGTAGCCGCGCGGCCTGCACCGCCGCGGCGATCCCGCCCTCGCCGTCCACCAGCGCGGACTCGGGAAGGCGGGCGGCAAGCGCGTGCGCGTACTGGTCCATCCCGAGCACGGCCATCCAATGGGCCGCGTCTTCGCCGATATTGACCCGCTTGAACATTTGGCGGACCGCGTCGGCGAACGGTCCGCCCCCCGGAAGCACCACGATCCGGCGACCGCGCCGGAAAGCCGTCAGGGCTTCGATCACCAGCTCGAAGGCGCCGACCTTGCCGAGCAGCCCGCCGCCGACCTTCACGACCGTGTGGATTCGGGGCGTCTCATCCGTCATGATGGGAACAGCAGCGCCACGGCCGCGGCGGGCGCGTGTCGCGCTGCGGGCCCCAGGGTGTCGGAGAGATGCGTGACGTGCAGCCCGATCCGTCGGGCGGCCGCGGCGGCGAGAAACTCACCGAGCCCCGTGACGACCACGCGTGCCAACGCGGGCTGCCGTGCGCGCACCCGCTCGAGGCCCGCCTCGATGCGCGTGACCTGTGCGTCCCACAGCGCATCCGCGATCACACCGATGTCCGTCTCGTCCAGCATCTCCCGGTCCGCGCAGACGACCCGTGCCAGCCGCTCGCCGGCAAATTCTTTGGTCGCGGGGCGTCCGTCCGGGGTCGGGACCGAGTAGTCGACGGGCGCGAGCTCGCCGCGCCACACGTGCACGTCGCCCGCGAGCGCGAATCCCTCCGACGACACGCCGGTCGACCGGCCACGCACCGGCACGGCCGGGGCGATCGCTTCGACCGGTGTGCGCAGCGCGCCGGTGTACAAGAGCTCGCCCTCCTGCAGCCGCTCCACATCGGTCCGGCCACACGCCACCGGCACCCCATCCCGTATCGGAATGACGTCCGTGGTGGTGGAGCCGACGTCCACGAGCAGACAGTCGGAGCAGAGTCGTCCGACGACGTGCGCCGTAGCGGCCCAGTTCGCCGCCGCCACCGCCAAGGGATCCCACCGCGCCTGTGCCGGTGTACGCCACCGGGCGTCCACGCCCCAGACCCGCACGCAGGCACTTGGAAAGGCAGTCGCAACGGCGTCGAGGACGAACCCCACGCCCTCCCGCTTCGTGCGGAACAGCTGCGACAGCTCGGCCGTCATCGTGACGGCGTGTGCGACGGCGGGTCCGGCGCCGAGATCGTGGGCGAGCTGCCCGAGCAGTGGCGCGAGCGCCGCCGGATCGCGCTGCAGCTCATAGGGGGCGGCGCGCGCGGCGAGCACCTGGGCGTCGACGACGTGCGCCACCTTGGTGTTCACGCCGCCGATGTCCCAGCCCAGGACGGCGTTCATTGCGCGTGATCCCGGTGCTCGACGTGCGCGCCGGCCGGGCGGTGTTGGCGCGAGGCGGCCGGCGCGAGGCGTACGCGCCGGTCCGGTCGCTCCTCGTTCGCGACGGCACGGTGGGCGATCCCCTCGCCCTGGCGGGCGCCTACCACGACATCCTCGACTGCGACGAGTGGTACGTGGCCGATCTCGACGCCCTGGCCGGGGGTCCAGCGCAGCGTGCCCTTGTGGGGGCGCTCGCTGGTCTGCGCGGCCGGCTGCTCGTGGACGCGGCGGTCACGACGCCCGATCGGGCCCGCGAGCTCGTCGAGGACGGGGCCACGCGTGTGGTGGTGGGCCTCGAAACGCTGCCGTCGTTCGACGCACTCACCCTGGTGGCCCGGGCGGTCGGACCGAAACGCGTCGCTTTCTCGCTGGACCTGCGGGACGGCGCGCCGCTGGCGGAGGCCCCCCTCTCCGGGACGCCGCTCGAGGTCGCACGCGCGGCGGTCGTCGCGGGTGCGGGGGCGATTATCGTGCTCGATCTCGCCCGCGTCGGCAGCGGGCGCGGCGTGGACCTCGTGCTGGTGGAGGCGCTGCGGCGCGCCCTCCCTCACGTGGAGCTCCTCGCCGGGGGTGGCATCGGAACGGCACGCGACCTGGAGCGCCTCGCTCACGCCGGGCTCGACGGAGCGTTGGTGGCGACGGCGTTGCACGACGGCAGGATCAAGCAGGACGACGTCGCGGCCATACGGCGCGCGGATCACCCGAGCGACTCGCGGTAGGTGGCGGACTGCCCGAAGTTCTCCTCCACTTCCACCTCCACGGCTCGCAGCGCCACCCCGCCGGAAGACGCGAGCTCTTTGCACAACCGGCCGGCGAGGTACTGCGCCAGCATCTCGACCGTGGTGTTGGGCACGGGGAGGAGCGCGCAATCGATTCGGGGGAAGACGTAGCGCGGCTTCCCCGCCACCGCCACGCTCACCGTGTCGCCCGACTCGCGCACCTGAATCTTCGTGCTCTCGAGCGGCAGCAACACCCTGTGGTCGATCTCGTCGGTGAGCCGCTTCATGATGTCCTTCAACATCGAGAAGTCGAGTACGTAGTGCGCCTCGGGGTCGAGCCCGCCTTCGACCACGACGCGCGTGCGATAGTTGTGGCCGTGCAGCTTCTCGCAACGATGCCCGGGGAACGTGATGAAGTGGGCCGAGGCGAAGACGAGATAGTCCTTGGTCACGGCGACCTTGAATTCCTTATGGGCGGCCACGCCACCCTCCTTCCAGCAGCACCACGTAGATGGACGCACCCGTCAAGTCCGCGGTGGCGCCGGGATTCAGCGTGTTGGCCTCGTCCCGGAGCGCGCGGTCGAGCGCGGCGGTCGCTTCCCGGCCCGCCATCGTGCGGACGCCGCCCGCGTCGAGCACGGCGCGCGCGCGGCGCTGTACCGTGACCGCTGCGTCGCTCCCGAGCTTGCGCGCGATGTGAGTGTCGGGAGCGGCCGCGAGCAGCGTCAGGTAGGCCTCGACGACCCCGTCCCGCCAGCCGAGCCCGTCGGACAGCGCGCGGCGGAGGGCGGGCGCGCCGACCCCGAACGTCGCCTCGAAATCGGTCGCATACTCGCGGGCGATCGCATCCCGGTCGCGCGCCAATGCCATGGCTTCGCGCAGGGTCGCCGTCGGCGTGTCGGCGACGTCCTGCTCGCTCGCCCGACCCAGCCCCCCCGGTGCGGCGGATCGGATCGCCGCGTACGCGTCGCGCGCGTCCGCCACGGTGGTGTCGGCGAGTGTGGAGGCGAGCTGCGCGCGCAAGGTTTCGAGTCCCGGCTGGAGCGCGGCCCGGGCGAGCGGCGAGAGGAGCAGCACCAGGCCGAGATTGGTGTTGGAGGGCGCCCAGCGGGCCGTGGCCTCGACCGCAGCCCGGATCGTGGCCCCGAGCGGTTGCTCGCCCGCCGCGGCGAGGGCTGGGCCGATCGCGGCGGCGCTCGCGAGGAAATCCTCGTACGTCGCGTCGCGGAACGAGGCGAACGGGGAGACGTTGCCGGGCTTCGGGGCGCTCGCCTCCAGCAGGCAGGCGAACTGCGCGGCGGCCGCCACGTCCGCGGCTTGCCACGCGGGGGGCCGGGTCACCGCGGCGTCACGCGTCCGAGCAGATGCTCGACGATCGCTCCGGCGACGTCGCTCGACGTCGCTTCCTGCAAGCCGCGCCATCCGGGGATCCCGTTCACCTCGACTACGTATACCGTGCCGTCACGCGCGGGCAGGAGATCGACGCCGGCGTAGTCCGCGCCTACCGCCTTGGCGGCGGCCAGCGCCGACTCGATCCGCGCCGCAGGCAGTGTGACGGCCCGCGCCCGGCCGCCGCGTGCCAGGTTGGTCTTCCACCCGGGCGCGCTTCGCTCGATCGCGCCGATCACGCGCCCGCCCACCACGAAAGCCCGCACATCGCAGCCGTCGTGATCGATCGCCCGCTGAAGATAATACACGCTCCGGAGCGTCTCCAGCGTTCGGAACACGCGGAACGCCATCTCTTCGTCGCTCACCCGCACCATCCCGAGCCCCATCGAGCCGAACAGCGGCTTCACGATGACGTCCCCAAGCGTGCGAAACGCCGCCATCGCCGCTTCGGGATCCTCGCACACCACCGTCTCCGGCACCGGGAGGCCGGCGTGCTGCAGGAGCGCCGTGGTCCACAGCTTGTCCACGGTGCGTTCGATCGCGCGAGGGGAGTTGATCACCGGAATGCCCCGCTCCTCGAGCGCGTGCAGGGCGTCCATCCGGAAAATGATCTGCTCGAGCGAGCCGGCGGGAATGATGCGTGCGAGCACCGCGCCGCACGACGCGAGATCCTCCCCTGCCGCAACGAAGGGCGGACCGGATCCGCCGAAGCGCGACACCAGCCCCTCGTATGGCAGCACGCACCCTTCATGTCCTCGCTCGGCAAGCGCGCGGCAGAGTTGGTCGGTGTGCCAGCCCCCTCCCTGCCGCGCGCTGAGGATCGCGACCCGCACGGCCGCTAGTTGGTCTTCTGGCCGAGCAGCACCGTGAAGCCGCCGGTGGCGAAGGTGGGGAGATCCCCCGCGACCGCCTTGAACCCCTCGGTGGCCATGCCCTTGTCGCGCGCCTCCTTCGAGTCCCAACGCAGATCCGCTTGACGGTAGAACGGCGCCGGCTTGCCATCGGCAGAGGGCGCGAACCGTACCAGCTCCACGCGCGTGACCCCGATTTCCTGGGCGTGCGACTTGAACAACGGCACGTGCTTCTCCGCGTAGTACTTCTCGAACGCCGCCGGATCCTTCGGCTGGTTGTACAGCACGGTCGCCGTCCACTGCACGCCTGCCGGCGGAGCGCTGGAGGCCGCGTTCTCGTGGGAGGGCGAGCACGCTCCCGCCACGAGGGCAACGAGGGAAGAGACAAGGACCGAACGCATGTCGAGCTCCTGATTGAGGTTCACGTTTCGACCAAGGATGCGCGCAGCACATCGGGGTTTAGATGTCCCGCGTGGTACGTCTTCCCGCTCTGCACGCTCGTCAGCCACACCTCGGCGGGACTGAAGAGCAGCGGATCGATCTTGTAGAAATCGCCGTCGTACCGCTTGAAGATCTCGTAGAAGGGCGTCCCGTAGTCCTTCGACGCCGACGCAGGAATCTTAGGAACGAGCGCGGCGAGCTCGGCGTCGTCGGCGTTGACGGTGAAGCGCGCCTGGCCGCCGTACAGAATGCAGTCGTTGGTGCGGCCGATTGCCCGAAGATCGTTCTTCGCGACCGGCGGGAGCGGCGCCGTGCCGATCCCGCTCACGACCTTGTTCACGTCGAAGCCGAGCGTGTCCATTTTGTGCAAGCCCGTTTCGAGGATGC
>WNFR01001359.1_pt1 | contig 26751 bp, 21 predicted proteins | sample 5400221 | NCBI WGS metagenome assembly WNFR01 (sample SAMN13153357, study PRJNA577476) | soil metagenome | isolation source: 40 cm soil under Madrone tree | place: USA:California | collected 2016-06-14
CGTCCGGATCAAAACCGGCGTAGTCGACGCCCGCGGCGATCGGATAGCTGTTAATTACTTTTCCAGTTGCGGCGTCCATCACCACCATTTTCGGCTCGTTGCGGCAACCGATGAACAAGCGGTTAGTCTTTGCATCGTAGGCCAGACCGGTCGGTGTCTTGGCCACGCCGATAGGAAAACGTTGCTTGACCTCCAGAGATTTCGGATCGAACACGACTACCTCGGCAGTGTCCTCGCTGTTGACGTAGATAAGTCCATCTTTGCCGATAATGGCTTGTTCACCGTCGCCTTTCGCCGCCACCGTACCCACCACGTCACCGGTGGCAGCATCGATCGCCGTGATGTCGTGTGAACCATGATTGTTGGTGAACACGCGTTTGGTTGTTGGTTCGTAATAAATTCCATCGGGACCTTTGCCCACATCGATCTTCTTGATGAGGGCGAGCGAAGTCGGATCAAACATCGAGACTTTATTCTCACGGCCGTTACTGGTGAAGCCATGCTTGAACGCCGAGGCAATCGCAGCCCCGTGCACGCCCGGCGTGTCCGGAATCGTGCCGACCACCTTTCCACTGTCAGCGTCAAGAACTTCGACCTGAGTCCCGTGCGAAACGTAGAGTCGCCGCGCTGAGCTGTCGATGGCTACGTAATCAAAGCCGCCGACGCCGCCGATCGGATAATGGCCCACCACTTTGTAACCGGTTCCGCTTTGCAGCAACAACGCGGCGAGAAGGAAAGTTGCTGCGATAGTTTTTGTGATTAGCATAGCTGGTCTCCTGTGCAGGTTTTATGAATTTTGAGAAAAAACGGCGGCCTCGAGTCAAATACTCTATCGCTGTTCAGTCGGGTTGTGAAGGGCGGCAGGTCGGGCGCTGGTGGGTTTTGCTTGAGTACTCAATCAAATCCAGATGTAACGTTCATCGTATTCGATTTCATGTTTCTTCAGAAAGTCGATGAACTCTTCTTTGAAGGTGAGTCGCTTATGATGCGCCTGCTGGTTGCCTATGTAGACTAGAACTTCGGGAACGTTGGACTTGCTGACGCTGAAGGCTCCATACCCGAGTTGCCAGGCAAATGATCTTCTCCGCGGCCACTTGTCATGAACCCATCCCGAAGAATTCGATTTCAAAAACCGAAGAGCATCCGACATCGAAACAACCGGGGGCAAACTAATCAACATGTGAACGTGATCTGTCGTGCCGTTGATGCCATAAGCCTTGCCCTTTAATTCGCGAGTGAGTGCGCCGAGGTAGGCGTAGAGTTCCGATTGGAGATCGGGAACAATCAAAGGTTCGCGATCTTTTGTGCTGAAAACTACATGTGCGAGCAGGTTGGTAAAGGTCCTACTCATTTTATGTCGCCCCTCCGGGGCTAATGGAATCTTGTGGAACGCCGTTCCCACAGCTTGCGCTGTGGGCTACTGATATCGTCGCCTGCTCCGCAGGCTAGTTGCGCGTCGCACTTTATGATGCTTCCCTGATACGCACAACTACTCTAAGACTTGCTACACGAAATGGATTACTCAACCAGTCGGCGAAGCCGACGTTATCCCAATAGCCCACAGCGCCAGCTGTGGGTATTCGTGCAAGAGCGACAATAAAGTCCGCGAACGCGGGCGACATGATCATGGAAGTGGCAGAAGTTGACCTGCCTATCTCGACCTTGGATCCATCTTGACGATCAATGGTTGCGAATAGCTCTTCCCACCGACAATTAACCTCACCGTGTATCTTCCCGGCAGCACCGCGGCAACACCGCCGCGTCCGAAACCACCACCGCCACCACCAGCCGGACGCGGAGGCGGAGTAGGACGCAGATCCCAAATCCATCGATGCATGCCGGCTGCGGTCGAGAGTGGCTCAGGCGTGCGTACCCAGAATGCCGGAATGCTCAGCGTGTCAGGGTTAACAGGAGTCACTTTGTCATCACTAGCGTACCGACGAATTACTTCGCCCGCCGGATCGAGAATCTCGAGCGTTACCACTCCGGATACATTCGACTTCAAATAATAATCAATCAGCGCGCCGAAAGGAGGATTCTCGGCGAGCGGTTCATCACGCGGCATGGGCGTTCCGTTGTCGCTGCCGGGAGTGATTTCAATCGCGTCGGCCGGGTGAAACAGATACGCGTTTGCATGCGCGACGTCGTTGTCGATCTGACGCAACGCTGTAATGTCGTCCAATACCCAGAACCCACGGCCGTGCGTCGCGACTATCAAATCATCTCCGTGCACCGCCAGGTCACGCATCGACGCCGGCGGCAGGTTCAGTTGCAGAGGCAGCCAATGATCACCATAGTCGAAGGAGACAAACACCGAACGTTCCGTGCCGGCGAAGAGCATTCCGCGGCGCTCGGCATCTTCCTTCACCGTCTGAACGTATACGCCCGCGGGCAGTCCCTTCGTGATTTCAGACCAGGTCTTGCCCGCATCGCGCGTGCGATAAACATGCGGGCTGTAGTCCTCGAGTTGATGGCGCTCGACCGCGGCGTAAGCCTCCTTAATATCAAAGTGCGAAGCGTCGATCATTACGACCTTGCTCCACGATGTCAGAGCTGGCGGCGTCACGTCTTGCCAGGTCTTGCCGTCGTCATTCGTTAGTTGGATCAGTCCATCATCCGTGCCAATCCAGATCATAGTCGCGCGCAGAGGCGACGGCGCGATCGTGTAAACCACGCCACGACGTTTCTCTGTCGGCGCGTCAGCGGCAGCAGCTTCGTTGAGGTTCGTTGGTCTGCCCGGATCTTCGCGAGTTAAATCCTGGCTGATCTGCGTCCAGCTTTCGCCGCCGTTGGTGGTCTTGTAAAGGAACTGATTGGCATAGTAAAGAACATGGGGATCGGCCCGGGAAAAGACGAGCGGCTGTGTCCAGTCGTGGCGATAAACCATCTGACCGCCACCGCGCTCCGGCGAAACACTCCTGGTTTCACCAGTCAGCACGTTGCAGCGCGAAACCGTGCCGCCAAAAAGAATCTCCGGATGGAGAGGATCAGGTGCGGTGTAACCCGACTCACCGCCGGAACACAGGCCCTCCCAATCGCGATTTGAAATCTCGGAATGCCGGCTGCGTGAGGGCGTGCCGACCGCGCCGCTATCCTGTTGCGCGCCGGTAACCCAGTAAGGAAAACGATAGTCGGCGGCGACATGATAGACCTGCGCGGTGGGTTGGTTGTACCAGGAACTCCACGTGACGGCGCCATCCACCGAAACGATTCCGCCCTGATCGCTGCCGAGGACCATGCGCTTCGGATCGTCCGGATTAATCCAAAGTTGATGATAATCGTCGCCGCCCGGCGCGCCCTTGATCGCTGTCCAGGTCCCACCCAGGTCCGTCGATCGATAGACAGAGGTGTTGGAAACGTAAACCACGTCGGCATTTTTCGGATCGACTGCAACCTTTTCAAAGTACCAACCGCGGTCCCAAACACGCTTGTCGCTTGAAGTCTGGATCCATTTAGCGCCGGCATCATTGGAAACAAAGAGGCCGCCCTCTTTGGCATCGACGATGGCGTACACGCGATTATGATTCGTCGGCGCCACGGCGATTCCGATATGACCGCGACCCTCGAGCGGGATGCCTTCGGAAATTTCTTTCCAGCTCGTGCCGCCGTCCAATGACTTGAATATTCCTGCGCCCGGACCATTCGCCGGCGCGTAGATAAACCACGGCGGCCGGCGCACGTTCCACAGCGTCGCGTAAACGACTTGTGAGTTAGTTGGATCGAAAGCGAGATCGATCGCTCCGACATCGTCATTCTTAAAGAGCACTTTCTGCCAGGTTGCGCCGCCATCGCGTGAACGAAAGACCCCACGATCGGGATTCGGCCCGTAAGCGTGACCCAGGGCCGCCACGAAGACGACGTTCGGGTTTTTCGGATCGACGATGATGCGACCAATCTGTCTCGTGTTCTCGAGTCCGGAATGCTTCCAGGTTTTGCCGGCGTCCGTTGATTTGTAGACACCATCGCCGAACTGGATCGAGTCGCGCATATCGGGTTCGCCCGTGCCAACATAGACTGTGCTGGGATTTGAAGGGGCCACGCCGATCGCGCCAATCGAAGCGGAAGATGCTGCGTCGAACACCGGTGTCCAGCTCCGTCCAGCGTTCGTCGACTTCCATAGCCCCCCACCCACCGAACCAAAATAAAAAGTATCCGGCTGTCCCACGACCCCGCTGACGGCATTGACACGTCCGCCGCGAAATGGGCCAATCATTCTCCAGCGCAAGCCGGAATAGAGACTCGGGTCATACTGTTGTGCAACAGCAATTGGAACCAGAAGCAACAGACCAACGATTGCGGTGATGGACGCGCTGGTTAGTACGCGCACAGTGATTCGTCGAAATTCACGCATGGATAGGCTCTCCATAGAATTCGCTTTATTTAATATCTTGTTCGCTGGATTGTAACACTCGTGCCTCGTTCAACGACTCGAAAGATCAAGGACAGCCAGTCAGCGAAGCCGGCGATATATCAGTAGCCCACAGGGTAAGGAAGCAAGAATAATCACACAACCCGGAGGGGGCGACAGACGAAGACGGTAGATAGTGCAATGTCGAGCTTTGACTTGTTAAGAGTCGTCGTTATAAGCTGCGTCCGTCAAACCAGCCACAGCAAATTCCTCGTACACCCGCGTTGGAATCTGGCCTCGTTAATCAGCCCCAAAGTTTTTCTGATTTCAGTTCGCCTGTTCGGGAGCCTGGATATGGTCTTCCGTGTTGGAGAAGGAATGTCACGATGAATCTAATTCTGCAAACTTTGCCCAGGGCCCGCCAGCGCGAACTTGTCACGCGTGAGGTCGCAGGCGAGTTGCTTGTGTATGACCGGAGCAGCGACAAAGCTCATTGTCTGAACCGGGCGGCTTCGCTGGTCTGGTTGCATTGTGATGGCCATACGACTGTGGCTGAGATGACTCAACTGCTGGCCAGCGAGTTGAAGACTCCGGTCGCCGCCGAAGTTGTCTGGTTTGCTCTCGACGAGCTAAAGAAATCCAGTCTGTTGGAGCGGCCGTGGGCGCGGCCACTCCAGGTGAATCAGATGTCGCGACGATCTCTGGTGAAGCGCCTCGGGATTGCGGCGGCGGTTACCGTGCCTTTGATCACTTCGATCGTCGCCCCTACGGCGGCCGCGGCGGCGAGTTGTCTGCCGGTCAGCGCCCCTTGCACCGCCGACTCGCAATGCTGCAGTAACAACTGCGCGGACAACGGCAGAGGTACGTTTAACTGTAGTTAAGGCTCTGATGAAGGTGTCAGATGCCCGCGTAAGCAAGGGCAACGCTCGTCGCTCGAAAGATCAGCGACAACCAGTCGGCGGAGCCGACGATATATCAGTAGCCCACAGCGCAAGCTGTGGGTAAAGAAGCAAGAATGATGACAAAGCCCCGGAGGGGCGACACAGAATTTATTTGCGACGATCGATGCTTGCGAATTATGTCGCTCGCTTCGCGAGCTTGGTTTCGATTGGCGCGTGGATCCACAGCTTGCGCTGTGGGCTAGATGCGCCCGCAATGCGCCCTTTTGCTTTTTAGACGTGAATGACTGCGGTGTAGAAGTCGTTGTAATCAGATACTGTCGCGCTGTTGTTAGGGGACAGAACGAGAGTGTGCTGACCCTGGGTAAGCTGAATCGGAATGTATGCGGGTACGACAGCTCGGTGGGTAGCAGTCCCGTTGGAAAAGACTTGGGCCTTTCCAACTGCTTGACCGTCGAGCTTAACCGCGATGCCAATCATTTGGTTCGCTTGCTGGCTCCATACGGTCCCGTTGATTTCTAAATACATCGGCTCGTCGCCGGGGGCGTTGAAGGTAGCCGTTATAGGTAACGGACCAGCTTGATTAATAATTACCTGTATTGCCATTTTGATCACCTCCAAGGTTGGAAAACCGAGAATGGGTTGAGCGTGTTAGAACCCCGGCACGTTATTCCTTTAGCGGCAGGATTGTCAATCGAGATATTGTCGAGATATTCGTCAGCCGTCTCGAAATAACTTGATGACTCGAAAGATTAGCCATAACCAGTCGGCCGAGCCGACGATATGTCAGTAACCCACAGCGCAAGCTGTGGGTAAGGAAGCCAAAACGATCACGGAGCCCCGGATGGGCGACATAAAAGGAAAGGCAGATAGTGCTCTACCGAAGAACGATTGCAGCCAGTAATTTATGCCGCCCCGGTTCATGGGCTCCGAAAAACAAAAACGTCGATTGGCTCAAAGACAGCCTCACTATCACTGTTCGCTGCATGATCCCGCAAGGCCTGCATCCCAGCGTCAAAGTCGCGACGACTTAATCTGGCCAGGACTGAGTCCGCTCCCGCTGCCAGTTTCTCAGCGTAAGCCGAGTAACTCGGCGAAATTTCCTGGGTAATTAGTTCGAAGGTTACCAAGCGGAATCCAGCCGTCTCAAAAACCTCATGAACGAATGTGGTTCTGGGAAGGACCTCTTCAAGAATCGGCTGGCTGGCCGGGAAAAAATCAACATAAGGATAAGACGAGATGCGTTCGCGAATGCCGGTGCGCACCAGGAGTGTTCCGTCATCACGTAGCACTCGGCGGCACTCTTGCGCCGCGAGCGCCGGATCGTCGAGGTGATGAAAAATCATCGACATGAAAATCAGATCAACCGATTTGTTCGGGAGAGGAATTGATTCGCCCCGGCCGGCCTCATATCGAATCCTATCTTCGAGCTGTTTGCGTCGCGCCTGCTCCAGCATCTTTTTCGAAGGGTCAATCCCAATAACCTCCGCATCGAACCGCGCCCGCAGAGCTTCCGTAAACCGGCCCGTCCCGCAACCCAAATCCAAAATCATTTTGATGGTCTGATCCTTCACATGTGACGCAACCACATCCATCCAAAGGTCGAGAAACTCCGGCCCATGATCGCGGCCAAGGTCGTAGTTAGAGGCTATGTCAGTTGCGTCGTAGTCCATTACCTTGAAGCAGAGCCGCGCACGGTCCCGCTTTTCGTGCCGCCAAACGTGAGATCGGGCACACCCAGTCGGCGAAGCCGACGACATGTCAGTAGCCCACAGCGCAAGCTGTGGGTAAGGAAGCAAGAATGAGGACGAAGCCCCGGAGGGGCGACATAGAATCTATTTGCGACGATCGATGCTTGCGAATTATGCCGCTCGTTTTGCAATCTCCTTTTCGACGTGGACCCACAGCTCACAAGCTGTGGGTACTAGCCCCGCTGTTAGATCCAAGTCAAACGAAAAGTTCTAGAGCTTCAGACGGTTCCGGCGAATTTCAACCAACGCAGGCACACTTGCAGAATACTTATTTTGAGCGACGATGGAAATCTGATTAACGGCGCCTTCTACAAAAATCTTGATCTCAATGATATTACTGCCGCGGCTCGTCGCAACTCTAGCCGTCTCCTTTGCTTGGGCTGGTCGTCCGTCAACTAAGGCTTGGACTGAAGTTACCGGCTCACCTGTAGGCGTTCGCGTCCTGAAGCGCACGAAAACTTCCCCGGCAACACGTTCTACTCCATCTGGAGGGGATAGGATATCTACAACTGGCGGAAGTACTTTGCCAACTGCCACTCGTTGGTCTTGTCGCCTTGATGCTCCATTTGCCACTTTGATGGCCTGTGTTTCATCCTTAACCTTCAGCGTTTCCGCCACCACATCAGGCCGATAAAAGAAAGACTTCACCTGCTTAATAGGGAAAAAATCAGCGGCCATATCTCTCCCATTGTTCAAGTGCCACCCAATAAGTTCTTCAGCGCCTGGACTCGCGTCGTAGTAACCCCCAACTGTCCAGGTAACCCACCGCTTACGATCTGCGCAAGGGTAAAATGCAAGCAGTTCCTGTCCATCTTCCATCCGGTACCAGCGGATGGTCCCGTCGGCGAACGCTGCGACAGCGGTCTTGCCGTCTCCGGTGACGTTGACAGCCCAGGTTGTATCGGGAACTGGCGCGCGCCACAGACGGTTACCCATCCGATCGAAGAGGTAAAGCGACCAACTTGCTCCTATCAGAAAGCTTCGATCGTCGGGTGCTATCGCGAGGGCGCGGGAAATCTCATTCTGAAGGTGAGTAAGCGCCTTCCCGTTGAGCTTCGGAAATGCTGTTTCTCTCCAATCGGTAATGACCAGCCCTTTTGCCTTAGTCACGGGTGCGCGCCAGTCACTATTCGCCGCGGTCCCCATGACTAATTGCCGGGAAGTGACCGAGAAGTGCGCGGGAGCCTGACCGAATGGTTCATAGCCGAACTGGATGCCTGTACCGTCCGATGAAGTGAGAAAGCTTGACTGACCGGCTCTATAGTCGGCTTTTTGTGCTACGACGAATAGGGTTCGCTGGACTCTTCCGTCAATGATGCCGAAGGCTGGGTCCGCCGAACTGTAAATAATCCCGCCATCACTGAGCGGGAGCATGTGCGTTATCGTGTCAAGCGCAGCCTCGACGTCGCGGTATTCGCCCCGCCCACCGTCCGTCCATGCACGTATGACTCTGGTGCTCGCACTTAGTGACGGGTCAACGTATAAGCCGCCAGCATAAAGCGTTTTCCCATCCGCCGACCAGGCGACCTTGCCTAAGTTACCATCCGAGATTCCGGATGTGTCCGGCGTGTAGAGTGCCGTAAGATTCTGTGCCGAAAGGACTGTTACCTTGACCGAGTCTTGCAATCCCACAGCCACTCTGGATCCGTCGGGCGAGAATTTAACAGACGCAGGTCGCCCGCTAGGTACCTTCCGTTTGAAGAGCAGTTGTAGTGGACCAGACCCAACGGGCGCATAAAGGCGAATGAAGCCGTCATAACACGCTGTAACCAACCGCCCTGCTTGATCGAAATCTGCGCTCAGGCCTGAATCGCCGCACCCGTGGTCCTCTCCTGCGAGCTCATAACTTTCGCTTGAGTAGATGCGAATACCGTTGTCCCCTAGCGTAGCCGCAAGATATTTCCCATTATGGCTGTAGGTAAGATAGGTGACGGCATTCGGAAGCACACCAATTCTCTTGATCAGAGTCCCAGTCGCCCGGTCGAAGAGGTAAATGTTTGAGCCGCCCTCTTTAGCACTGGCGGTAAACCCGCCGACGGCGATAGTTCCGCCATCAGGCGACATGGCTACGGCGTACAACTTGCCGTCACTACCTTCACCAATGGGTACTCGGAAGACGCGCAGCAAGCGGCCGGATGGCAATTCCCAAAGTCGCACGGTTTTATCGAACGAAGCTGTGACCAGGAAGCGATTTGTCTCGTCTACACTGATTTCCGTAATGGCGGCTGTATGCATTCCTGTCTCGATGCGGAGTACTGGCTCCGTTGACAGTCCATCGCTCTGCGTCGTAGCTTGCGATCTCGTCGTCCCGCTGAGACCACACAGCCATAGTAAGACCATCAATCTGATTATCCATCGGCGTTGATTTCGAGTTGATCTCCGAGTCCTCATTTGTGATACGTAGGGCCCTACAAACCATCGCAGTATTTCTGGTTTATTCGCCATCAAAAAACCCCTCTGGGAGAACATGAAGCGTATGAGTATTAGACCACACGGCGTGGCCTAAGCAATCAATGCGGCATGTTACACCCGCGCAGCTACTTCTCATCCTTCGTTTCCTTCTTCGGCAGTTCCGGACTTGTGAAATCCGGCAGCGGATCGCCCCAGATGTAATGATTGAACCATGACAGATTATGTTGCATCACCGCGCGCATCGATTTTGGTTTGGTGATGCCGTGGCCGAAGCCTTTGTAGACCACCATCTCGACTTTCACGCCGCGATCTTCCAGGCCCTGGCGCAGTTCGTAGGCGTTGGCTATCGGCACGCGCCGATCGAGTTCGCCGTGTTGGATCAATGTGGGTGTCCTGGCAGACCTGATGTAAGACATCGGCGAAGTCTTCTGGTAAATCTCCGGATCGATAGCCGGGTCGTTGCCGAGGTAGTTGATCGTGAAAGGCGTGATATCGGTGTTGTAGTAATAGGTGGCCCAGTTTGAAATTCCCGCGCCAACTGAAATTGCCGCGAAGCGATCGCTCGAAGTGGTCAGAAACGCCGAGATGTATCCGCCCTGACTCCAGCCCATGCAGGCGACCTTGCTCTTATCGACCCAACCTTTACTGATTAAGTAATCGATTCCCGACAAAACATCCCAGGCGTCGCCGACTCCAAGATTGCGCACGTTAAGTTTGCGAAAGGCTTCGCCGTATCCGGCGCTGCCGCGATAGTTCACTTTCAGAATCAAGGCGCCGCGCGCGGCCCAAATGTCCGCAGGGTAATAACGAGAGTCGGGTGTCAGCAGCAAAGGCCGATCGACTCCGGTTGGTCCTCCGTGGATGATGCAAAGCAAAGGATACTTTTTGGTCGCGTCAAAGTTTGCCGGCTTGATCAAAACGCCTTCGATCGTCGTGCCGTCCTGACTCTTCCATGAAATTACTTCGCGAGTGCCGAGGGTGAAAGCCCTGGCTGGTTCAGTCATGTCGGTGAGCTTGCGCGGCGCGAAGGTCTTCACTCCTGAAACAAAAACTTCGTTCATGGAGCTGGGCGAGCCGGCCACAAAAGCCATGCGGTCTCCGGCGCGAGTGAAAGAAAACGATCCGGCCATCAAATTGTCGGGCGCGGTCACGCGGCTGGTCTTGCCGGTTGCCGGCTCAACGCGAAAAAGGTGAGAAGCCGTTTTCTGCTGACCGGCGAAATAGATGCCGTCAGTTTTCCATTCAATCAAGCCGGGATTTTCGTCGAAGCTATCGCTGATCGACTTCGGGGTCCCGCCCTCGACGGGGACGATAGCCAGTCGCGAGTTGCTGGCGAAGTAAATCTTGTTTCCCATCGCCGAAGAAAAAACGATCTGCTTTCCATCGGGCGAGAAGCGCGGCCCATTGTCCGGTCCGGGCAAGTCGACAATCTTCTTCACTGAATCGTCGGCGAGTTTGAGCAGGTAAATGTCTGAGGTTACTCCCTGAATCAAGTCGGGATTCAGAGTGGCGCTGAACACGATGCTCGAACCATCCGGTGACCACGAGAACGAATCGACGCTGAAATCCCGTTTCTTTGTGCGTTGCTTTCCCACGGCTGGCGCGTTCATCGCCTCAGCTACATTCAAGGTCCAGAGATGCACGTAGCTATAGCCTTCGCGCACCACGTCGTAATCGCCCAGATAGTCCTTGCGATCCTTCAAAGGTTTCGGCTGCGGTTCGGTCGCGGTGTAAGCGATGGTCTGGTCGTCTTCGCACCACGCGAAATTGGTGATCGCCGTTTCAGATTTAGTTAGCGGTTGCGCCTCGCCGCCCGCGGGATTGATCACAAAGATCTGGTTCTTGTCGTCCTGACGATTACTGAGAAAGGCGAGCCAATGTCCGTCAGGCGACCAACGCGGATTCGTCGAGGACCGATCGCCGCGGGTTAACTGGAATGTCTGCCCCGAGTCCGTTTGCGCCAACCAAATCTGATTAATGAAAGCGTCCTGCTTGAAATCACCATAGCCGACTGTATAGGCGACCCATTTTCCATCGGGCGAGATCTGCGTGCCGCCTACGGACTTGATGGTTAGCAGATTGTCGATGGTTGGGACGCGGCGTTGGGCTTCAACTAAAATGGCAGAGGTTATGGTTATGAGGAGCAATGACAGAGTTGCCGTTCTTCTATTCATGTTCTAGCCCTCTTCAAATCGAGAGTCGGGTTGAACCGCAAAGCGGTTCCATAACAGAGCCCAGGGGTTGCCGCGTTTCGCGGCTACCTGGGTTAGCGGGTCCAACGATACCAACCCCGACGGGGTTGCGCCTGTTTTTCTTAACTCAGGATTGCCGGCAGACTCTCCAACATTCTCGTTTGATCGATTCGCTCAAGACGCAACAACCGTGGGGTTGTGTCATATACAACGCGCTTCGCGGTATAACCACTCAAGTTCAGACTTGTTTACGGCCTACCACAGACTGTGACACTCATTTAGGCCGGCGCTTCTTTGCGTAGATCGCTTTCACTGTTGATACAACACCGGCGGGTTTCTGCGGCGGAGGTTCGCCCAGCTTGCGCGCATCCGCCAGGGCTTTTGCGCGCGCGCGCCGGATATAAGCACGAATCTCCGCGCGCTTGATATCCTCAGGCGTGTTGATCGTGATGTGCCGAATGTGATTGCCGGCGCCTTGCAGTATTCGTTTGGGATCGTCGAGCGTGGCGCCATCATTGAAACCCAGGTTGACGTGCTTTGAATAAACCGCGATGTGAAAGACCCCGTCGCGCAAACGATCGCTCGTGCCATAGCCGATCGCGACAGCGCTGTACGCGTCGTAAATATTTTCGTAACACGGAGCCATCTCCTCCAATACCAGCGAGCGAAGTTGCAAAGCAAGATCGCGGACCTCGCGATCGTAGGGCCGCAGGAACGTTAAGAGAGCGCGTGGCGTTGAATGCTTCACACCATTACTACCCGTCTAATTATTTCGCTCCCAATTGCTGAAACAGAAAAGCGTAAATGTCTGCAGCTTGTTCGTTGCGTTGACGCTTGGTCGAGCCGAAGCCATGCCCGGCGTCATAATCAATTCGCAGCAGCACGGGCTTGTTGCTGGTGGTGGCCGCTTGCAGGCGCGCCGCCATCTTCGCCGACATCCAGGGCTCGACGCGGGGATCGTTAATGCCCGTGGTCAATAAGACGGCCGGATATTTCACCCCGTCTTTCACTTTGTGGTAAGCGTCCATTGCCAGCAGGGCCTTGAAGCCCTCGTCTGTTTTTACTGAACCGAACTCCGGAATATTTGGTACGCCGTTGGATGTGATCTCAAATCGTAAGGCGTTGTTATCGCCGACTTGATCGATCGCCGCGCCAAACAAATCCGGCCGATCGACAATCGAGTTTCCGATCAGAATTCCGCCGGCGCTGCCACCCTGGCCGGCCAGGTGCTGGGCGCTGGTGTATTTTTCCGCAATCAGGTACTCAGCGCAGGCGATGAAATCCTTCCAGGTATTCGGCTTGGTTTTTTCTTTCCCGGCCAGGTGCCAGTCTTCGCCGTACTCACCGCCGCCGCGCACGCCGGCGAGCGCTATCACGCCGCCGCGTTCGAGCCACGGCAAAAAATTCGAACCAAAGAAAGGTTCGGTATTGACTATGCCATACGCTCCATAGCCGTTGAGTAGCGTGGGATTCGTCCCGTCGCGCTTCAAACCCCGTTTGTAAAGAATCACCAGCGGCACCATCGTGCCGTCGTAGCTTTTTACTTTTACCGATGTGGTTTCGATGCTCGACATATCGATAGGTATAGGCGGCACGAGCGTCGAATCCGCGGCGGTTTGCGTTTTGGGATTGTAAGCGAAATAAGCCGCCGACTTTGTCCATGAGGTCAAACCAAACAAGAGGCCTTCAGTTTGCGGATCGGTCCAGCCGATAAAGGCCGTGCCGTCGTATGGCAACTTGATCGCCTGGGGAGCGCCGCCCTTGTAGTCTACTCGCCAGAGCTTGCCAACTCCGCCGTCGAGGGTTTGCACATAGAGGGCATCCCTGGCCGTGCCCATGAAGGTGACGACAGCTTCACTCGCCGGAAAAACCGTATCAGCTTTGGTCAGGTCCGGATGAGCCAGGTTGATGTGAACCACTTTAAAACGCGGCGTACTTCTGTAAGTGTTTAGATACAAGTCGTCGCCGTGGATATCCAGGCCCGCAATGTCGTCTTCAAGCGAAGCAATCCGGCGCCAGGGAATCGGGGTTTGGCCCATCTTGTCGAGGGTCGTCACGTAGTATTCAGAATTAGGCGACACGCCGGAATTGACTATGGCGAAGACATACTTCGAGTTGATCGGAACAAACGCAAACGGAAGGGGCGTGGGTTCCAACTTGATGTTCGGATCGACTTCGTAGCCGAAGACTACTCTGTCCGTATCCGGATTCGCACCGAGGACGTGCAGATAGACTCGGCTTTTCTGGTAGAGATCGGTCGGCGGCGCGCCCTCGGCAAGCTTCTGCAGCCGGTTATAAAGAAACGATCGGCCATCAGGCATCCATGAGCCCGCGCCAAAGCGCGCGCGATCGATGCGCTCGCCCAGGTCGCGGCCGGTGCTGGTTTCGACCACCCGCATCTCGCCGTTCTCTGAGCCGCCCAGCGACACCGTGTAACAGACATACTTGCCGTCAACCGACAGACTGTAAGAATCGATCGAGTAGCGCTTGCCTGGAGAAGAGAGCTTGTCGGGATCGATCAGTAGACGCTCCGCGCCTTTGAAGCCATCGCGCACGTAGAGCCGGCGATCGTTTTCGCCCGGCGCCAGCCGGTAATAAAAATAAAGATTAGCCGCGCGCTGAACTCCGGAGACGCGCACTCCGGTTTCACTCAAATCCTCGAAACGTTTGAGTAGTTGCGCCCGCATCGGCAGACGATCTAGATAAGCGTGCGCGTAATCGGCCTGTGCTTTCATCCAGGCTGCGGTCTCGGCACTCTTCGCATCCTCCATCCACCGATAAGGGTCGACGATCTTCTGCCCGAAGTAGGTGTCTGTCACTTCGTGCACAGCGGCTTTGGGTGGCCCGTCCTGGGCTGAGACGACGGCAGAAAGAAAGAGCAGACCGATATTGATAGTGAGTAGTCTGAAGTGTTTCATGGAAGTTTCTCCTATTTGGGCATTGTGGTTTGACGCGCCGACTGCCAAATGGCTTCGGGGATGCCTCGCTTTTTACGACAAACTGATCTTCAAGTCAATCCAATCCGGATTCGTTTGACGAGTTACTCAGCCGGCCTCAGAGTAGTGTCGTAATTTGAGGATGAGGTCAGTACCGGGAGCGGTAGCGACCGGGTACCCATCATCCAATCTCGATTCTCGCTATGAGGCTGCGACCCGGTCGCTACCGCTCCCGGTACTGACTCCATGACTGTCGTTCCTCAAATTAAGACAGTACCGGCTTCAGCAGTTTATTCACTATGCTTTGAACATGAATTCTGGTCGTGTCGAGGAAGGGAACGCCGTTGTGTTCCTTATCGCGCAGGATCAACGGCAATTCCGTGCCGCCCAGAATCAGACCTTCGATAGCTTCGCGCTCTTTCAGTCGATCCACGATGGCCAATAAGCCGTCGCGAGTTTCCGAGGCAAAGATGTTATTGAGCAGTTCTCCCAAATACTTTTCGTGGATGTAGGATTGCTCTTCGTCGTTGGGCACGATTATCTGAATGTCTGCGCGCCCAAAAACCTCAGGATAGAATTGTGCCTGCATGGTAAAACGGGTGCCGAACAATCCGACCTTCTTTATTCCGCGCGCCCGCGCTTCGTCCCGCGTTGCTTCGACGATGCTGAGGAGCGGGATGGGCGACCGCTTTTGCAGTGCATCAAAGACAATGTGCGGAGTGTTAGCGGCCACCGCGCCAAAATCCGCGCCCGCCCGCGCCACCTTTTCTATTCCATTGGCCAGGTAATCCGTGACCGTGCCCAACTCGCCCGATCCCATCCACGCGAGCAGCCTGCTGACATCGACGCTGTTAATTATGATCGACGGATAACTGCCGTCCGTTCGACGTTGGCGATACGACTCGATAATCAAACGATAGTATTCAATCGTTGACTCGGGACCGACGCCGCCGATGATGCCTGCAGTTCTGGCATGCGTGCTCATAGTATGCTTACCTTTGCTGATTCAATCTTCAATCAAATGAATAAGGGCACCATCTCTGTTCGCCAAAACCACCGGCATTGTGTCCCGAGCACGGCATCGACTACCCGAGCCACGTGACTTGCTTGCTTGATTGTCTCTAGCGTTTATACGGCTGGCCATAAAAGCTTGATCGCGATCGCCATTGCCAAAAAGCACATGATCCAAAATATCAAAGGCCCGGCCGCGCCGCGAAACTTGAAACCTATCGCCTCAAACTCGATCGGTCCAGTTGCGAATTTCAACATCAGCACTACGCAAATCGAAGCGATAGCCGCCAGCGGCAGCCCGACAGTGGCGGCGTAATGGGCCTTGACGATGGGGGTCGTCCAATCATCGATCCAGGAGTGATAAACCACGAAGAGCAGAAACACGAACGAGAAAAGCCCAGTTCCGAGAAAGACCAACCACCCGGTGATTCTCCGGAACCTCGCCTCGTGTCGGTCGTCAGGAGGAATTTGCGAATCCTTGCTCATAGTGAGTGCCTCGGAGGGAATGGTTGATAACCCGGGCCGGAATAAGCCAGGCCAAGGACAAGCGAGAATCGAGCCCTAACTGACGGACTCCTGAGGCCCAACCCGCTCGTCACGAATTGCACGATAATACAGGCGCTCGGAGGCGTCAACAGCTATTCGGGATCGAGTGATTCGTGACCCTTCGACTTGCTCCATCGTTGTCGAGCAGCTGCGCTACCTCTCGAGCCTTATGAAAAAGTGTCTGAATATCGGCGTCTCCGACGTCGATCCAAATAGGCGAGCTGAGAGCGGGTAGGCCCACTTCTTCTGCCACTGATCGTCTTTCTCGATGATCTTCCGTGGCCCATCGCCATCCAGCCATTTCCCGGCGTCGGATCATCCCGCGTCCCAGAATGCAGTCGTCACCGCCAGGATTGATCGGTGATGGATAAGCGACGCATAGTATCTGGCTCTACAAGAACGGTTCCTGAAATGGGATCGCACCCCTGCTACTGCGCCACGTCATATTCCGGCTTCGCCATTCCCATCAGCCACTTATCGAACCAGCCGACGATATGCTCGAGGCGCTCGATGCGATGCCAGGGTTGGCCTGAGCGCGACAGTTCATGCGACTCGTTCGGAAACCGCACCATCACCGTCGGGATCTTTCGATACTTCAGAGCGCGAAACATCTCTTCGCCGCCGGCGCCGGGAGGCGTGCGCCAATCCGCTTCGCCCAGGATCAACATCAAAGGCGTCGTTACTTTATTGATGTAAGTGATCGGCGAACGCGCCTTGTAGTCTTCCGGATCTTCGAACGGCGGTTTCCTGAACCAGCTCTCCTGAAACAGGGTAAAGTCAGCCGAGTACCACCAGTCGGCCCAGTTCGCGATGTCGCGTTGCGAGACCGCCGCGGCAAAACGCGTCGTCTGCCCGATGGTCCAGTTGGTCAAGAGACCGCCGCCGCTGCCACCCGTCACACCTAACTTCTTTTCATCGATGTAGCCGCGCCTGAGAACTTCATCCACGCCGGCCATGAGGTCTTTATAGTCGTCGCCCGGATAATGATATTGAATGATGTTGCCAAACTCCTGGCCATAGCTCGTGCTGCCGCGCGGGTTTGGATAGAGCACGACATAACCCTTCGCCGCCATCCACTGAAACTCATGATCAAAGACGAACCCGTAAGCCCCATGCGGCCCGCCGTGGATGTTGAGGATGAGCGGGTATTTCTTATTCGCGTCAAAGTCGGGTGGCTTCTGGATCCACGCCTGGATTTTTTTGCCGTCGAAACTCGTGTACCAGATCTCTTCCGGCTCGGTCAGATTCAGTTTGGAAAATAATTCATCATTGAGATGAGTGAGTTGTTTCGGCTGGCCGCCCTGACCTTCCAGCCAGAAGATGTCGCCGATGCGCGTGGGGGTGGAAATTACCAAAGCGAATTTCGTCGCGTCGGGGGTGGCGCGAAAACTAACGACCGCCTGATTGCCGCTCGTTAGGTCGGTTTCCTTGCCGCTGGTCGCGTCAAAGACGCCAAGATTCGCTTTGCCCTGCTTTGCATAGACCGCGACGATGCTACGCCCGTCAGCCCGCCAGATTGGTGGTGCATTACCACCGCCGCGTGGCGCGCCGTTGTCGCCCCCCACGCCTGAACCGAGGTCGAAGTCAAAATCACGCGTCAGATTTCGCGGTTGCGCGTTGGGCGCCAGATCCATCACCCAGAGATCGGGTTCGGTATAAGACTGCACCGGCTTGCTCAGCGAAGCATAGAACGCGATTTGTTTCCCGTCAGGGCTGACTGAAAAAGCGCCGGTGTCCATTTCGAATGAAGTTAGTTTCGAGGGCTGGCCGCCGCCAACCGGAATCGAATAGATCGTCGTGGACGGCAGTTCATAGTAAGGCTCGTCAATCTGATCGGACGCGTAGTAAATCTGCGAACTGTCTTTCGCCCAGGTGACCCCGTCTTCCGAGAAGCGTCCGCTCGTGAGTTGTTTAGGGGTGACTTTTTCGTCGCTGGTTTTTGGCGCGGCCACCACCCAGATGTGGTTGGGGTGTTTTTGATCGGTGTAGCCGGCCCCGTTGAAGCGATAGACGGCGTGCGTGATCACGCGCACGTCACTCTCGCGCGGCTCTTCAGGCTTCTTAGAGTCAGCCGGAGTTGGACTCGGTGAAGGTTGATTTCGCGGCGCCGCCTTCGTCAGGTCTTCGGGGTTGGCGCTGTTACCGAATGCGATCATCTTGCCGTCCGGCGACCACTGCGGGCCACCCGCGCCGCGCGTCATGGTCGTAAACTGAAACGAATCTCCTCCGGCCATGGGCAGCATAAAGAGCTGCGGGAGGTCGGGCCGGCCGTCTTTCTCAGTAACGCGCACAAAGGCGAGGAACTTGCCATCGGGTGACCAGCGCGGCGTCGAGTCCCTGGGGCCGCTGGTCAATTGATGCGTCTCGCCGGTTGCGGGAGAAACGCTCCAGATGGCCGTGTTGTATCCATCTTTCTTTTCGTTCACGGTCACGCGCACAAACGCGACGCGCGAACCATCGGGCGAAATCTGCGTATCGCCAGCCCAGACAAAATTGAATAAGTCCTTCTCAGTAATGTTCCGCTTCTGGGCGAAAGCCGGAACGGCGAGCAGAGCGATGGAGATCAAGATGAATAAGAGACGAGATCGCATAGAGTTTCCCTTTCGGATACGGGTTTCGAACGCGGCAGCATTCTACCGGGAACTGGCGAAACGGGGAACAGCTGGAACGAGTCGTTCGACCGGCCCGCTTTCACCAATTGAACGGGCCGACGATCTTGCCGGAGACATTCATCCCCCGCGGCATGTAATGAATGACGAAAGACTTTCTGGTCAGTTGCGGGTTCTCAATCTCGCTGCCGCCGTGCAGGGTCATGCCATGCCAGAGAAACACATCACCCTTCTTTGCCAGAAACAGTTGACGCTCGTATTGACCGGTCAGTCTCTCGACGTGTTCATGATATTCCCGGCTAACCTCAGCGCCGGCAGTTCTCAAATTGGTTTGCGGATAGTTATCGAACTTGTTGAAGAACGGCTGGCGATGTGACTTGGGATAAAACATCAGCGGGCCGCATCCCGGCGAAATGTCTTCACAGGCGATCCATGCTCCCACGATAAAGTTGGGAGGAAATACGTGAAAGACGGCGGTGTCCTGATGCGCCTCCTGCGCGCTGCCGTACTCAAAGTTAATACTGCCCTGAGGAAAGGCGGGGCGATCAAGAATCAATGAACACAAACGCTTTAGCTCCTGATGACGAAAAATTGCGCTCGCGCCGTCAGAGAAATTATGGAACGAAGACGTCCGCCAATTGGAATGACTGCGCGCATATAAGCGTTCCGCGGCCGAAGCTTGCAGCAAATCATGGTGGGACGTTTTAGCGACTGGATCTCCTGGTCCGAATCGCAGATCGCAAAAATCCAGGCCGGCGAATGGTTGTTCAGCGGTCCAAGCATTTTCAAGATCCAGTAACATCGAATCGATGAGATCGGCGGGAATGATTCCGGCGGCGACACAGTAACCGTCCGTGGTCCAGCGCGTGAGAAGTTCGGTGTCTGCATCACTCAGATGTTCGCGGCGCCGGCGACTCTCCAGCAATTCCAGAGCATCTGGTCGATCAAACCAGGGGATTCGACCAGGTTCGAGTGTCCAGGTTCGGGCGTGACGGGGCGATAAGAAATTCCGGAGACCCTTCCTGACCGAGGAGGGAATTACACGTCGTGCGAGGGAGCCAATCGGCATTAAGAGAGATCCAGAGAAGCGGCGTGGTCGAACCTGGTCCGCGCCTAAATCAGAAACCAAATGAGCGCACGCAGGTGGGTTGGGGAAGTAACACCTGCGCGCGCGCGGCGTTAATTACTTCACGATATCTGCCCAGGCCTTGCCGTCTTTGTAGTGCAGAGTGACTTCAGAAATCTCAATCAGATTGAGGTCTTCCCACTCGATACTGTTGCCTTTGCTATCGACGACTTTCAGGTCCCAGTGGGCGTGCTTTTCGCGATCTTCAAAAGTGATCTTCACGCTGTCGCCGTCCGCCAGAGTGTCCTTGCCGAGTACGTCCTCTTCCCATTCGTTGGCGGTGTGGGGCGAAACGTAGACCTCGTGAATCTCAACACCGGTGCGGTTGTGCAGAATAAAGTCCTGTTTACCCGCGCGCGCATAGGCCGTCGCAACGAGAAAAATTCCCAGCATGCCGACCGCAAGTATGACTCGTGATTTCGAAACGATATTTTTCATGGCTTCAAGATTAGTCCTTCCTGGCGGAATTTAAAGTCGATGGAGAGATGAGAAAACCTAACATCCTGATTTGCTTTCGTCAAAGCTGTCCAGGGAAAGCAGTGTTCAAAAGTTACGTTGCCGAGGGCGGGGCAGTAGCCCGACCGTCAGGGAGGGCTCCGCTATTCGATGCCCTCAATCTGAGCCCTCCCGGACAGTCGGGCTAATGCCCCGATCGATGCTTCGCATTCTATCGACACAACTTCAGCAGACTAAGTCATGGAAGAGTTCTATCGCTTCAGAAATCTAAGCAACGACTTTTCGGCAGGGTGCAGACTGGTGCCGCGATAGGCCATTAGTTCCCTCACGCTCAGGAAATGCCGATCAATCACTCGTCCTTTGGCGAAACTGTTCATGATCAGAGGACAGATGTAGGCACTGCGACATACGGCCGGCGTGTTTCCCAGAGCTTCCGCGGTTTCTTTGATCGCGGCCGCCAACAACCTCTTGTTGGCCGGTCGGTTTCCGTTGAGTTCCGACTGCGCGCGCGCCAAAGCGCTGGCGCAAATCAGAGTCGCCGCCCAGGTGCGGAAATCCTTGGCGCTGAAATTCCCGCCCATGATTTCCTTGATGTAGACATTGATATCACGTCGTTTCACATCGACAAACGAGTCGTCACCGTTCTGGTACTTGAACACGTCACGGCCAGGTCTTCGTAGAAGTTCTCTGACAATCCGAGCGGTGGTCCGATCGCGAAACTCTCGATGCTGGCGGACGCCGGACTTGCCGGGAAAATCAAATATGACCAGGTCGCCCTTGACCCTGACGTGCTTCGATCGCAGCGTGGCGAGCCCGTAGCTTCCGTTTTCATTCGCATAGACCTCGCTGCCGGGCCGGATAAAACTCATCGATAGAATTCTGAGAATGCTCGCCATCACCCGCGGTTTCGGAAAGCCACGCTGACGGAGATCTTTGGCCACCGCCTTTCTCATCGCCGGCAGCTTTTCGGCAAAGTCGATCAGCCGCTGAAATTTCTTTCTTTCCCGATGGCGAACGTGAGAGTCGTGATAGATATATTGCCACCGCCCGGCGGCGTCTTTGCCCACCGCTTGCACCGCGCCGGACGCTGATGAGTTGATGCAGACATCTGTCCAGGCGGGAGGAATCTTGAGAGCTTCGGCCCGAGACAAGTCCGCGCCTTTGATCTTTCGACCGTCGGCATCAAGATAGCGAAAGCCCCGCGCGGGCGAGCCCGTTCTGTGAATGCCTTTCGCGCACAGCTTTTCAATTCTGGTCATAGGTCCTTCGAACTCGACGTACAACGTATCAGAGATCCAGGCCGCTCCAAGCGGGCCGGGGTTCTTACACTAATCTTGCGCTGCGAGCTGACCAGTAGTGCGCTCGTCTTCGGCTTCGGCGTGTCGAATTCGCTTGAACTGTTCCTGCAGCCGATCGAGTTCTTCATCAGAGAGGGTTTCGAGATCGACGAGGTGCGTGCGCGCTCCTTCCACGCCTCTGATCAACTCATCGAGCTTCAGATGGATCGCCTTCGCATCGCGATTCTGCGTGTTTTGAATCAGGAAAACTATCAGGAACGTGATGATCGTCGTGCCGGTGTTGATGACCAGTTGCCAGGTGTCGGAATAGTGAAATAGCGGGCCGGTCGTGGCCCACATCACGATAACTAACACGGCCAGGATAAAAGCCCACGGCGAGCCGACGGCTTGTGATGCAGTCTGCGCAAACTTTCGGAATAGTTCATTCATCTGTAATCTCGGCTTGTTGCGTAACGGAGTATGAAGACTGTCACCGCGCGTCGCCCTTCGGAAACATTACTCTGTCCGGGGTCGCCTTGAGTTCGGCGAGGAGCTTCTGGATCAGTCTGGTCTTCACTCGTCCCGCCTCCTTGGGATGAACCAGATAACGCACGATCGCATCGATCCAGGTATTTGAGTTGACGCGGAACAAGACCGCCGGATGCTCGCGTACTTCCAACTGATCGACGGGCGTCTGGGCCAGGATCTCGCGGAAGATACGCACCTGCTTCATCATGCGTTCCCCGACTTCTTCTTCGGCGACGCGCTGCATAGTCTTGGCCACAAATTCCAGATCGCTCTCATACGCGACGTTGAACTTAACTTCGTTCCAGATGTAGGGGAAGAGGGGCCACGTATAGTTATAGACCGTTGAATTCAGCACTTTTGAATTAGGGAATTTAATCACCCGGCCCGAAGGGTGGTCGGTGGAAAGAAAGTCGCCGCCAAATTCCCATAGCGTGGTGTCCAGATAACTGACGTCGATGACATCGCCCGTAGCCTCGCCAATCTTGATCCGATCGCCAACGCGGTAGGGCGCTCGCGCCAACAAATAAATCCATCCGATGAAGCTGGTGATCGGCGTCTGCAAAGCGAAGCCCATGATCAGTGAGAGCAAACCCAGCGAAACGACGGCCGTGTACCAGTTCTGAAAGAGGATCGAGACCACGACAAATGTCAGGACTAAAACGAGCGATAGTTTGGCAACGCGACGCAGATTGTATCGCGAGACAGGGCTGTCGATACGGCCGATCAGATAGACGTCAACGATTTTGGCAACGGCGAGCAATAAGATAATCGCCATTGCGCTGAGGTCGAGCTTTTGAAGCAGGTCAATATATTTTGGATGTTTGGCTGCGAAGCCAAAAAAACTAAACTCCAGAATAAAGCGAACGACTGCGAGAGCAAAAAAGATGATCGCATGCGTGCCGAGTAACAGCTTATCTTTCGTTTCTGCCGCGGGAGTCGTTTCCGGCTTGACGGTGCTGGTTTGTTTCAGCGCACGCTTGACCTCTTCCTGTTGCTTGACCTGTTCGACTTCGGTGCGGAGTTCGTTCGGCATTCTTACAGATTCCTCACTGTCAGCCAGCTTTCCGCTCGCGGAAGCTCCCGCCGACGCAGAGTTTGTATATTAGGCACCCTGCATGCCATAAACAGGAGCGCAGGCACAATGGAGCGCAGGCCATCCCTGCCTGCTGTTCGCGGGCATCCTTGCTCGCACTTGATCGCAGAGAGATGAAACCAGTCACCGACAAATTCGCGATCGCCGCCGCGTTGCAAGAGATTGGCGCGCTGCTGGAGTTAAAGGGCGGCGAGTACTTCAAAGCGCGGGCCTACAAACAAGGGGCCCGCGCCGTCGCGGAATTGAACGAAGACTTAGGCAAGCTAGTCAAAGAAAATCGGCTCACCTTTGTTAAGGGAATTGGCTATGCACTGGCTAAGCAAATCCAGGATCTTTACACAACGGGCCAGTCAACTTTACTTAATCAACTGCGCGCGGAATTGCCGCCGGGCATTATCGAGTTGAGTAACATACCCGGACTGAGCGTGAAGAAGGTCGAACGCCTGCACCAGGAACTCGGTATTTCCACCATCGAAGAATTAAAAGCCGCTTGCGAGTCTCATCAGCTGCGGGACGTCAAAGGCTTTGGCGCGAAGACTGAGCAGAACATCCTCGCAGCGATTGCCCTGGCTGGAACTGGATCTCAGGATCGCGAGCAGCGAATTCACATTCATCATGCATTGCGGGCCGGGGCGCAAATCGTCGAGTACCTCGCAACGACGCCGGGATTTGACCAGGGCGCCCCCGCCGGGTCCGTACGGCGCTGGCAAGAGACGGCCGCGCGGATAGTTGTCGTGGCTAGCGCGAAAAAGCCCAAACAGCTTATCGATCACTTTCTAAGCTTCCCGCTGGTTATCAGGGTCGAAGACCAAAGTGCGGCGAGGTGCTCAGCCGCCCTCAGCGGCGGATTCAAAGCGACACTGTTTGCGGTTAAGCCTAACGAGTTCGCCAACGTATTGCTCCGCGCTACTGGTTCGCAAGCCCATCTGGACAAACTCGATCAGATCGCTTTGAAACGAAAACTAAAACTTACTGAGAAGGGAATTGAAAAGCTCGCCCCGCAGCAGGCAAAGTCGAAGACCACAGTTCCAGTCCTCTTAAGGACTGAAGCAGAAATCTACCAGAGGCTCGGCATGCAATACGTACCGCCCGAGCTGCGCGAGGATCAAGGTGAGATTGAAGCGGCGCTCGCACACGCTTTGCCGGAAGATTTGATCACGGCCGAACACATTCGCGGCATGGTTCACTGTCATACAAAGTATTCCGATGGCAAGCATAGCGTCGCTGAAATGGTCCAGGCGGCAGAGTCGATGGGCATGAAGTACATTACGATTACTGATCATTCGCCGACAGCGTTCTATGCGAACGGCCTCAAGATCGATCGTCTGCAGCGGCAATGGGAAGAAATTGATCTGGTGCAGGAACGAACGAAGGTCAGAATTCTGAAAGGCACTGAGTCAGACATTACGCAGGACGGCTCGCTGGATTATCCGGATTGGATTCTGGAGCAGTTCGACGTGATCGTTGCCAGCATTCACTCGCGCTATAAGATGAACGAAGATCAAATGACGCGGCGCATCGTCACCGCCATGCAGCAGCCGGTATTCAAGATCTGGGGACATGCGTTGGGGCGTCTCATTGAAAAGCGGCCACCGTTCGAGTGCCGGATGGAAGAGATTCTGGACGTGATTGCAGAGTCACGCGCGGCCATCGAAATAAACGGAGATCCTTACCGGTTGGACATGGAACCGCGCTGGGTGCGCGAAGCCCGGAAGCGCAAAATCAAGTTCGTGATTTCAACGGATGCGCATTCTACCGGTGCGCTCAACAACCTTAAGTATGGAGTAGGAATCGCGCGACGGGGGTGGGTAAGACGTGGCGAAGTCTTGAATGCTTTGGGAGTGAAAGCGTTTCAGAAAGCAGTACGGCCGATGTGATTCCCTCTCCCTCTGGGAGAGGGTTAGGGAGAGGGTCCTGGGCGTATCCCACTATTTCATTTTCATGTGTTACGGGAAGCTCTCATTTGTCGGGAAGAGAAGCTGGCAATTCACCATGTGTGAAGCGACCGACATGGATCAGTTTCTTGGTTTACTTCGCAAGCCCTCACCCCGGCCCTCTCCCATCATGGAGAGGGAGATGAAATCCTATCCAACTTTGCGCTTTCTTGCCGCCGCGGGTTTCGCTTTAACCAGAGTGAGTGCGGCCTTTTTCTTCGCGGCGGGTGCCGCCTTGACCATTGGCTTACGCGATGAGGCCTGCAAGCTCTTTTTCAGCGCGGTCATGATATCCAGGCGCGGCATCTCTTCGTCTTTTTCGAACTCGGTTACCTTCTTGCCTTTGATCTTTGAGTCGATCAATTTCCGCAGCGCCTCGTGGTGCGATCGCGCAGCACGACCTTCGCGAGGCCGACCTTCCCCGTGTCTTTCAATACTTGTAGCAAGAGCGCGTAAGGTTTTTCAGCCACCGGGCCGTCAGGGCCAATGTAATACGGCGAGTCATAGAAGGTCGAGGCAATCTCTGAGGCATCGACAAAGCCCAGGATGTCGACCGCCTTGGTTGTTTTGATTTTGACTTTGGCGATCTCTTCCGGCTCGATCAGCGCGTAGCGATCCTTCTCGTATTGAAAGCCTTTGGTAATGTCCTCGCCGGTTACCACCTGATTGCACTTCTTGCAGCGCTTGTCGTAACCGATGGGACCAAAGTCTTCGCGGTGCAATTGGTTGAACTGGATCTTTTCAGACGCCTCGATGGCGTTATAGACGCGCACCGGAATGGCAACCAGCAGGAAACGTATGTGGCCTTTCCAAATCGATCGCATATCTTGATTCTCCGTAGTGGCACAGACTCTAGTCTGTGTTCCCAGCTCGCAGAAGAGTCACAGACCAAAGTCTATGCTACTGCCAAGACACAAACGCGGGCCTCGCGCCCGCATTTTTCCGAGCCCCTGATCGAGCCCAGCCCCGGCCCGCCAGGGCAAGGGGCAGGGAATTATGGGCCAGTTGGCCCATCAAGTCAAAAGATTTTAAGGGCACGAGGCATGTAGGTTGAGCAGCGGCCAACAATTGATAAACGCAAAGGACGCAGAGGAATTCGCAGAGGAACGCAAAGGTTCTCCTCTGCGACCTTTGCGAAAGACTCTGCGTCCTTTGCGTTTAGGATTCGATTTTCATCAGCGTTCAAGCTGGCCCGACCAACCCCAATTGACCGCATGACAGCTATTCCTTATTCTTTCACTCGTATCTAACCTGCTTCTTTGACCTGCCATGCGTGAATGTCCCCGATGTGAACGGTGCTATGAAGACGAGGCCCTGCTCTGCCCGGACGATCAGGCCAAGACCAAGCACACACTTCCGGGCACGACTTTGCTGAACCGGCGTTATCGTCTCGACAAACGACTGGGCCGGGGCGCGATGGGCCAGGTCTACCTCGCTCGCGATGAAAATCTGATCACCCGGCGCGTCGCAGTGAAAACGATTCGTCCGGATGTTCTCTCCGACGAAGACCTGCAGGAAGGCGAAGCCATCGCGCGCTTTGAACGCGAGGCCCGCACCGCCGCTTCGATTCAACATCCGAACGTCATCGATGTTAACGACTTTGGCAAGAGCGATGAAGGCGTCTTCTTCCTGG
>WNFR01001218.1_pt1 | contig 26747 bp, 19 predicted proteins | sample 5400221 | NCBI WGS metagenome assembly WNFR01 (sample SAMN13153357, study PRJNA577476) | soil metagenome | isolation source: 40 cm soil under Madrone tree | place: USA:California | collected 2016-06-14
TGGTCGGCGTGCGATTTCAATCCCGGATAGTGCACTTGCGCGACTTTGGGGTGATGCTCCAGAAACTCTGCCACCAGCATGGCGGTGGCGCATTGCTGCTGCACGCGCACGCCCATGGTTTTGATTCCACGGATGAGCAGAAACGCCGCGCCGGGATCCATTGAGCCGCCGAGATAAATCACCATGCTGCGCACGCGGTCCATCCACTTGTGACTGCCGGCAGCGGCGCCGGCGATGATGTCCGAATGGCCGCCCATATATTTGGTGGCGCTGTGGACGACCATGTCAAAACCGATGGCGATGGGTTTTTGCAGGATGGGAGTGGCGAAAGTGTTGTCAATGATCGAGACGAGTTGGTGTTTTTTTGCGAAGGCGACTGCTTTTTGCAGGTTGACCAGGCGCAGAGTGGGATTGGTGGGGGTTTCGACGTAGAGAACTTTGGTCTGTGGAGTGACGAGATCTTCGATTCCTTCGAGCGTGGTTTCTGCGTGGCGGACGGCGATGCCCATGTCTGGAAAAATGTCGCGCATCAGGCGATACGTGCCTCCGTAGAGTTGCGCGGTGGAAATAAGTTCATCACCTTGTTTCAGCGCGCCGAGCAGCGCCGATGAAATTGCAGCCATTCCGCTGGCAGTGACTACGCCAGCCTCAGCGCCCTCCAACGCCGCGATTTTTTCTTCGGCTACGCGCAGAGTGGGGTTGCCGTATCGGGTGTAGATGTAAGCGCTGCTTTTTCCTTCGGCCCAGCGTTTCATTTCCGCGGTAGAAGAAAAAGTGAAAGTGGAGGACCGGCAAATTTCGGTGCCGACGGCGGCGCCAACGCCATGTTTTCTGGGTTCTCCGGCGTGGATGGCGAGCGTGCGGGAGCCTGCATTTGGGCCCAGGCTGGGAGTTTTGCGGGTTTTCATGGTGCAATCATTTTGGAAGACAAATTTGCTGCGGCAAGCACCAAATTGGCGTCGTGCGATGGACCAGACGTAAAAATGCGCGGCAGTTGACAAGAACCCTTTATAGGTCAATACTGACTGTGTCATGAATGACCTAATTCTGCTAGCGGCGCTGTTGGACGGGCCAAAGCATGGCTGGGTGCTGAAGAAGCTTGGCGGCTTGGTCACCGGTCACGGCGATATGCATAACAATCTGGTTTACCCGTTGATGAAGAAGTTCGTGGCGCAGGGTTGGGTCCGGCGGCGCGCTGAGGCCGGACGCCGGGGACAGATTCGTGCGGTGTACTCGCTGACGCTTCCGGGGAACAGGGAACTTTTTCGGCGCTTAAATCAATTTGCCGAGAAGGAAGCCGCGTCTGCGACTGAATTTCGATTGCGGGTGGGATTATTTCAGCTTCTTTCCGCTGAGGCGAGAAAAAGGATTCTTGATGAGCGCGGTCGCTGGCTTGCGGCGCGCGAAGAACGGTTCGTCGCACTTCAGCAACAACTTACGGCGATAAAAGCGGGCGCCTGGGGGCCGGAGGTCGTGGATTTCCTGATCGCGGAAGTGCGCGCTGAGCGAAAGTGGATCGCTGCTTTGGAGAAAAAATCAATCGCGGACTCCGGACCAAATCCCAAGAAGGCAGCACGGAGGTAAGCATGCTCGCTGTCGAATTTTTCACAAACAGCTACCGCTACTCGATGGCGTCGCTGCTGCTCGAATCGCTTCCAGCGGCACTCACCTTGAATTCGCGGCAGGCTATGCACTTTGCGCAAGAAGCGTGGACGATTTGGGCGGTGTGGTGGCTGGCGATGGCGTTTTTCAGTAAATCCACGAAACGGCGCGAGAGTCCTGCGCAGCGCATTGAACATCTGGTTCCGGCGATGTTGGGATTCGCGCTGGTTTTTCGGGAAGGATTTGGAGGGGCGTGGCTGGCGCGGCCAATCATTTTAGCCAATCCAGTTTTGCTGGGGCTGTGCGTGGTCATGGCAATTCTGGGTTTGCTGTTTGCAGTGTGGGCGCGGCTGATACTTGGAAGCAATTGGAGCGGTACGGTGACGATCAAGACCAACCATCAATTGATCCGGCGCGGGCCGTACCGGTGGATTCGCCATCCTATCTATACGGGAATGTTAGCGGCGTTGCTGGCGAGCGCAGTGATACAGGGATTGCTGAGTGGAATGATTGGATTTGCTTTGGTATTGTTGGCGCTTTACCGGAAGGCGCGGCGGGAAGAATCGTTTTTGTCGCAGGAATTTGGAGATGGATTTATAGAGCATCGGCAGCATACGGGGATGTTTTTGCCGCGGTTTACGTGAATGTGGTGAGGCAAGCGGGCCTGGCGCAAAGTGCCCGAATCAGAAGACGGCCGCTACAACGGACAAAGAAAAGAGCAGCGGCGTAAAGCCGCTGCGCCATGAAGAGTCTGAATCGAAGAGCAACAGAAGCGAAAATTAGGCTTCTTCCTCTACTAGCTGTTCGCCGTGGGCGGATTTGTGGGCGGCGATGACTTTGTCGGCTAATTCGTTTGGCACTACGTCGTAATGGGAAAATTCCATGGCGTAGCTGGCCCGCGCCTGGGTCATCGATGTGAGATCGGTGGCGTAGGAAAGCATTTCTGCAAGTGGAACCAGCGCTTTGATGACTACACTGTGGCCACGGACTTCGCTGCCTTCGATGCGGCCGCGACGGGAGCTGAGATCACCCAGCAAGTCGCCGGAATATTGGTCTGGCGCGTAGACTTCGACGTGCATGACGGGTTCGAGTAGCGCGGGGCGAGCCAGCTTCATGGCTTCCTTAAAAGCAAGAGAGCCGGCGATTTTGAAGGCGATGTCGGAGGAATCGACGTCGTGATATTTGCCGTCGTACAGGGTGGCGCGGAAATCGGTCATGGGAAAGCCGGCGAGAAAGCCGCGAACGGCGGCTTCGCGAATGCCGCGTTCAACGGACGGAATCCAGTTGTGCGGAATCGCGCCGCCGAAAATGTCGTCCACGAATTCGATGCCTTTGTTGCGCTCGGCTGGTTCGAACTTGACGCGGCAGACACCGAATTGACCGTGACCGCCGGATTGTTTCTTGTGTTTGCCCTCGACATCGGCGCGGCCGCGAATGGTTTCGCGATAAGGAACTTTTGGCGGTTTCAACGTGAGATCGACGTGGTAGCGCTTGTGCAATTTTGCTACGACGACTTCGATGTGTTGCTGGCCGGAGCCGGCGAGAAGAAATTCCTTGGTCTGGGGATCGCGAGAGAAACGCAGCGCAGTGTCTTCTTCCAGAATTTTGTGGATGGCGACGCCGATTTTGTCTTCGTCGGAACGTGTTTTCGGTTCGACGGCAAAGGTGATCGCAGGTTCCGGAATTTGCGCCGGCCGATAAAAGACAGGCGCGTTTTTATCGCCGAGGGTATCGCCGGTTAAAGTTTCCTTCAGCTTTGCGATTGCGCCGATATCGCCAGCGTGCAGCTCGCCGATTTCTGTCAGCGTTTTGCCCTGGACAATTTGTATGTGCTGCATTCGTTCCTGAGTGCCACGAACGAAATTTGTTACGGTCGCGTCATTTTTCAGGACGCCGCTTTTTACTTTGAAATAGTTGATGCGTCCGGCGAATGGATCGGCCATGGTTTTGAAAACGAAGATCGATAACGGTTGCGCGTCGTCGTATTTTCGTTCGACGCGATTGCCTTTTCCGCCGGGCTCGGTGTAACCCTCTTCTTCGTGTTCATCAGGGTGCGGAAAAACATCGGCCAGGAACGTCAAAAGACTGCCGTTGCCGATATTGTGTGCGGCAGAAATCATCAGCACGGGAACGATTTTTTCCGCAACGATGGCTTTGCGCACGCCGGGAATCAGATCCTCGATGGGAATTGTGCCTTCCCGGAAAAATTCTTCCATCAATTCGTCATCACCTTCCGCCACCATTTCGACCAGGCGTTCGTGAGCTTCTTTTGCGTCTTCGGCGAGCGCCGCGGGAATTTCTTCAATCTTTGGCTTACCGTCGCCATCGGGAGCGTAAAAGTGCGCTTTCATGGCGACCAGATCGATCACGCCGCGGAATCCGCGTTCGGTGCCGATCGGCAATTGCAGGGCGACGACGCTGCGACCAAAAGACTGCTGCAGGGATTCCATGGAGCGTTCGAAGCTGGAAAGTTCGCGATCCATCCAGGTGAGAACGAAGGCGCGGGGAATGTCGTACTCGAGGCAGAAGTCCCAATCTTTTTCGGTGGTGACTTGCGCGCCGACGTGCGCATCAACGGCGATCAAAGCACAGTCAGCGGCGATTAGCGAGGCTTTGGTTTCATTGATGAAGGTGCCGTAACCGGGAAGATCGAGGAAATTAATTTTTACATTCGCGCCAGAGCAGAGGGTGCAGGGCCATTCGGCGTGCGCAAGAGCGGTTTGCGTGGAAATTTTGCGGGCAATTTCTTCTTCGTCAAAGTCGGTGGTGGTGGTTCCTTCCGCAACTTTTCCCCAACGCGGGGTCATGCCCGCGGTGAAGAGCAACGACGACACCAGTTGCGTCTTTCCGGTGCCGCCGTGGCCGACAATGCCGACGTTGCGAATGTCCTTGGTGAAATACGTCTTCATACAGACCTCCCAATCTGCGCCGCTCATGGCGTGCAGGCGAGGTCCGTCCTGTCAATGGCAGGCGCGGGCCTGCGCCTGAGTGAGTTATGTGCTGGGGAAGGAGAGCGTGGCCTCTTGCTACGCAGCGTAAATTCGCCTCAACGAAGTTGGCGCCGCTTAGCTTATGTTTCTGTTTCGGGGTTTACAAAACAAACCCTGAAACCCTGGGTCCCGTTGCATCGCTCACGAGAATATTTTGCGGCGCAGCGAGGCGAAGGACAATCGAAAAATACCCCTGGTCCGTTCTCCTGTTGGGCGGGATACCGAAGTACCCGACCCGACGCGGATGCTAACACAACGGATAATTCGTGCCAACCACGGTGGGCGAGTTGAGATTGTGCATGTGGGTTTGCGTCCGAGTGCGCTGTTTCTCAAAAGAGGTGGTTTTGCCAACGGCTATGAGTACCGTGCCAGCCGGCTTTTTCCACAGGTGGTATGACGCCGCTTCGTTTGAAACACCTTTCTTCGAGCTGAATTGAAGGATTAATCTTGCGTTCCCAGCCGCGTCATGAAAGCCGGGTATTAATCTTAGCTTCGCCCGGTCCAAAGGACCATCCAGGAGGAATCGGAAATGCATCGAGCAAAAATGTTTTGGCGCGCGTTAAGGTCCGCCCTTAGCTACGGGCTGCTGGTCATGGGACTCGCAGCTTCGGCTCACGCACAGTGTCAGCTAAACTCGCCGTCGGGAAGAATCAAGCACGTGGTGTACGTCGAATTCGACAACGTGCACTTCACCCGCGACAATCCCAATGTTCCGTCGGACCTGGAACAGATGCCGAACCTGCTTAACTTCATCAAGCAGAATGGCGCTCTCGATACCGGGGATCACACCGTGCTGATCTCGCATACTGCGAACGGCATTCTCACCACGCAAACCGGCCTTTATTCCGACGATCACGGAATTTTCATCTCCAATAGCTTCGGCGTATTCGGACCAAACGGCAACGCTCTTTTCCCCTCCTCCTTTTTCTACTGGACCGATCTGGTATCCGATATCACACCGGCCACCGCTGATAACAGTTTTGCGCTTACGACGCCTTCCGGCCAAAACGTACCGGCCCCTTGGGTGCCCTTTACCCGTGCGGGTTGTGACGTCGGCGCCTTCTCGACTGCCAACATCGTGCTGGAACGCCAGCCATTCGACGTAAAGAAAGTCTTCGGCGCCAATTCTTCGCAGGCAGCGGAAACCGGCAGCAGCCAGACGAACGATTTCATCGGCGCAGCCATCCACTGCTCGATTGGCAGCGCGCTTTGCACGCCGCAAAATAATGCCGTCGCGGATCTGCTCCCCGACGAACCGGGATCGTACTCCGGCTACCAGGCCCTCTTCGGACTCAAGTACATCGGGCCCGCTCTGGGCGGCTTCATCGACTACAACGGCGCTGCCATCACCGGCTTCGGTCAACTTAATTTTAATCCGCAACCCGCGCAGACCCTGGCGGTCGTTGAGACCATGCTGAAGAAAGGCATTCCGGTCGTGTTTGCCTACATCGCCGACGCTCACGACAACCATGAAGGCGCCACTCTCAGTGCCGAGAATACGTTTGGACCCGGCGAAGCGCCGTACGTGAAGCAACTCAGCGATTACAACACTGCTTTCGGCGCGTTTTTCGCCAACCTCAAGGCCGCCGGAATCGACCAAAGCAACACCCTCTTCATTTTCACTCCAGATGAAGGCGACCACTTCTCCGGCGCCGCGCCCAGCCCGGCAAATTGCGACGGCGCAAAAATCGTCAACGGCGCGGTGGTTCCGGACATTCCCTGCACCTACGGCGTAAATGGCGTGGGCGAACTGGACTACGATTTAAATCTCGCCGTTGCCAACGCCGGCGACAGCACACCGTTTACATTTCACTTCGACGATGCCGCGACGGTTTATGTGCAAGGCCAGCCGGTTCCGAGCTCGCCTACCGTCCGCCAGCTGGAAAAAACCATGGCCGGCCTCAGCACTGTCAATCCGCAAACCGGCTTGACGGAGAGCTTGCTCGGCACTGGTCTCGGCACAAGTCTCCAGGGAGCGATCGTTGATCAAGTCGGCCAGAAGCTGCTCCACATGAGTTCCGCCTCGGATCCCAATCGCGATCCGACCTTCACCTTTTTCGGCGATCCCAATTTCTTTTTCGAGACCACCGGCAAACCCAATCCCATCGTCGGAACCGGCTTTGCCTGGAATCACGGCGACATTCAGCCGGAGATCGCCCGAACCTTCATCGCCATGGTTGGTCCCGGCGTACGGCCAATTGGCGTAACTCAGCCAAGCGATTTCTTCACCGATCACACCGACGTCCGCCCGACCATGATGTACCTGCTCGGCCTCAACGACGATTATCAACATGACGGTCGTGTCATCCTCGAGATGCTCGATCCGGACATTCTTGCCAGCAGCCTGCACGCTCATTCGGATACGCTGCTGCAACTGGGCCAGATTTACAAGCAAATCAATGCACCGTTCGGAACGCTGGCGCAAAGCACGCTGACCGTTTCGACCTACGCGATCCAAAGCAACTCAGACGGTGACGCGGTGTATAGCAATCTGGAAAACCAGATTGCGTCATGGACCACTCAGCGTGATGGATTGGCTGCGCAGATCAACACCATGCTGGAGGGAGCGGAGTTCAGCGGACTGGCGATCAACGAGCAGCAAGCCAAGCAGATCATCAGTTCGAGTCAGGCGCTCCTCAATCAGGCCAGTGCCTGCGCATCTAATCCGGGAAGCTGCGGAAGCTAAGCGTTTCGAATGCGCTGGCGGCTGAGCCGAAGAGCTGGCCGCCAGCGAAAATTCACTTTAACAAAGTCTGTCAGATGCTGCCCAACCTAACGCTGTAGACTACGAACTCCTCGTTTTGGCAGTCGTAGCGGAACGCAATGTCGCTCCAATCTGAAATTCCGAGCAGGAATTTGTGCTTCTCGTAAGTTAGGGAAGACACGGTAATTTGAATTTTCAATCGTGAGCCGTCGCTCTGCATGGGTGGAATTCTGAAAAATGGCAAATCCCTTGCCTGGTTTTTTGTGCCTGTCCTCAGGATGGCAGTTACGGCGAATGGACGTTTTTCAGGATGACAATCGTTCTTTAGCGCGGGGTTCGTAGCCGGAGCAAGCGAGGACCGGGAGGCGCGGGTACTTGGGAAAGCGCGGGTCGGTTTTGCTTAGTTCGCACAGCAGGAAGGTCGATCCCTTGCTGGACTCGATGAGGCCAGCGTGCTGGCACGTTGAGCAGAGTCCTGCGATTTCGAAAGTTGGATTTTCTGGCGCAATCATTGGTCGTGATAATTATCTAGGCAATTCTTTTCACTTGCTGAGCGCTTTTTTGCTGCTGTCACCCTTGCGCTGCTAAGCTTTTTCTCTGCGCAAGCGATGACGTTCCTACATTATGCCCGGCGAGCAGTGCAAACGCTCATTGTTGGGAGCTTGCTTTTGCCGTGTTGCGTGGTGGCGCAGGCACAGAATCCGGGCAATAGCGGCGGCGCTGCCAGCCAGAATTCTCAAGTCAATCCGAACGATGTCCCGGACCAAATTACGGCGGTGCCGAATCGCCCCACGTTTTCGACCACTGCGGAGTCAGTACAATCCGGCGTTTTCGAAATCGAGTATGGCCTGGAGGCCGCCGAGGGCCACCAGAATATCAACGGGCTGCTGAAATTTGGACTGACGAAAAATCTGGAGCTGCGTTTCGGGAACAATCTAATCGAGCGCGATGCCGGCGTGGCGGGGCGCGGAGATTCCGGAGCTGGATTCAAATACAAGATTGTCGAAGAGAAATCCTGGATGCCGACATTCTCGGTGCTGTACACCGCGACAATACCGACAGCGACCGCAGAGGTCGGCGCGGGAGCGCTTGGGCATTCGGCGGGGATCCTGCTCAGCAAGGATTTCGGAAAACATCACTTCGATTTCAACGAGACTGCGCAATGGTTGGTCCGGCCGGGAGCAAGCGGGTTCGACCGGGACTATTTTACGGCGTTGGCGTACTCCCATGGAGTGACGGGAAAGTGGGGCGTGACGGGAGAGATCGCTGGCTTCAGCCGCACCAACCTGACGACGTCGGCCACGATGACAATCATGGGAGCTGCGACCTACAACTGGTCCTCGCGATTGATCCTCGACTCGGGTGTGTATTTTGCTGTTTACGGGAACCTGCCGCGAGCTACCTTTTTTTGTGGTGTCACATACTCGGTTGCGGACCTATACCACCACAAAGAAAAAAAATAAGAAAGCAGATTGACCGGCTTATACGGAGGTGACGAAGGTCCCGTCCCGATTCACGTAGCCATAGGCCATGCGGGGCGTGTTGAAGGCGAACGCGGGCGTTCCCGAGCTGTCGAGCAGGATCAGGCCGCCAATGCCTTTGCCCCGTTCGGCAAGCAATTTGACGGCGTCGTTTGCGGCGCACTGGGCTGCGGCGAGATTGTTTTCGGTGAGGAGCGGATCGCGGCGGAGAAAATCGACGGCGGTTTTGGCCATAACTATTTTCATGATGGCTTCGCCGTAACCGGTGCAGGAAACGCCGCCAGCCTGCGAGTCGGCGTAGCAGCCGCAGCCGATCAGCGGAGAATCACCGACACGGCCGGGGAGTTTGCAGCAGGTGCCTCCGGTGGAAGTGGCGGCGAAGAGGAGGCCTTGCTGATCGAGGGCCACGGCGCCGACTGTGCCTTGTTCGTGGCCGCGATGATGAGCGGCGGCGTGTTCATCCTTGCTGCAGCGGAGATAGGCCTGCCATTCTGCTTCGCTGACGAGTTCTTCGGGTTTGCAGAGCGCAAGGCCAACATCTTTGGCGAAGCGTTCCGCGCCGTCAGCGATCAGCATCATGTGCGGACATTGCTCGAGAATTTTTCGCGCGAGGCGAATGGGATTCTTCAAGCGATGCAGACCCGCTGCGGCGCCGGCGCGAAGGCTGGCTCCGTCCATGACAATGGCGTCGCATTCGACTTGGCCATCGCGATTGAGATGAGAACCGTAGCCGGCGTCGAAGGCCGGATGGTCTTCAAGAGTGATGATCGAGGCTTCGACGGCTTCGAGCGCAGAACCGCCCGAAGCGAGAATGCTCCAGCCAGCGGCGAGAGCGTTGCGGCAGCCGTCGGTGCAGGCATCGACGGCCTCGTCGGGAATGTCCCAAGCGCCACCGTGAACAATCAGAGAGGGTTTCATCGCGGGGAGAATTGTAAAGGAGGATGCGGTCGGCTTGAAAGTCGGCCGGCTGGCGCGCTTTTCGTCCTACACCCTCGGCGGGGATAAAAATCGCAGCTAAATGAGTAAGTCAAGAAGGAGAAGAAGCGGACCAATTGCCAGGAGGATTGCTCCGCGATTGATTTTGCGGCGCGAGGGGCGCGCCAGACTTCTGATGAAGCAACTGGGGCAGGCTTTGCAGGAGATCTCTTCGCGGAGACCGCGACCAAGGCCAGAGACGGCGTGGCGCGCGACTTTGCGGCGGACGGCGCCCACTTCATCGTGCACCCAGATTGGAACATCGAAGCGGTTGCTCCAGAGCATGATGGCTCCGCAGCCAAAGACGGCATATCCGATCAATGCGAGCAAGCCGAGTGCTGATCCTGGAGCCCAGTACATACCGCCTCACTAAGACGCGAGATGCTGCAAAAGATGAAACGGCTGGACGGCTGGTTTGGTTACTCGAGTTGATGAATGGTCTGAAGTTCGATGACTTCGAACTCTTTGCTGCCCGCCGGAGTGGCGACTTGCACCTCGTCGCCGACTTTGCGGTTCAGCAGGGCGCGGCCGATGGGGGAAGTCGTGGAGATGAAACCCTTTTCGACGTCAGCCTCTTCGCTGCTGACCAGCTTGTATTCGATGCGTAGGTCCTTCTGGGTATCGATGACCACGATCTTGGAGCCGAAGCCCGAGCGATCGGTGGGAATATTGGTCAAGTTGAGCATGCCCAAGTCGCCCATGCGTTTTTTTAACTGAGCAATACGGGCGTTGACGAAGCCCTGGCGCTCCTTGGCGTACTTGTACTCGGCGTTTTCGGAAAGATCGCCGTGCGCGCGGGCAATGGCAATTTCCTTGGGTAAATCAACGTTCAGCTCGTGATCGAGCTGGTCAATTTCGTCCTGCAGCTTCTTTTTAATTTTCGCGATAGGGTCGGACATGAGCCTTCACCAAAAAAGATTCGCGGGGGAGGGATTTGGAAGTTTCCTAAGCCGCCCCCGCGCAGTATTAAGTATAGATGCGGAGAAATTGTGGGAACAAGCACCGATTTTGGGCTGTCAGCGGACCTCGACGGTGACCTGCTGGGAAACGCTTTTGCCGTCAGTGCCGGTCGCCATGAGCGTGTAGGTAGTTGTTTTTAAGGGCTTTACGTCAACGCAGCGATTGTGGGATGGCCATACTTTGCCCGACTGCGGCTCCAGGCTGACGGTCTTGGCGTTGGCCACACCGTAGCAAACCTGGGCGGTTTCTCCGCGATGGATCCCGGGCGTGGCGTAGAGCATCTGGATGGCGAGATCGCTGCCGCCGAGCTGTTCGATGGCTGCCTGGTCATTTTCGCGCTGCTTTTGTGCTTGAGCCTGTTGCGCGCGCTGTTCGTAAGCCCGATTAGCCCGGTGGCGCGAAAGCAAGATCCAGCCGATATACGCGGCGACGATAAGAAACAGGAGAGAAGAATACACCAGCGGGTTCTTGAAGATGCTTTGCTGTGACGGTTGATTTTCCGGAATCACGATCAATCCTTACCGGGCCAGAGCCTATCCATTTACAACGGTAAGGCCAAGCGGGAAATAGGTAAATAAGAAATCTTGGCTTCGCCAATGGCGCAGCTCGAAGCGGAATAACTTTGCAGCGGAAAATCGTTCCTTTATAATCGCGCCTCTCAGCTTATGACCGTCGAAATGAATCCAGCGCAAGGCGAAGTTTATTCGGTGGCTGTGGTGATTGCTGACCCTTCCACCTTTCCAGAAATGCGGCGCGGACTGCTGCCTGCGTTCCGCGCAACCCTTGCGGACACTGAACGAGCTATCAAGGATGCGGTGGAGGATCCGACGATGCAATCCATGCTGTTGGACCTGGAAAGCGTCGGTGAAGGCGCGCGCGACGGGGTGGAGGTGCTGCAGGAGATTCGCGCGATTCGCGACGACATGGTATTGGTGGCGATGACGCGTTCGCGCGATCACAGTCTGCCGTTGCGCGCCAGCCAGGCTGGAGCGGACGAGTTCGTACTGGCGCCTGTGAATTACGCAGAACTGCAAAGCGTGCTGGCACGCGCCATTGAAAAACGGGCTAACGAACTGGAGGGCCGGCGGGTTGTACAGCAACTGGAAAGCAAATCAGCGTTTTGTTCTCTGATTGGCGCAAGCGCCGCGATGCAGAAACTCTACCAGACGATTCAGGCGGTGGCGGACAGCAATACCACGGTGGTGCTACGCGGCGAGAGCGGAACCGGGAAGGAGCTGATTGCCAGCGCAATTGTGCAGTCAAGCGATCGAGCGGAGAAGCCGTACATTTGCCTGAACTGTTCGGCGCTACCGGAATCGCTGATCGAATCGGAACTTTTCGGCTATGAGAAGGGCGCGTTTACTGGAGCGGATGCGGCGCGAGCCGGGCTGATTGAGTCCGCGCAAAACGGCACGTTATTTCTGGACGAGATAACCACGCTGAATCCTGGATTGCAGAGCAAGCTGCTGCGGGTATTGCAGGAGCGGACCGTTCAGCGCGTGGGTGGGCGCTCGTCCAAGAGAATTGATTTTCGGTTAATTTGCGCGACGAATGACGATTTGGAAGATCTGGTTCGCAAAGGGCAATTCCGCGAAGACCTCTACTACCGAATCAATGTGGTGCCCATCGCGGTGCCGCCTTTGCGCGATCGAGCCGGCGACGTTGCGTTGCTGGCGGATCACTTTCTGCGAAATTATTGCGCGGCTTCGAAAAAGCCTTTGAAGACGGTACAGCCCGAAGTGCTGGAAATCCTGGAGGAGTACCCCTGGCCGGGAAACGTGCGGGAGCTTGAAAACCTGATTCAGCGGCTGGTGGTGATGGTGAACGGGCCCAATATCACGGCAGAGCATCTTCCCCAGAACCTGATTCGCCACAGCGCTAGCGGACAGGAAGCCATACTGATTCCGGAGGAAGGCGTGAACTTCGACGCCGAAATGGAACGGATCGAAATCGCCTACCTGACAGCCGCGTTGCGGCGCACGGGCGGAAAAAAGAGCGCGGCGGCGGCGTTGATGCAAATCGACCCGCAGCGCATGAAGTATTTGTGCCGAAAGCACGGCCTGCAGTAAAGCCCACCCAGGCCTTGGTTAAAAATTAACCTACGAGTGGTTAATTTTTAACCGACGGCAAAAAATCACCAGCAGCAAAATGCCAGCGGGTTGTCTGACACCGACATAAGTGCCGTGTTTTGTGTGGCTCAGTACGACGGTGAGGCTCGCGGGGAATTGGCACGCTCATTGCTTACTGGTATTGCGTCTGAAGCAGAGACAAAAAAACTAGAGAGCGGGGAGCCGAGAATGTCTATCCAAAAGAAATCCTTGATCAGCACGTTGAAGACGGCGAAGAAGGCCAATGTTGCCGCAAGCGAAGCCGACGCAAAGGGCAGCAAGGTTGCCTCGATGCGCCAGATCAGTGCTAAGGCCACCCAACTAAAGAGCCTGAAGTCCAGCCATACCCGAAGCCTGAGGAGCCTGAAGGCTCCCTCTTTCAAGACTGTCAACTAAGGCTCGTTCAGCAAAAGCTTCTGTAGGTAACAAGAGGTGAGGGGAGTGGCGCCCAGCCAACTCCCCTCACCTCTTGTTTATTTGCACTATCTGGTCACCAGATTTTCCGCCCCAGGACAATTCGCAAAGTTTCCAGTCCCATCCCTGCCAAGCTCGTTCGCTTTCCGTAGACCCGAGCCATACCGGTCATGCCGGGCTTCAATCTGCCGTCCGAGTCAGAGACCAACAGATCGACCACGTAAAACTGCGGTCCGCGGAGTCCCTTGAATTTTGTTTGATCGACTAGTGTCGGGTCACTGGCCTGCGAAACAGGGTTGATGGCCGTGGCGCGAGACTGCCACGTGTTTGGAATCCCCTCGACTTGCAGCTTTGCGGGTGCGCCCTCTCGCACCTTATACATGTCGTACTCGGAAATGTAGATGCGTGCCCGCAGAGTGTTCAGGTCGGCGACTTCAAGCAACTCGGTACCTTCGGTCAGATAAGAGCCAACGCGATCCTGAAGTCGGGGCGACAAGACCACTCCCGATAAGGGGCTGGCAATTTCCAGATTCGCGGCCTTCAATATCAGCTGTTCGGATCGTGCTGCGAGCCTCTGTCGCTCCTGCAGTGCGGTGCCATAATTTTCGTAATGCATCGCGGCTAAGGTCACACGATCGGCGGCAATCGTGTATTGAGCTTGCGATTCTGTGACATCCGATTGCAACTGCACATTGCGAAGCTTGGCTAACGGCTGTCCAGCATCGACTCGAGCTCCTTCCTTTACAAAGACAGCCTCCACGAGCCCGGGAACCACGGAACGCACCATCGCGCGGTGGGCAGGCTCTAATACGAAGCCGCCCGACGTGGATTGGTGCCACACAGGAAGCAAGAGAATCGTAATGACCGCCGCCGCAGGAAGGAGTGCGCGATGTGAACCGAGCCAAGCCCGTGCTCGATCTTTTTTGTCGAGATAAACCAATGTCATAAAGTTCACCAATAGACGAATACGAGATTTGAACACCAGCAGCGCTACTCCATACTCTGGAATGAAGGCCCACTCGGGACTGAAGTTCCGCGAAACGTTTCCCGCGAAGCGCGCCACAATGTACAACACCATATAGCTGTACGCGCCGGAGAGGAGCGCATAGATCGCGAATCCGGGACGACGACGCTTTGGGACGTACGGAACTTCGACTGGCAATCGCCAGATATGGCGCTTAACCCAAGCAGAGAGAAAAGCGGTGGAGTCTTCCTTGAGTTCGGCGATGCCGATGATCTCGCAGAGCATGTGATAGCCATCAAGCTTCATCAGCGGATTCCAATTCACGATGAGGGAAACGATTCCAGTCAGCATCATCATGAAGTAGGCGCCCTCGTGAATGACGGTACCCGGCTCAGTCAGCCACCAGATGGGAGTGGCAATGGAGCAAAGCATCAGCTCAGCCCAGATGCCACCCAGCGCAATCACCAGACGCTGGGATCGCGTGCCCATTACCGCGCCTTCCGTGGTATCCGTGTAAAACGCGGGCGTCAGGAAGATCAGGGCAAATCCCATGGCCGGCACGCGGCCGCCGCAGTGTTTGCAGGCATGCGCGTGGGCATATTCGTGAACGGCAACAACGAACATCCCTAACGCGTACAGTACCAGAATGTCGCCGAAAGTTTTGTCGGAGAAGTTGTAGAACTGGGCGGTATCCCTCCCGATCTCAGACCAATGACTGATGGTGAGTCCAGCAGTGAACAAAAACGCAAACACAGTGAGTGCCGTGAACCAACGTGTATAGATAAATCGCGTCTTTCTATAGAGCTTGGTGAGCCAGCGATCCGGGTTGTAAGCAGGAAAAATTATGATGGAAAGATCCGAATAGCGATTCTTCGCTTTCAGATTCTTGCGGCGCTCCTCTTTGCTCTGCAGAAGCAAAAGGACATTTTTCTCTTGCGCGGTCTGGTACCAGAAGCCCGCCGACTGCAGCTCCGCGGCAAATTCGGCGACTGCCTGCTCATCATAAAATTCGCCAGTCTGCCGCGAATACAACTCGGCAATTTCGGGACAAGAACGTGAGCCGTCAAAAAGTTGCGCCAGCGCCCACTGGGCGCGCGTCAATCTGAACATATAACCGGAACTGGGGATGTAGACGCGGACCACGAACTCGCCATCTTCGAGATGCTCGCGAAACGTGGCCTTGGGATCGATACGTGGTGGCCGCAGAGACAAAGTGCGCGCCGGTATTTCCGGCAGCGCAACGTCCAGAGCTCGAGTGAGATTCATCGCAAAGCTGCTACATGTACAGCGACGGTCATGCCGGGCCGCAATTCGCCGCGCGCTCCAACAATTTCAGCGAGGACTTCGATGGTTCCGCTCGAAGGATCTACGACCGGACTTACTTCCACGATCTTCGCCGGATGTCTTTCTGCCGGAAGGCTCGACGATGTGACCTGAAGTTCTTGTCCCTTCCTCAGATGCCCCAGGAATTTTTCAGGTAGGGTGAACCGGACGCGCAAAGGGCCTTCCGCGGTCACCCAAAAGAGCCGCTCGCCTTTGCTTACGGATTGTCCTTCGCGTACATAACGGCGAGCCACCAAACCGCCAAACGGCGCCATGATACGGGTCTTTTCCACCTCGAACTCCAGCGAGCGTTCTTCTGCTTTCGCGGTATTGAGTTGCTCTTGCACACGCAGAATGTCCCACTGGTCGGATTCCGCTTTATATTTGGCGTGTTGCAACTGCTCTTCAGCGATCAGCTTTTCATTCCACAAGCGCTGGGCGCGCACATAATCCGCTTTGAGCACTTCCGCTTCTGCTTGCCAGTTTTTCAGGTCGGCCGCGATGCCACGGGTCTTGGCCCGGGCCGCTTCTAGATTCGCGGTGAGCTGCCGGTCGTCCAGGCGCGCAAGAATTTTGCCCGCGCTGACTCGCGCACCGGAGTCCGCGGAAATGCTGGCAACGATCCCGTCGCGCTGCGCGGTGACGTCCACCTGGTGTTCGACGATCACCGGCGCGGTAATCGCCAGATCGTCGCTGGTTGGCGCCGGTCCAACCGATGCGGCTGGCGGTTGGGCGCCCGAGACCGCTCGCGGAGCCGCAGCCGAGGTCTCAGACTTCGTGTCGCCGCATCCCGAGACGAGAACCGGCGCGGCTAACATAAAGAAAATAAATTTTTGCAAACTTTTCTTGCTGTTCATGCTCACCAGCCAAACCAATTCCAAATTCGCGAATACATCCAGATCACCGGCTTGCGGAACAACACGTAGCCCGAAGTTCGCCATCCGGAAGAAATTTTGCCGCGGCCTGCCATGCCGGTTCGCATTGCGCTGTCGGGATTCGCTACGGCCACGCGAGCATAAAATACGCGAGACTCGCCTTGTGCTTCGCCTTTCGGGCTGACGACCGCAACCTGCCCGTGAAATGTACGCGTGGGATAGCTATTGAGTTTGATGGCGGCGTTTTCGCCGGTGCGGAGCAGGCTGAGGTCCGACGCATCAATCGCAACGTCCACCACCGCGCTTGAAGTGTCCACGACCTCCGCAAAGGCGTCGCCGAACTGCAGCCGGCGCCCCACAAATGTATCGACGTGCGGCGTGGCAACAACGCCGTCGATGGGAGAACGGAGCTTCGCGCGGCTCAGTAGTTCCTGTGTATTCGCAACTTCACCCTTCCAGTAATCCGCTTGAACGCGCCGGACTCCGGCTTCGGCGCCGTCGTTTGTGACCAGCGAATGATTCATCTGCAAGAGTGCCGCCTGGTATTTCGCTTCGGCAGCTGCAACCGCGGAGCGCAGTTCCCAGGCATCCATCTCAGCCAGAATCTGACCCCGCTGCACGGCGTCACCTTCATGTACAAAAACCTTAGCGACAGTGCCTTCGAACTCCGGCTGCACCTGAGCGCGCTGGCCGGGGCCTACCGTTGCGTCGCCGTCGACTCGCATCGGCAGCGGAAATACTATGAGAAAAATCAACGCCACGGCAGCGCCGATGGTCATGGCGAGCCGTCGGGTCTTTTCCATGGCCATGAATTTGCGCTTGCGTTCCAGCACCGGCTCAAGGACGGAAATGAACGGGACTTCCTTATACATCTGTGCATTGCGCAGGGCCACGGTGGCCTGGCCCGCAAGCACCTGCAGCAGTTCGATATGCACGGCCGATAGAAAATCGGGATCACTGCTCTCCAAGCTCAGAATGCCGACCCGTCCCGTATCGTCATTTAAGGGCAGCGCGTAGAAGCCGCGCATGCCGGATTCTGCGAAGTACTGTTTAAATTTGGCGCGCGTTTCTTCGCGATCGCTGTCAATCGCATCGCCGTGCTGACGAACATTGACGATTTCTTCCGCCAGGGCCGCCCATTGCAAAATGCTGTTCAGGGGCGCGATGCCCGGGGCGTCAGCATTTACTTGTGTGAGTCCCGTGACGGCGCTCAGCTTGAACCTGCCGCGCTGCTCCAGTGCGATTGCCGCGCGTTCGTAGGGAATCACAGCTTGCGGAGCGTTCACGATGGTCTGCAGCATGCGCTCCAGATTCAACGTGGAGGTAATCTCGTGGCTGACGGTGACCAGCGTTTCGAGAATTTCGACTTTGCGTTCGGCCATCAGCAGGCTGGCATTGTGTAGCGCGGTCGAAGCGGTTTCGGTAACGCTCGATAGCGCAAAAACGTCGTCGTCGTCAAACGCAGTGCCGTCTAATTTGTTCACTGCCTCGACCACTCCGACCAGCGCGCCGCGATCCATAATGGCTACGACCATCAGCGACGAGACTCCGTCCGGCGTCCTGGAAGCACTGCGAAGGCCGAGCCGTGGATCGTCCGGAGTTAAGATCAAAACCACTTCGCCGTTGTCTGAAACGTCGCCGGGAATTCCTTCGCCGGGTTTTTGCACGCAGCCGGCGGGGGTCGTCGGATCAAAACCTGACTGATGCATCAGCTCCAGGCTTTCGTCGCCGCGTAAAAGCCACAGATTGACCGCGTCACATTCCATGACTTCACGGAATTTGTCGCCAATGATCGGAAGCAACTCGTCCATCTCGAGCGTGGACGAGAATGATTTCTCCAGATCGTAAAGCTGTGTGAGGCGGCTGACGGAGGCCAGGGAATCATTACGTTCGCTTTCGTAGCGATACGCGGCGCTCAGCGCGAATGCCGCAATGTTTGCGGGTTCCTGCAGCTCTGCGATTTTGGCGGCGGTCAATTCATTTTCAAAGCAGAGAATTTCCACAACGCCAACGAGATCCGCACCGCTCAAGAACGGCAAGTACGCCAACGAGCGCAGTGTGCGCCGTATGTCCAGATGAGCGTAGTCTTCGCGGGAAAGATCGCCGCCAGAAAAGACGAGCGGCTCTCGCCGAGCGGCTAATTCGGCCAGCGTTCCTGCTCCGATTGGCACCGATGATCCGCGGACGGTATGTTCGCCGGACCAGGCACGCGGAATCCAGACCTCTTCTCCGGCAAGAGAGCCGGCGGTGTAGATGTTTACCGAGCTGCCGGGGATGGATTCGGCCACAGCACGCGCGATGATTCGCGCACGCGGAATCAATTCCTGCGCGGTAAGCAGTTCACAAGAAAACGCAGTCAAGTCAAGTTTCAATCAGGGTCTCGGTGCGGTGATCGCGCCAACATCGTCTCCGCAAGAGGTTTTCGGCCTGCGGGGACGCGGTGGCCGATTTCAACCGACTTGCAAAATTGCCACCATTCTTCTATTTTGAGCGCGCACTGTAACAGACGGAAATCGCCCACGCAAGTATCCCGTTACGAGTCAAGGGCTTGGTTCAAAGGAGCGGCCAGTGGAGATTGATGTGCGCACACAGGACCAGGTGAAAATCGTCAAGTTGCGGGGAAAACTCAACTTGGGAGCGTCGCTGGACCGCACCAATGAAACTTTGAAGGATCTGGTGAATGCCGGAGAATCGCGATTCTTGCTGGATCTGGAGGAAGTTCCGATGATCGATTCCAGTGGAATCGGGCTGCTGGTCCGCTACCTGACAGCGGCCAAACAGCATGGCGGTTCGCTGAAGCTTTTGAATCCGTCAAAATTTGCATTACAAACTCTTAAGCTGGTCAGGGTGTTGAGCCTGTTCGAAGTTTTTGAAGACCAGCAAGTCGCCGTCGCGTCATTTCAATAAGATTCCGAGCTCATATACATTTTTTCAAGTATAGCCTGCGGCCCGGTCTGGGAAGCAGAGTGCGGTCATGTATTGGCCATGCCGCGTAGGCGGTTTTGCAGCTCGAGCTGGCATTCTCGTCGCCCTGCCGTGGTTCGCATCTTCCTTATGTGCACAGGTTCTTTCGGCACCAACTTTGCTGCAGCCCGCACATTTTCTTGCCAGTTCCGATGCAATCGATCACTGCGTGCTTCTTTCGGCCGAGCTATGCGAAGGGTTGCCGCAGTCCCAGGCGAATGGCTCGCCTAATGCACCCACGTCCACTCCATCCGAACCGTGGACCGTTCACCGGATCCTGAAGCGCTTGGCTCGCGATCAGGGCAGCATTTACATCGCACCGTTCCAGAGGGCAAATACCAAGTGGGATGCAGCGTTCATCCTGGGCACCACAGCGCTGGTGGTCACGGATCGCCACACGATTGGCATCGTTTCCCGCGACAACGAAAACATCAGCCGTGATATTTCCAATGTCGGTCTGTACGGAAGCGAAGCAGCGGCGGGTGCAATATTTTTTACCGGGCTGCTCACGGACAATGCCCACGCCAGGGAAACCGGACTCATTACGGCCGAAGCGCTTTTGAACGCATACCCGGTATATATCGGAATGCAGTTGATCGCCGGACGCGAACGCCCCGACCAGGGCGCCGGGCACGGAAGATTTTTCCACGATCATGCCACGAACACTTCGTTTCCTTCGGGCCACTCCATGTTCACGTGGACCATGGCCGCGGTGATCGCGCATGAGTACCCGCGTACCTGGGTGAAGATTCTGGCCTACGCTACCGCGGCCTCCGTTTCCGTTGCGCGTTACACCGGGCGGGAGCACTTCGTCTCCGATGTGGCTGTAGGTGGTTTTATCGGATACCTCATTGGGCGTCATATTTTCAAAATGCATTGCTCGACGGAATTCAGCGAACGCTGCATCAAAATACCGTGAGCTATTCGCCACTCAGGAACGCGTAGCGGCACAGGAAAAGGACGGAGAGAATCCAGATCAGCGGACTGATTTCTTTGTATCGTCCCGAGCCGATTTTCAGGAAGGTGAAGGACAGAAGTCCGAGGCTCAGTCCGGTAGCGATGCTGAACGTGAGCGGCGTGGCGATCACCGTCATGAAGGCGGGAAAGGCTTCGGTGAAGTCATCCCATTTCACGCGCGCGATTGCACCGCACATCAGCGCGCCCACCAAGATTAACGCCGGCGCGGTGGCGTAGCCGGGCACGGATGCTACCAGCGGCGCGCAAAACATTGCCGCCACGAAGAGCGCGGCAATTAACACATTGCCCAGACCTGTTCTTCCGCCCGCCGCTACGCCTGCTGCGCTTTCTATATAGCTGGTCACGGTGGAGGTGCCGGTAAGCGCGCCGGCGATGGTGCCGAAGGCGTCAGCGAGCAACGCGCGGCTGGCACGCGGCAATCGTCCATCGCGAAGAAATTTCCCTTGTTCGCAGACGCCTACCAATGTGCCGACGTTGTCGAACAGATCGACAAAGAAAAAGACGAAGATCAATTCGCCCAGACCGATCTTTGCGGCGCCCGCAAGATCGAGTTTTAAGAATGTTCCCGAAGGATGGGGAAGAGAGAACAGTTGAGCCGGCCAGTGGCTGAGTCCCAGTGGAATTCCAGCAAGCGCAATGAGCACCATGCCGATCAGAATCGCGCCGCTGACCCGCCGCGCCATCAAAATTGCCGTCAACAATAATCCTGCAACCGCGAGCAAGACTTCGCGTTCGGAAATTTTTCCAAAAGCAACCAGCGTCGCCGGATTGGCGACGATCAGCTTGGCATTGCGCAGACCGATAAATGCGATAAACAGCCCGATCCCCGCCGCGGTTCCGTGCTTCAGGCAATCGGGAATGTCGTTTACGATGCGTTCGCGAACTTTGGTCAGCGTCAGCAGCAGAAATAAAATGCCGGAAAGAAATACCACGCCGAGCGCTGTCTGCCAGGGCACTCCGCGCTGAATCACGACGGAATATGTGAAATACGCGTTCAGCGACATTCCCGGCGCCAGCGCGATCGGATAGTTGGCCCACAATCCCATCAAGAGCGTGGCCAGCGCGGCCGACAGACAAGTGGCGAACAGCACGCCGTCGGCCGGCATATGCGCTTCCGAAAGAATTCTCGGATTCACCACTACCACGTACGCCATGGCCATGAACGTGGTCAGTCCCGCGAACAACTCGCGGCGCACGGTGGTCTGATTTTCCTGCAGGTGGAAAATGCGCTCCAGCAAGTCGCGTCTCCTTCGAATTCAAAAACGGTGCGCCAATATAGGTCCGTGACACTCCGCTGTCAAACGCGGCTGCAAATCTGTTCGTGTCGGTGGCGCGCATACATCTTCACGTTTCTTTCCTGCCTGATGCTTCGGCCCCCTGCTATGCTCTCTTGTCCTGAAAGTGCTGGCGCTGGCCAGGTGGAAGGCACCTAGTGTACGCAAGAATCTCTCGCGGCAAAGAAAAGTTGCGACGGCCGGGCAATCAAAGAATTGCTTTGATGAAGAAAGGAAGGAGTCCTCTTCGAATGTTCCGCACCAAAACGCTGTTGGTCTGGTTTACCGCTCTGCTCGCGTTGGCCGCGCCTTCGCACTCGCAAACAAAAGCCAAGCCGTCCGCAACCGGCATGACGCCGCTCGAACAGCGTGTTTCGCTGAACCTGGACAAGGCGCGGTCCAATCCGCTGCAGTTGCGCAATTTGCTTTTCAAAATGCCCAAGGGGGCCGACCTTCACAATCATCTGGACGGAGCGGTCTACGCGGAATCCTGGATTCGCGCCGCTGCCGAGGATCATCTCTGTCTCGATCGATCGGCGCTGCAAGGCACAAAATCCGTTTTCACTAAGCCCGGGAGCCAGGAGTCGCCAGCCTGCAGCGGTGGAAAAATTCCCACAGCGGACATTTATAAGGACCAGGATCTCTACGACGATTTAATTGACGCATTCTCGATGCGTGGATTCGTTGCATCTGCAAGCGTGACTGGCCACGACCAGTTCTTTCGCACCTTTGCCAGATTCAGCGGCATCTCTCGCCATCACCTGGGTGAGTGGCTTGATGAAGTGGCAACGCGCGCCGGCCGCCAGAACGAGCAATACGTCGAGCTGATGCACACTCCCGAATTCGACCTCGCCGCGAACGCCGGCTACGAAATCGGCTGGCAGGATGACTTCGCGCGCTTCCGCGATGCGCTGCTGGCGAAGGGCCTCGGTCCGGACATTTCCATGGCAAAAGGCGCGATGGATGAGGCTGAGGCGTTACGCGCAAAGCGTGAGCGCTGCGGCCAGCCCGGCCAATCGCCCGGCTGCCGCGTGCAATTGCGCTATCTCTGCCAGGTATTGCGCGGCTTTCCCAAGCAGCAGGTCCTCGCGCAAAGCATTTTTTGCTTCGAACTGGCCATGGTCGATCCGCGCTTTGTCGGCATCAATTTTGTCATGCCGGAAGACGGCTACATCTCGATGAACGATTACGCGGTGCAGATGCAAATGGTCAAATTTCTGCACCCGCTCTATCCCAAAGTTCACATCAGCCTGCATGCCGGAGAAATCGCGCCTGGACTCGTCCCATACGAAGGGCTGTGCTGCCACATTCGCCTGGCGGTCGAACAGGGGGCGGCGGAACGTATCGGCCACGGCGTGGACATCATGTACGAAGAGCGCCCGCACCAACTACTGAAAGAAATGGGGGCGAAGCACGTCATGGTCGAAATCAACCTGAGCAGCAACGATTTGATTCTCGGCGTCGCTGGAAAAGATCATCCGTTTCCGCTGTACCGGCAGTTTGGTGTGCCCGTCGCGCTTTCCTCGGACGACGAGGGCGTATCGCGCATCGATCTTACTCATGAATATATGCGCGCGGTGCAGACCTATGATTTGCATTACATGGACCTGAAACAGATCGTCCGCACGGGCCTGGAACACGCTTTCCTGCCTGGCGACAGCCTGTGGGCGGCGCGCGACAAATTTACTGCAACCGTCGCGGCCTGCTCGCACGATCAACTCGGCGCGGAAAAACCATCCGCGTCCTGCACGACTTTTCTGAAGTCGAGCGAAAAAGCCCAACAACAGTGGGAACTTGAGAAGCGCTTCCACGCCTTCGAAGCGGCACTCTAACCGCAACTCGCCTGAGCGCAGCGCGAATTCGCTCCATCATTTTTTCTCATGGCGATTTGTTTCGCTGCGTCTCGCAGCCATGCCTATACTGTACCCGCTTCACTCCCATCACTTCCCGCTGCAAAAGGAGTTTCGCGAATGGCAGACGCCGAAGCGCATACGCAAGTTTCCCGATTCGGCCTGCGCCACGAAATTCTCTCCCCGTTGGAGACCCTGGCTCAGTCGGTCTCCACCATGGCTCCTTCGACCACACCTGTGGCGACGATTCCGCTGGTCTGCGCGCTCGCTGGAAACGGCACCTGGCTCGCCTATGTACTCGCGACCGGCGCCGTTTTTTTGGTGGCGTGGTGCGTCAGCCGCTTTGCGAAGTATACCGCTTCTCCGGGTTCGCTCTATACTTACGCCTGCAAAGCTTTACCGCCGCCGCTCAGTGCGGCCGCAGCCTGGAGCCTGCTGCTCGCCTACATCGCCACCGGTTCGAGCGTCATCGGCGGCTTCTACCACTACGCAAATATCTTGTTGCATGATGCCTCGCGGCGATCGGTTTCAACCACTTTCCTGGCAATTTTCGTAACCGCAATCTCCATGGCCATCGCCTGGCGCGATGTAAAAATTTCCGCGCGACTCATGCTGTGGATCGAAGTGGCCTCTCTGATGGCAATATTTATTGTTGTGATCCTCGTTTTGTTTCGTCATGGCGCGCATCTCGATCTCGAACAGCTTCGCCTTCACGGCTTGGCCGGCTCTGGCTTGCGTCTCGGCTTGGTTCTGGCGCTGTTTAGCTACGTGGGATTCGAAAGCGCCACCACGCTTGGCACCGAAGCCCGCGATCCCTTGCGCACCATCCCGCGTGCCGTGCTGCAAAGCGCGGTTTTTTCCGGCTTGATTTTCGTGGTTTGCGCATACGCGGAAGTTCTCGGCTTCCGCAGCGTTGGCCAGGACCTCAGCTCCAGTCCTGCGCCCATGCACGTTCTCGCTTCTGTCGGTGGAGTTCCTGTGCTCGGCGTGCTCATCGATGTCGGCGCGCTGGTCAGCTTGTTCGCCGGAACGCTGGCTTGCATCACTGCGGCTGCTCGCGTCCTCCTACTGATGGCGCACAACGGCCTGGCTCACGGCTCTCTGCGCACCACGCACGTACGCAACGCCACCCCGAGTCGCGCCATTCTCGTTACCGGCATCGCTGCTGTCGTTCCCGTGGTGGTGCTTGCCTTGCGCGGCGCGAGCGGCCTGGATGTTTACGGCTGGCTCGGCGCGCTCGCTACTTACGGATTCATCGTGACCTACGCGCTGGTCAGCATCTCTCTGCCGCGCTATTTGCGCGAGCTCGGCTTGTTGCACACAGGCTCACAGATTATTCCAGCGCTGGCCCTCCTCGCCATGCTTTTGGCCCTTGCCGGCAATCTCTATCCGATCCCCGAAGGCCCGTACGGCAAACTCCCGCTGATTTACCTGGCGTATCTCGCTCTGGGCATGATCTGGTTTTTTGCCGGCGCCAAGAATCGCCGCGTTGCCCTTTCCGAAAGTTGATTCGAGCACTCCTGTGCAAAATGCGCAGGAACGGTTGGCTTTTCCACAGGATGGGAATTCCTGATTCGTTCCAGCAAAAGTATGCGTTTCGGTTTAGCGCTTGGCTGGCCTATTTTTCTCACAACGTTTTTTCGGCTGTGCGAGCATCACCCGCAAAAGGCCCTGTTTCTGTTTTTTTAAGTGGAGCTGCTCCGGCCGCGGTGCTCGGTTTTTTTAATCCCTATCTCTTTGTCTTTCAGGAGCAACATTGCAAATGATCAGCAAGAAGAGCTTTTTACTTTTTTCCATTTTGTTTTCGATTCTCTGCATACTTCTCCTGGCGCCTTCCTCCCTTGCACAACAAACTCTCGGCGGCATTACCGGCACAGTGTCGGACGCCTCCGGTGGCGCGCTTAGCGGAACACAAGTGACGCTGGTCAACGAACAGACCCAGCTCACGCGCACACAAACCGCCAATGCCAGCGGCATCTACGATTTTGTAAATCTTCCCATCGGCACTTACACGCTGACGTTCGCCCACGATGGCTTCGAATCACAAAAAATTCCCTCGATTACCGTGCAAGCCGATCGCACCGCAACTCTCAACGTCACTCTTAAAGTCGGGCAGGTCAGCAACACCGTCACCGTCGAAGCCGACCCGCTTCTCAACGCTGTTGATACCACCAACGGTTACATCCTGGAAAAGGATCAAATCCAGTCCGTTCCATTGCCGACAGGAAGTTTCACCGGATTGGCGATTCTTTCGCCCGGCGTGAACGCCGAGCTTCCCGGCGGCACCGGTTCGAACGCCGGCCTGGGCAATCAGCCGGTGTGGGCCAACGGTCAGCGCGACACCAGCAACTCCTTCCTGCTGAACGGCGTTGACGCCAGCAATCTTTTCAATGGCAAGAGCACCAGTTCGGTCGCTTCCGCGCGCGTCGTCAACAACACCGGCGTCAGCGGCGCAGCCAGCACCAGCGCGGCGGTGATTCAGAGCACCGCGTCGCCGTATCTGGCCATCGGCCAGGCGCTGCCAACACCCGCTCCCGAGTCCATTCAGGAATTGAGAGTGAACACCAGCATGTATGACGCGCAGCAAGGTTCAACCAGCGGCGCGCACATTGATATGAGCACCGCCTCGGGCTCCAACAATTTTCATGGCGGCGCTTACGTTCATCGCGGCACTAACGCCCTCAACGCCGACCCGTTTTTCTTCAACGCCGATCCGAACATCGCTGCCAACGAAAAAAATCCGCAATTGCATCGCAACGAAATCGGTGGAACGCTGGGCGGCGCACTCCTCAAGGACAAGTTGTTCGGCTTTATCAGCTACCAGCACATCCATAGCTCTGACCAGGAAATCGGACTCTCGCGCATCACGGTGCCGGCCGGACTTACGAATGACCGCAGCGCGGCAGGTCTCGCGGCAGTGGCCAACAACAATTTGGACGGAAGCAATTGCGGCGCCGCGCCTTGTAACTTTCCGGATGCCGCGATCACCAATCCCAATGTTGGCACGAATCCGGGTGACATCAATCCCGTCGCCTTCGCGCTCCTCAATTACAAATTTGCCAACGGCCAATACCTGATTCCCTCCGCCGATGGCCTTACACCCACCGTAAACTTTCCGGAAAATGCCGTGGTCCCGGGCACTTCGCTTTTCACGGCACATCAGGCCGTCGCGGACCTGGATTGGAACGCCACCGCCAAGGACACACTCGCGTTCAAGTATTACTACCAGCATGACCCAACCGTCGCGCCCTACGCGTACTCTGGCGTCGCGGGCTTCGCCCAGCA
>WNFR01001256.1_pt1 | contig 26730 bp, 24 predicted proteins | sample 5400221 | NCBI WGS metagenome assembly WNFR01 (sample SAMN13153357, study PRJNA577476) | soil metagenome | isolation source: 40 cm soil under Madrone tree | place: USA:California | collected 2016-06-14
CGCTAGAAAGGAAAGGAAACATCGCAAATGAAACTACAAGTAAACGTGCCGGTAAGCGGCTTGGACCTGGCAGCCCTGCTGCAGGGTGAAGAAGGATTCTTCCTCTGCCAAAATAGAGGACAAAACTACATCACGGTAGCAAAGGCCGGTCACTCGATCGCTTTTGGGCCAACACCCATCGGGCGCATCATCCAGGAACAACCGTCGCTCAGCGTCGGCCCCGAACCCTGGTTCGTGACCAAGATCAGCAACTCGACCGAGTTCGCGGACTTTCGGACAACCGGAGGCCCGTCGGGTCGATAGACGCGCGCGCCCAAAAGCGAAGCGCAAAAGAAAATCGAAAGCCCCGGTGGGGAAACTCACCGGGGCTTGTTGCGTTTCTGGTTCTACTTCGGAATTTTCACGCCGAGCTCTTTGACCAGGAAGGCCCAACGGTCGGCGGTTTCTTCGATGATTTTCGTTGTTGGCTTGCCGGCGCCGTGGCCGGCTTTTGTTTCGATGCGAATTAGCGTTGGCTTGTCGCAACTTTGTGCGGATTGAAGCGTAGCCGCGAATTTGAAACTGTGCGCGGGCAATCAGGGTTGGGGGATAGCAGGCGCCGTTCGCGATGTGATGGAGCGGTGAGTAAGCGTAGAGGAAAGGAAAGTCGTCCGGTTTTTGCGGGCTGCCGTAATCCGAAGTCCAGGCCCAGCCGATGGTGAACTTATCGAAACGCAACATGTCCAGCACGCCAACGTTTGGCAGCGTGGCGCCATAAAGATCAGGACGTTGGGTCATGCATGCGCCAACTAACAGTCCGCCGTTGCTGCCGCCGCCAATCGCGAGTTTCGGCGTCGAAGTATATTTGTTGTCGATCAAGTACTGCGCCGCGGCGATGAAATCATCGAACACGTTTTGTTTGACGTGCAGCTCGCCAGCTTCGTGCCATTTCTCGCCATACTCGCCGCCGCCGCGGAGATTCGCCACTGCGTAGATGCCGCCCATCTCCATCCAAACCAGGTTCTCCGGTTTGAAAGTCGGCGTCTGCGAAATGTCGAACCCGCCGTAGCCGTAAAGATAAGTCGGCGTTTGGCCGTCGCGTTTCATTCCTTTTTTGTAGGAGATGAACATCGGTACGCGCGTGCCGTCGCCGCTTTTGTAAAAGACCTGGTCGGTCGTGTAATCGTCCGGACTAAATTTTACTTTGGGTTTGAACAGCAACTCGCTCGCGTGTTTGTCGAAATCGTAACGGAAGATTTCCGCTGGCGTGGTGTAACTCGTGAATGAATAGAACGTCTCGCGGTCTTTGCGCTTTCCCGTAAATCCTGCAGCCGTGCCGAGTCCAGGCAACTTGATCTCGCCGTCCGCTGTGCCGTCGCGCTTGAACAACTTTACCACGCTGTGCGCATCTTTGAGATAAAGCGCGATGAAACGATCGCCCACGCTGCTAACCGCTTCGAGTTTGGCTTTCGATTCCGGAACGAGCTCCTCGATCTTCGGTGGCGCCGGTTTGCAAGTATTAATGGAAACGATGCGGCCGAGCGGCGCGTCGCGATCAGTCTTGAAAATGAACACGGGGCCGTCGTTGTCGATGAAAGTGTATTCGGCGTCGGCTTGATCGAGTAGCTCGACGACCTTGGAATTCGGATCGACGAGATTTTTGAAAAAGATGCGGTTCTTCGGATCGGTCCCGCGTTGCACGTTGATGATGAGGTAGCGCCCATCGTCCGTGACCTCGGCATTAAAGAGCCATTCCTTTTGGTCGGGCCGCTCGTAAATTAATTTGTCCTGCGACTGGGGCGTTCCGAGCTGATGGAAATAGAGCTTGTGATTGTAAACTGCGTTCCGAAGTTTGTTTTTCTCGTCAGGCTTGTCGTAACGGCTGTAGAAGAATCCGCTGCTGTCTTTTTTCCATGACGCGCTCGAAAATTTCACCCAGTCGATGACATCTTGTCGATCTTTGTCGCTTGCGACGTCGCGCACTTTCCATTGCTCCCAATCAGAACCGGCGGTGGCGAGGCCATATGCCATCAACTTCGCGTCGTCGGTCACATTCATTCCGCCCAGCGCGATCGTTCCGTCCTTGGCGAGAACGTTCGGATCGAGCAGCTCGCGCGGTTTTTCGGAAAAACTCTTCGCCGTGTAGAGAACGTTTTGGTTTTGGAGACCGCTGTTTTTTGAAAAGAAGTAGTGATCGGTTTCCTTGAATGGAACGCCGAACCGCTCGAAGTCCCAAACTTCGGTCAGCCGTTTTTTGATTCCGTCGCGCTCTGGAATCGATTTGAGAAAGTCGAAGGTGATCTTGTTTTCAGCTTCAATCCATGTGCGCGACTCCGGCGAGTCCGGATTTTCGAGCGGCCGGTATGGGTCGGCCACTTTGACGCCATTGTAATCGTCAACCTGTTCGCTCTTCGGCGCCGTTGGATATTTGGACTGGGTCGGCGAGTCAGCCGCAAAAGAGAAAGCGAGAGGCGCAAAAACAAATAGCGCGGGAAATCGGAACATAAATCGTCTGCGAATATGGCGAGGCTTGAAAGACGGGCAATCGTTAGATAGAAAACGCCCGCGCCCGTTCAAACGATTCCCGGGGGCCCTGTGAAATCTTTTCTAAACAAATTGCAAACCCGAGCCTTCGCGCCGGTCGATATCGCGTCGCTGGTCTTTTTTCGGATTACGTTCGGCCTGCTGATGGCGTGGGAGGTCTGCCGCTATTTCCGAAACGAATCGATCTTCCATTATTGGGTCGAGCCGCGATTTCTATTTAAGTACTACGGATTTTCGTGGGTCCATCCCTGGCCGGGCCAGTGGCTTTACATTCACTGGGCTGTGCTTGGTGTGCTCGGGTTGCTCGTCGCGCTGGGATTTTTTTACCGCATGAGCGCGCTCCTGATGTTTCTCAGTTACGCGTATTTTTTTCTGCTCGATGAAGCGCGCTACGTCAATCACACCTACCTGATTTGCCTTTACTGTTTTCTTTTGGCGATCGTTCCCGCGCATCGCCCGCTGTCGATCGATGCGCGGATGCGTCCGTCGCTTCGTTCCAACAGCGCGCCGGCCTGGTCGCTGTGGCTTCTTCGATTCCAAATCGCAGTTGTCTACATCTTCGCGGGACTCGTGAAATTTTCTCCGGACTGGCTGCGCGGCGAGCCGATGCGCTACGAACTCGCGCACGCGAGACACGCGCCGATTGTGGGAAAATTCTTTGGCGACGAATGGGCCGTCTACGCGGTCAGTTACGGCGGATTGCTGTTCGATTTGCTGATCGTGCCGCTGTTGTTATGGCGACGGACGCGTGTCGCGGCCTTTTGCGCGGTCGTGATCTTTCATCTCACCAACGCGCTCTGGGCCGGCATCGGGATGTTTCCCTGGCTCGCGATCGCGGCGAGCGCGTTATTTTTCGCTCCCGATTGGCCGCGAAAAGTTCTTGCGAAGCTCGAGCTGGCTCGACTGCCGAAGCCGCCTCGCGACTGGAAAGTCCCGCCTCCTTTGCGACGCGGAATCATTCTCAGTGGATTGGCGATTTATGCCGCGATCCAGATTTTCCTTCCGCTACGTCATTTGCTTTGGCGCGGCGGAATCGAATGGACCTGGGCTGAGCATCGATTTAGCTGGCGCATGTTTCTGTGGACCTATGCTTCGACTGCGAATTTTTACGTGACCGATCCCAACACGGGAGAAAACGCGCCCGTCGATATTTTTAATTTCCTCACTCCGCGCCAGGCGCCGCAAATGGGCTATCTCCCGGATTTGCCGCTGCAATTTGCGCATTACTTGGCGGCGATTGCGCCGAAGTCGGGACCGAGACCGCTTCAGGTTCGGGCGCGGATTTACGTGTCGATCAACGGACGCAAACCCGTGCTCTATATAGATCCGATTGTCGATCTTGCCGCGGAACGGCGGACGTTGGGGCGGCCTAAATGGTTACTGCGCAACGACGAACCGCTGCCGCCAGAGGATCAACGTTACCACGCCGAGCTGTTTTGATTTTGCGTTGCGAGAAATCGGAACGCAGTGGCATCGCGGCTGCTCTTAGCAAACGCCGCAAGCTTGGAGCTCAACAAACTGAAATTGAATTAACTCCTCAAGCTTCAGCAGCGCGGCCGATTTATTCGGCCGCGCTTTTTTGCAACGTGACGTTGCATCCAATTAACGAGCGTGACGCTCGACCCGGTTGGCGCTCGCTGCGCGAGCGCGCTGATGCGGTGCTTCAATCCTCCGTGATCAAACCGAACAGTCCGTGTTGTTCGTCGCTGATCCCGGCGGTGAAATAAACGCCGGAGCCAAGCGGAAGCATGTCCCACAGCCCATCGAACTGGAGCGGCGTTCCATCCGCGCGATTGATCGTTCCCAAAAACGCGCCGGTGTTCGGATCGTAATTGTCGATCTTGCCGTCACCAAAGTTTCCGACCCAAAGCTCATCTCCTTCAATCAGCGCGAGACCCCACGGCGAGTTGAGATTGCCGTTTGAAACCAGGCGTTTCACAAAATTGCCGCTTGTGTCGAACACGTTGATGAAACCATTGCCAGGCCCAGCGACATCGTCATGCTCGCCCGGACCTTGCAGCGCGTAGGTCACGTAGATTTGCCCATTGATGTTGCGAATTCCAAACGGCGCGAACCTTTTCGGCAGCGTCGGATCCATGAAGTTCTTTGCTTTAACAAGGTTGAAATTCTCGTCGTAGGTGTCGACCTCGCCCTTGTGGAAATTTGTCGCGAACAGGAAATTGTGGCCGTTGGCCATGCCCATCGTTACGCCTTTGTAGACGGTGTCGCCTTTAGCTTTCACCGCGACAATCGCGTTATTCAGATCGAGGTTTGGATTCCAACCGGAAATCGTCCCGTCTTCACTCACGAAGATGAACTTTGCCGGCTTCGAGATTCCGTTTTTTGTAACCTTAAAAAACGTCGTGTCGTTTCGGACGATGCCGGTCGGAGTTCCCGTTTTGTTCTTGTCCTTCGCCGGGATCGTCACGACGAGCGGCTGGGCATTGCCGGATTGATCGTAAAGTGTGGAAACGCCGGTGCCATTGTCGCTCACCCATATCACCGAGCCGGACGAGTTCGGGGCCATGCCCCATGGGTTCACCAGATTCGGATCCGTATTGGTGGCGACGCCATGAATGTCGGATTGAAGATTTTGCCAACTGTAACTGTCGGCGTGTGCTAATGCTGTGATGAACGATGTCGCTGCCAGAATGAGCAGCGGTTTGAAAACGCGAGACGCGATCATAATTACCTCCCTAGGTTGAATTCTCCCTTGCTATCCTATTTAGAATCGCGCGGCGAAGGCGCGTCGGTGGCAATAAATTGTCACAATCTCGTGACGAGATCGCAATTATCGGACAAGACCTGCCGCGTGTTTAGCGCGTCGCCGGTTCGAGCTGCGGTTCAAGATCGACATCTTGCGGCACGTCTTCGATCTCGGGATCCATCAACGATTTCTCGTGATGCTCCTTCGCGATCAGCATGTAAAGGGACGGAACGATGAACAAGGTGAAGATCGTTCCGATCGTCATTCCGCCGACGAGCACAAGACCGATGGAGTTTCGGGCCGCCGCCCCTGCACCGGTGACTAACGTGAGCGGAAAGTGACCGGCCACGGTTGCCACACTCACCATCATGATCGGCCGCAAACGAATGCGCGCGGCCTGCGCGACGGCCTCCAATTTCGCCAAACCCTTGCGTTGCAGTTCATTCGCAAACTGCACAATCAGAATTCCATTTTTCGAAACGAGGCCGACCAGTGTGACCAATCCGACCTCGGAATAAATATTGAGCGTCGTGGTAAAATGATCGGTGAAGAAAGTTCCGAACGGCATCTTCAGGAACGTGAAAAGAAGCGCGCCGAATATGGCGAGGGGAACCGAGCCCAATAGAATGATGAACGGATCGCGGAAGCTGTTGAACTGCGCGGCCAGCACCAAGAAGATGAGAATGACGGCAAGCCCAAAGACGAGTCCGAACTTGCTTCCCTCGGTGCGGAGCTGGCGCGATTCACCGGTGTAATCGAGCACGTAGCCCGCCGGCAAAACATTGTGCGCTTCCTTCTCCAAAAATTTCAACGCGGCATCGAGCGAAACCGCCGGCACACCACTAATCGCGACCGCGTTCAGCTGCTGCATGCGATTCAGTGAGCGCGCCACCGTTGCGTGTTTGATCGACGCCACCGTGCTCAACGGAATGAGTTGGCTGTTCGGCCCGCTCACGTAAATGTTTTGCAACTGCTCGGGATTTAACCGATCAACCCGCTTGATCTGCGGGATCACTTTGTAACTGCGGCCGGCAATGTTGAAACGATTCACGAAATTGCCGCCGATGCTGGCCGACAAATCCGCGCCGACTTTTTGCATGTCCAGCCCGAGCGAGGCCACTTTGTCGTGATCGAAAACGATCTGCGCCTGCGGCTGATCGATCTTGGTGTCGATGTCGCCGAACTGGAAAATGTGCGCCTGCATTGCCTTGCCGAAAATTTGCTTCGCGAAGTCGAGGATGCGGTCCTGGTCCGCTGTCGATGTAATTACGAAGCTGACCGGAAAGTTGTCGCTGCCTGGCAGCGCTGAGGGCATGATCGGAAACATTTGAATTCCCGGAATGCCGCCAAGCCGCATTTGCACCTCAGGCAGATAAGCACTGGTCGGCTTCTTGCGAATACCCCAGGGCTTTAGCACCATTCCGCCGAAACCGGTGCTCGGAAATGTGAGTTGAAAGGTGAAGCGCGTGTCCGGCAATTTCAGAAAAATATCTTCGGCCGCATCCGCATAACGAATCGTGTCGTCGATGGTCGCGTTCGCCGGCGCAGTAATGATCCCGAAGATCACGCCTTGATCTTCTTTAGGCGCGAGTTCGGCCGGCGACATTTTCCAAAAAAGCACGCCGAGCAGCGAAAGGCCGATCCAAACGGCATAAACGGCCGGTCGCGCTGCCAGCGTTCGATCGAGATGTTCTCCATACCAGTCGCGGAAACGATCGAAGGTGCGATTAATCCATCCGCTAAATCCTTGGTTCTCGTGTCCAGCTCGCAACAAGTGCGCCGACATCATCGGCGAGAGCGTCAGCGCCACGATACCTGAAATGAAAACGGCGCCGGCCAAAGTGAGCGCGAACTCGCGAAACAACGCGCCGGTCAACCCGCCTTGAAGCGCGATCGGCGTGTAAACCGCGGCCAGCGTAATCGTCATTGCGATGATCGGCCCGATCAGTTCGCGCGCGCCGACCAGCGCCGCGTTCATTCGCGACATTCCTTCGCGCATGTGACGCTCGACGTTTTCGACAACAACAATTGCATCGTCGACGACCAATCCGACCGAAAGCACAATTGCCAGCAGCGTGAGCAGGTTCAGGGAGAACCCAAATGCTTGCATCAAAAACAACGCGCCGATTAGCGAGATCGGAATCGCCACCACCGGAACGATTACGGACCGAAACGATCCGAGGAAGATAAAGATCACGACCATCACGATCAGCAGCGTGTCGATCAAAGTTTTCACGACTTCGTGAATCGCATCGTTGATGTAGGCGGTCGCGTCGTATGCGATCTCACCGGTCATTCCGGTTGGGAGCTCCTTTTTGATCTGCTCCATCTCGGCTCGCACACGCTTGATCACGTCGACTGAGTTCGCGTTAGGCAAAACGTAAATGCCCATGAACACAGCCTTCTGTCCGGAGAAATGAACTTCCGAATCGTAATCTTCCGCGCCCAGCACCACGTCAGCGATATCGCCCAGCCGGACGAGCGTGCTACCACTCTGGCGCACCACGAGCTTTTTGAAATCGTCCGCGTTGTGCAAATCCGTGTTTGCAGTCAGGTTCACCTGGAGCAACGAGCCCTTTGTGCTGCCAACCGCCGAAAGAAAATTATTTCGCGCCAACGCATCGCGCACTTGCGATGGCGAAATGTTCAACGCCGCCATCCGGTCGGGCTTCATCCAAATTCGCATTGCGAAATAGCGGCCGCCCAAAATGTCGGCTTTCTGCACGCCGCCGACTGCCGTTAATCGCGGCTGAACGAGTCGCACCAGGTAATCTGTGACTTCGTTTGGCTGCAAAATGTCCGAACCAAAACTCAAGTAACACGAAGCGAACTGGGTATCGGCCGATTGAATTTCGATGACCGGAATCTCCGACTCTGGCGGGAGATCCCGCCGGATGGCGTCCACTTTTGAGCTGATGTCCGACAACGCTTTGTTTGCGTCGTAATTCAATTTCAACCGCGCCGTGATCGTGGAAAGACTCTGTTTGCTTTGCGATTGGATGTAATCGATCCCGTCCGCGGCCGCGATCGCGCGTTCCAACGGCGTGGTGATGAAACCGCGAACCAGTTCCGCGTCCGCGCCGACGTAAACTGTCGAGACCTGGATCGACGCAATGTCGCTGCGCGGATATTGCCGGACGTTCAATCCGCCGAGGCCCTGCAAATTCGGAAATAGAATCGGCAGCAACGCTTTCGATCCGGCGATCAAAATGACGAAGCTCACCACCATCGCCAGCACCGGGCGCTTGATGAAGAGATCGGTAAATGATTTCACTTCTAGGAATCGACCGGGTTTGGCTTTTCCTGCGGCTGCGGCGCGAGATCGTTGTTGATGGTTACGTTCATGCCATTGCGCAGTTTAAAAACTCCCGTACTCACGATCGTTTCGCCGGGTTTTAGTCCCTTTGTCACCGCAATAAAATCCCCGCGGGCTTCGCCAATTCGGACAAATTGCTGTCGCAGCATTTGAGATTCTTTGCCGGTCTTCGGATCTTTTTTCTTTTCGATCACGTAAACCGAATCGCCGAACGGTGCGTAGGACACGGCTGAGCCGGGGATCACCACCGTCTTCGATTTCTGGGGCAGCAGCACTTCAACTTTGGCAAACATGCCCGGATGCAGCGCGTGGTCCAGATTCTCGAGCGTTGCCTGCGCCGTCACATTGCGCGTGACGCCGTCCACCATCGAATTCACCGCGGTCAGTTGACCCTTGAAGTCGTGGTCCGGCAGCGCATCGACACGGACATGAACTTCCAAGCCTTTGCCGAGCAGGGACAAGTATTGCTCCGGCAACGAAAAATCGACGTAAACCGGATCGAGCGCGGTTAATTGAATCACTTGCTGACCGGCATTGATCATCTGGCCGACATTCACCTGGCGAATACCAAGCTGACCGTCGAATGGAGCGCGCACTTCTTTCTTCGCGACGAAACCTTCCTTTTGTTTGAACTTGGATTCCGCGGCATCGAGCTCCGCCTTTGAAATTACTTTGCGCCTTGCCAAGTCGCGAGTCCGTTCCAGATCGCTTCGCGCCAGTTCCAAATCAGCGTCCTCCGCGGGGGCAGCCAGTTTGACGAGAACGTCGCCTTTTTTTGCTTCACCGCCGTTTTGAAAATTGATTTGCGCTACGACTCCACCGAGCTCACTGGAAACGACTGCGCCTTGCACTGCACTCACGCTGCCGATCGACGAAAGCGTGGGCGCCCAATCTTCTTCTTTCACAACCGTGCTCGACACCGTTGTCGGCGGCATTTGCATCGGTGAGCTCATCATCTTGGCGATCTGCATCGCTTTGACGCCCACGAGCAGAACGACGACCAAGACAAGCCCGCCAATCGCCATCGCCATCGGGCCGCGCAGTATTCTTTTCGATTTCATCGAAACAGGTTTTGCCACGTCATGCATACGCAGGTTTGTTCTCCGTCTTGAACATGAGCCGCCACAAATTCCTCACTACCTTGAGCTGACGCTCGCGACGTTCGGCCGCGGTCATTTCTTGCGGCTGCAAAATATCAAACATCAACATTCCTCGCGCGACCGCAAAAATCAGCTCCACCATTTCTTTAGGCGTCAAATTATGCGCCCCATTTTTTATTTCCGGGGAGCGCGCGATTACATCGGTCACTCCACTCATCGCGGTTTGCAAAACGTCTTGGACGAGATCAGCCATTTGCGGATTCCGCGATGCTTCCGCATAAAGATCGACAACGAAGGCGGAGACTACCTTCGGCGAATCCTCGCAGCAATGGGCGGTAAACAGAATCTCGAGCGCTTCGAGCAAGCTTGGCGCCTGGCGCGCACGCTCCACCAATTCGGCGATCTCCTGTTTGTGCCGCTCGGCCATCGCCGCGATGACGGCCTCCTTGTTTTGAAAATAACGGTAGATCAAGCCGACACTGATCCCGGCTTCGGCGCTGATATCGTGCATGCTCGCCTGGTGAAAACCGCGTTTGGCGAAGCAAACGATAGCCGCCTCGAGAATCTGCGTCCGGCGGTCGAGAGTACTGGGCTCGGCTAGGGTCTGGGACATGGAGGAGAGATAATGAATGAACGTTCATTCATTGTCAAATCCCCCACGTTTTACGAACCCATTTCGATTGGATGCGCGATCGCCGTCCCAATTTGGTAGGTTGGCATGGCTGGCTCGTCCGCGAATTGCCAGATCGCCGCCAACACGCTGAGCGCGACCAAGCCGTAGAGGGCTATCTCTAAAATGTTCCGGTTCTTTTCTTCTGATTGAACTAGCAACCTATATGTCGTCTTCATAGCTGTTTCCTTTTTGTTCAATGACGCCGCCGAGCGTTGCTTTTGTCTGCTCTCACTCGGCGTTATCATTGTTCCGAGTATTGGATGACAACCGGCGATGAATTGGATTCAAACAAATAAAAATTTTCTTCGCGCGTTTCCGCCTGACAGAAAATATCTTGTCGGAGTTTCTGGAGGTCGCGATTCAGTCGCGCTCTTACATTGGTTAGGCGCGCGGGATTACAAGCAACTCGTCGTTTGCCATTTCAATCATCGCTTGCGCGGCAAAGCGAGCGATCGCGATGAGAAGTTCGTCGCCAGTCTTGCTGACAAAGCGAGGCTGTGTTTTGAAACCGGATCTGCCGACGTTCGCGGTCTCGCGACGAAACAGAAAATGTCGATCGAAGCTGCGGCGCGCGAAGTTCGTTACAAATTCTTCGCCCAGGTCGCGAAACGAGAGCGCGCCCAGACAATTTTTCTCGGCCACCACGCCGACGATGTTGTCGAAACGTTTCTGATTAACCTCTTTCGCGGCGCGGGGAGCAGCGGACTTTCTGCGATGCGGGAACTTTCAATGCGCCGCGTCGACGATGTCGATCTTACAGTCGTTCGCCCGTTTCTCGGAATCTGGCGCGCAGAGATCGACGACTACGTTCGCAAACATCGGCTGAAATTTCGCGAGGACGCATCGAACAAAGAACTCACCCTGCTGCGCAATCGCGTTCGTCGGCAGATCATTCCGTATTTGGAAAAAACGCTGGGACGAAACATTCGGCAAAGTATCTGGCGTGCGGCCACGATTGCAGCGGAGGAAGAAAACTGGATTGAAGCGCAACTGCCGAACGCCTCGGATGGCGATCTTGTCGTCGCGACGGTACGCGAACTCCCAGTCGCACTGCAAAGGCGCGAAATTTTGAAATGGCTGCGCGGTCGAAACGTTTCGAACATTGGCTTCGATGTGGTTGAAAACGTCCGCGCGCTGCTCAAACACGATTCGCCTGTCGCCAAAATCAATCTCCCGCAGGATCGACATGTTCGGCGTCGCGCCGGCAAGATTTTCATCGAATGAAATCTGCGTAAGCTGTGGCGATGTCTACTGACGTTCGCGTGCGATTTGCGCCATCGCCGACTGGTTACTTGCATATCGGCGGCGCGCGCACCGCTTTGTTCAACTGGCTTTTTGTCCATCATCACGGCGGCAAGTTGGTTTTGCGAATTGAGGACACCGATCTCAAGCGCAACACCGAGGAAGCCGCGGCCGCAATTTATCAGGGCCTTGAGTGGCTCGGCATCAATTGGGACGAGGGTCCGCACGTCGGCGGAGATCTTGGTCCGTATTTTCAAAGCCAGCGCACTGACATTTACGAGCGCTATCTCAAAAAACTTCAGGACGCCGGCCACATTTTCGATGACCAGGGCGCGCTGCGCTTTCGTTCGCCGCGCGAGCACGTGATCGTGGACGATCTCGTTTGCGGCAAAATCGATTTCGATCTGACCAATCCCGCAACCCATCCGGACATGACCGTCCGTCGTCCGGACGGTTCGTGGATCTTTCATTTCGTGAATGTGATCGACGACATCGAGATGAAAATCTCGCACGTGATCCGCGGCGAGGATCATCTTTCCAACACCCCGAAGCACATCGAGCTTTACAAAGCGCTCGGGGCCACGCCGCCGAACTTCGCCCACATCCCGCTAATTTTGAATCGCGATGGTTCCAAAATGAGCAAGCGTGATGAAGGCGCGGCGATTGCGACTTACATCGACCAAGGCTACGCGCCCGAAGCGGTCCGCAATTATCTTTGCCTGCTCGGCTGGTCGCCAAAAGACAACCGCGAAAAGATCGACATCGAAGAGGTCGTCAAACTTTTCGAGCTCGAGAAAATCAATCGCCGCAACGCTGCGTTCGATCTCGACAAATGCTTTTGGCTCAACGGCCAATACGTCGCGCAAATGTCGCTAGACCGGTTCGTCGAACTGGCGCGCCCATTTCTAGAGAGGGCCAAGATCGACATCACCAACGACAAATACACGCGCGATGTGCTCGCGATCGTGAAGGAAAAGATCAAGCTATTGAAAGAGCTGCCGGAATGGACGAGCTACTTCTTCACTGAGGATTACGAATTCGATCCGGCTGCGGTTGAAAAAGTTTTTGGCAAACCGGAAGCGGCTGCGCATTTGAAGTCATTGCGGGAAGAGTTTGCGAAGATCGACAAATGGGAATCGGCGACGCTCGAATCGAGTTTGAAATCGCTCGCGCAAAAACTCGGCTGCAAGACCGGCGATCTGGTTCATCCCGCGCGCGTCGCCGTCAGCGGTCGCAGCGTCGGCCCGAGTTTGTATCACATGCTCGAAGTGATGGGCAAGGAGCGCGTGCTTAAGCGCTTCGATCGAACGTTGGCCAAAGTCGGCGCGAAATGAGTCCGAGCCGGACTGGCCGTCAACGGTCGCGTGAGAAAACATTGAAGAATGTTTTCGCTTTGGCGGATCTGGACAAGGGCGTCGATGTTGCTCCGCCAATTCGCCTCGGCGTTTTTGGCGATCCAGTCGAGCATTCGCTTTCGCCGCAAATGCAGAACGCTGCGCTCAAGCAATGCAAGATCGACATGCAGTACGTGCGGTTCCACATTTCGCCGCCTGAACTGCGCGAAGCGCTTGATCTCGTTCGCAAACACGAGTTTATCGGTTTGAACCTGACGATCCCGCACAAAGTTGCAGCGCTTGAACTTCTCGACAGCGCCGAAGAGAACGTAAAAAGAATTGGCGCAGCGAACGTGATCAAAGTCGAATCCGGAAAATTGCGCAGCTTCAACACCGACGGCCGCGGATTCGCGCGCGCGATCCGCGAAGAATTCTCGGTCGATCTCCGCGACTTGCGAGTAATGATTCTTGGCGCCGGCGGCGCGGCGCGCGCGATCGCACTCCAATGCGCGAAGGAAAATTGCGAGCGACTCGTGATTGCGAACGGCACATTTGAAAAAGGGCAAAAGCTGGCCGATTCGCTGCGCGATTTCTTTTCCGGTCCCAAAGTTCTTGGTCCCGTGCCGCGATTGCAGGCGATTCGATGGGAAGAAAGCGCTTTTCGATTTCAAATCGCAAATGTCGATCTGGTGGTAAATGCGACTCCGGTCGGTTTGAATCGCGGCGATCCTTCGCCGATACCCTCGCGTCTGCTCGCGCCGCATTTGATGGTTTACGACACGGTTTATTCCGCTGATCGAACGCCGTTCGTGTCGGCCGCGATTGAGGCTGGCGCGCGCGCGGTCAACGGATTGTCGATGTTGCTCCACCAAGGGGCGCTCGCCTTCGAAATCTGGTTTGAACGTGAAGCGCCGCTCGAAGTGATGCGAAGAGCATTGGGTGGATCGGGTTCTCCGAACACGATCTAACGCGCTCGGAGAGCGCGTTCCACCTATTGATTCTCTTTCGCCATTTCTTGTCCGCGCTTCGTTGCTGCTTCAACGGCGGCGATCAAACTTTCGCGCGTTTTCATTTTTTCCATCACAGCGAGACCGGCCGCGGTTGTGCCGCCGGGCGTGACGACCATTTTAATCAAGTCTTCAGCCGACATTTTGCTTTCGAGCATCAGCTCGGCTGCGCCGAGCACGGTTTGAATCGCAAGCTGATTCGAAACAGTTTCATCCAAACCGAGCTTTGTGCCGGCGTTCGCAAACGCGTCAATGATCGCATAGACGAACGCGGGTCCGCTGCCGCTTAACGCGGTGACGATGTCGATCTGTGATTCTTCGATTTCAACAACGACGCCGATTGCGGCGAAAATCGTCTTCGCAAGATCGACATCTTCGTTCGTGCTCCGTGACCCGCGAGCAATTCCAGTCGCGGCGCGGCAAATTGCCGCTGGCGTATTCGTCAGCGCGCGCATGAATCGCGCGTTCCCGTTTTGTTCCATCCTGGCAATCCGAACGCCGCCCGCCAGCGAGATCACCGCCTTATTTTGAAGCTTGTCGCCTAGTTCTTTCAGAACGGACAGCACCATTCCGGGCTTCACTCCCACAAAAATTACGTCCGCCTTGTCTGCGACCTCTGCGTTCTCTGCGGCTAAATTAATTCCTGTTTCTTTTTTAAGCGCGTCCCGCGTTTGTTCGTTCGGTTCGCTGGCGATGACTTCAGATGGCGCGCAGAATTTTGCCCGCATCAGGCCGCGAATGACACTGCCAGCCAATTTGCCTGCGCCGATAAAGCCAAGCCGGTATGTTTGAGAAGCATTCATTTTCCGCGATAGTAATTCATGGCTGCCCCCGCAGTGCAACGCGACGTTGCATCCAATTTAGAACGCTCTGCGGTTTTGAGAAGATCGAGCGCTGATCTCGCCAAGGAGCTGCGCGCTCTTGCTGCCGAGCGCAAAGCGGTGATTCTCGCGCACAACTATCAAGTGCCGGAGCTCCAGGACGTGGCCGATTTCGTTGGCGACTCGCTCGGCTTGAGTTATCAGGCCGCAAAAACCGACGCCGATGTGATTTTGTTTTGCGGCGTCCATTTCATGGCCGAGACCGCGAAGATCATTAATCCAACGAAGCGCGTGATTCTGCCGGATTTGGAGGCCGGATGTTCGCTCTCGGAATCGTGTCCGCCTGACAAGTTGGCCGAGTTTTTGAAAAAGAACGCCGATAAAAATTATTACGTCATCGCCTACATCAACTGCAGCGCCGGCGTGAAAGCCCAGTCCGACATTATCTGCACGAGTGGCAACGCCGACAAAATCGTGCGGTCCGCGCCGGCCGATCGGAACATTCTATTCGTGCCGGACCAGAACCTTGGCGCGTGGGTGATGGAGCGGACCGGGCGCACAATGGATTTGTGGCAGGGGACGTGTTACGTCCACGTCGAATTCACCGCACGGAGCATTAATCGCATTCGCGAAGAATTTCCAAATGCGCCGGTTGTTGCGCATCCAGAGTGCACCTACGCGGTGCGCATGCTCGCGGACGAAGTTTGTTCCACCGAAAAGATGGTCGCGTTCTGCAAGAATTCGCCGGCAAAGGAGATCATCGTCGTCACTGAAGCGGGAATGCTGCACCGGCTGAAAAAGGAAATTCCCGACAAGACATTCATTCCGGGGCCAACAGAGAACTGTTTCTGCGGCGAGTGTCGCTATATGAAAAAGAATACGCTGGAGAAAGCCTATGACGCGCTGCTGAACATGGAGCCGGAAATCACGCTGCCGGAATCTGTCCGTGCGCGCGCCGAGTTGCCGATTTTGCGAATGCTCGAGCTGAGCAAGTAGCAGATTGAGCTTTAGTCTTGTCACTGGTCACTTGTCACTCTTCACTTTTCTTCGATGGAGCGGCCATCGCCTTGGGTCATCATCGTTGTTCTGCTGCTGAGCGTTTTATTTCTACGCGAGCCGCGATTTCAAAGTTCTGAGGAAATTTTCCTGCGCTGGTTGGTGAGGCATTCGCAGCCTGCCATAAAATCGGTGCCGCTAACGGTTGTCGAACTTGGCAAAGAGAATCCGCCACCGCCGCTCGAGACAGCGTTGTTGATGCAGGGAGTTCTCGAATTCAAACCGACCGTGGTGGCAGTCGAGTCGATTTTACAATGGGGCGCGCGAGTGAAGGACCAGGAACAAATTTTCATCGACCAGGCAATGCGCATGCCGAAGCTCGTGCTCGGCGCGGAGTTGACGGCAATGCCTGATCCGGACGCACCCGTCGCTGAGATTCCCGGTTTCAGTCATGTGACCGGGCGGCGCGGCGATCTTCCGGAATTTTCCGGCATCGAACATCAACCCGGCGAGGAAGTGCGAATTCTTTCCACATTGGGTTTTGTGAATTTGCCAAACGAGATCGCCGACGATCTTCACGTGCCGTTGCTTTTCCAATATCGCGGCGAAGTCATTCCATCTTTTGCGCTGCAAGCGGTCATGCAGTGGCTCAGGGCGACACCGGATGAGGTGAGCATCGACATCGGCTCGGCGATTGATCTTCCGACCGGAATCAAAATTCCGATCCAGCGCGACGGCACGCTGTTGGTTAATCCGCGCATGGCGCAGCGCGCGCGACGCATTACGATCGACGAGTTACTGCTTGCCGCGCAACAACATGAAAGCGGCGCGATCAGCGGAATTCGCCTCGAAGATATTCGCACACAGCTTGTTCTCGCGCGTCCGGCCGGAGCAGCGGTCGATCCGTTCGCGGCCGCAATCGCGACGATTCAAGCGAGAACGTTTGTCCGTCGTGTGAGTTGGATTTTCGATTGCGTCATCGTTGCGCTCGCCGCCGCGTTGAGTGGTTGGCTGAGGAAATTTTCGCGGATCGACCTGATCATCGGCGCGGTTGCCTTTACCGCGGGCTATTGCTTGATCGCGCTCGGGATTATTTCTCAATGGTCGATTTGGCTTCCGGCGTTTCTTCCCCTCGGCGCCACCTGGATTTCGGTCTTGTTCGCGATGGTGCTTCCGAAGCCAAAAGATTCTGCGCGTACCGTGACCGTTGCTGCGCCGCCGCCCGCGCCTTGATCATGCCGAACGAATCAATCGCCGCCCGAGTCGAACGACTCCACGCCGCCGGCATTGTCGACATGCATTTCGATCTGCCGATGGATTTGTACGAGAAACGTACGCGGCCGAATGTTCTGGCGACGGAATTTCTGCCAGAGTTCGAGGCGGGCGGCATCGGCGTCATCGGCACGGCGCTTTACCTTGAAGATCGCTACCTGCCGGAGCGTGGACTTCACGTTGCAGTCAATCAGATCGCGCGGCTTTATGCCGAAGCTGAACAATCGAAACGCTGCGTCGTTTGTCGGACGCATCAGGAAATTTCGCGCACGCTCGCATCGAAAAAAATTGCGTTCCTAATCACGATGGAAGGCGTCGAGCCACTCGGCGATGATCTGGATCTGCTGCGCGCCTTTTATGAGCTTGGCGTCAGGATGATTGGATTAACGCACGCGCGCACGAACGCGGCAGGTCACGGCGGAATTTTCGCCGCCAGCGGCTCCTCGCCCGAAGGATTGACGCCCTTCGGCCGCGACGTTGTCAGCGAGTGCGAGGGACTCGGCGTGATTATCGATCTTGCCCACATTAATCCGGCCGGTTTCAAGGAGATTGTCGATCTTACAAGCAAACCATTGATCATCTCGCACACGAACTCGCGAAAATTTTACGACGTCGAGCGCAATATCAGTGACGAGCAGATCAAAATGATCGGCCAACGTCGTGGCGTAATCGGGATCAATTCAGTCCTAGTCAGTCCGAAGCAGGAGGAGAGCACGCTCGACTGTTACGTCGATCACATCGAACACGTCGCGAATCTGATCAGCATCGATTGCGTCGGGATCGGCTTCGACTTTTTCGAATTCATTTATCGTCAGTGGCCGGAGGAAAAGAAGAAGTGGCTGGCTGAAAAATTGACGACTCCGCATTTCATTCCTGATCTGACCAACCATTCGCAGGCCAGGAATTTGACGCGCAAATTAATCGAACGCGGATTTAGCGACGCCGCTATTGAAAAAATCCTCCGCGGAAACTGGCTGCGCATTCTTGAAGAGCTTCTTTAGTTTAAACAATTGAAATTCATTAATCTCACGCGCCGGACAGAGATCGGCGCGAACTCGTACTGTTTAGAGACCGCCGGTCATCGACTCGTGCTCGACTCCGGGATGCACCCGAAATTCGAGGGCGAAGAAGCTTTGCCGAACCTGAACGCGCTCGCCGGCCGGCGCCTCGACGCGATTATCATTTCGCATTCGCACCAGGATCACATCGGCACGCTGCCGGTGCTGATGCGGCGCCAACCGCAAGCGCGCGTTTTCATGACCGAACCGACGGCGGAAATCGGCAGCACGTTGCTGCACAACTCGGTGAACGTGATGACTCGGCAGCGCGAAGAGTCCGGCCTGAGGATGTATCCGCTTTTCGCACATCGCGAGATCGACCGGGTCAGCGAACGCTGGCAGTCCTGCGCGCTGCGTCAGGCCTACACGCTTTCTGGCGAACGCGTCCCGGCGAACACTGGAGAGACCGCATTCGAATTCTTCGAGGCCGGTCACGTTCTCGGCTCTACCGGAATTTTGCTGCGCGCTGAAGGACGAACGCTGTTTTACACCGGCGATGTGAACTTCGACGATCAAACGATCGCTCAGGCGGCGGTGTTCCCCGAGGAGAAGATCGACATCCTACTCATGGAATGCACGCGCGGCGACACGCCGGTGCCGCCAACGTGGTCGCGCACCGGCGAAGAGCAGCGGCTAATGAGCGCGATTGAGAATGGTTTTACGCGTGGAGGTTGTGTTCTCATTCCCGTGTTTGCGCTTGGGAAAACGCAGGAAGTGCTGGCGATGCTCTACAAATTGCGCCGCGCAAAAAATCTCGATTTCCCGATCTACATCGGCGGACTGAGCTCGAAGATCACCGGTATTTATGATCGGCATGCGCCGATGGGCCGCCGGCAATTGCCGCGCCTGCAACTGCTCGACGAGTTGCGCCCCTTCGTTCTCAACGCCGACACGATTCACGACGCGCAGACGCGGCCCGGTCGCGTCTATGCACTCTCGAGCGGCATGATGACGCCGAAGACGCTCTCGAATATTTTCGCGCAGCGAATTGTCGATCAACCGCGTCATTCCATTTTCTTCGTCGGTTATGCGGATCCCGAATCGCCGGCCGGGATTTTGCGAAACGCCAAGCCAGACGAACAAGTCGCGATTGATCCCGACCGCGCAAAGCAGCGGGTCCGTTGCCATATCGAACAGTTTCAATTTAGCGCGCACGCTTCGCGCGAATCCCTGATCGCCTTTGCCGAACGCCTCGCGCCGAAAAAAATTCTGCTCGTCCACGGCGATCCGCTCGCAGTGGAATGGATGCGCGCGCGACTCGCGCTCGATCTGCCGAATTCGGAAGTGATTGTGCCGACGCCGGGACTTGAAATCGAATTGTGAGAGTCGTCTCCTGGAACATCAATTCGCTGCGGAAACGACAGGATCGATTGTTTGAGTGGCTGGAAGAAACGCAGCCCGATGTCGTTTGTTTGCAGGAAACGAAGTGTCCGGATGAACAATTTCCGGCGCTCGCGTTGCAATCAGCCGGATACGATTCGGCTTATCACGGCGAAAAATCCTACAACGGCGTCGCGATTTTCTCGAAATCAAAGCTGACAAACGTGCTCGCGTCGTTGTGCGATGAAGTTGTGGATCCGCAGGCGCGCGTGATCTCAGCGAGCGTCGGCAATCTGCGCGTTTATTCTGTTTACGCGCCGAACGGTCAGGCAGTTGGTTCGGCTGCCTACAAATACAAGCTCGAATGGTACGCGCGTCTGCGCGGTTGCCTCGTTCGCGAGAAAGATGTCGATCTTGTCGTCTGCGGCGATTTCAACGTCGCGCCAGAAGATGTCGATGTTCATGATCCGCAACTCTGGCGCGGCGCGATCATGTGCTCGGATGATGAGCGCGCCGCGTTTCAAAGACTTTGTGAAGTCGGATTGCGCGATACCTTGCGATTGCACCCGCAACCGCTCGGCGTTTTCACCTGGTGGGATTATCGGATGCTCGCGTTTCCAAAGAATCGCGGACTTCGGATCGATGCTGTCCTCGCGAGCAATCCGCTGGCAAAGAAGTGCTCTGCCTCGGGTGTCGATCGTGAGCTGCGCAAAGGCAAAGATCCTTCCGATCACGCCCCGATTTGGGCAGACTTCGATCTGTGATGCGCGTTTCCGATCCGCCGTCGAAACCGATTTTGTTTTGGGACGGGGATTGCCATTTCTGCCGCCGTTGGGTCGAACGCTGGAATGAAACGACGGCGGGCGCGGTAGATTATGTGCCGTTTCAGCAAATCGGCGGCCGGTTCAGCGAAATTCCGCGTGAGAATCTCGAGCGCGCGGCAACGCTGATCGAACCCGATGGGGCGGTGCACTCCGGCGCGGAAGCAATCTTTCGCGCGCTTCGATCTCGATCTTCGCGAAAATGGTTGAGCTGGAGCTACGATCACGTTCCCGGTATCGCCGCGCTCTCGGAGACGTTTTACAAATTGATTTCGCGTAATCGGCAAGTCGCGTCGGTGTTCACGCGACTGCTCTGGGGCAATGACGTTCGGCCGCCGACTTATTTTTCGGCGCGGCGCTGGTTTCTCAGCGGCCTCGGTTTGATTTTTCTCATCGCGTTCGTGTCGCTCTGGGTCCAAGTCGACGGCCTCATCGGTTCAGGCGGAATTGTTCCAATCGCCGAGCTTCTTCCGGCGGCGCGAGCGCAAATTGGTGATCGAGCGTATTCAATTTTGCCGACGCTTTGTTGGTTCAATTCAAGCGACGCGTTTCTCCACTTTCTTTGTGGCGGCGGCGTTGTTTTGTCGTTGTTGTTAATTTTCAGAATCGCGCCTGCTATTTCGCTGCTCGGTCTCGTGACGTTTTATCTTTCGTTCGCGGCAGCGGGCGATGGGTTTCTCAACCCGTTCCTTAATTATCAATGGGACGCGCTTCTGATTGAGACCGGCTTCTTCTCGATCTTTCTCGCGCCGTGGCGTCTTTGGCCCAAACGCGCCGATCAGCCGCCGGTTTCGCGCGCGGCCGTTTTTCTACTGAAATTTCTTCTATTCAAACTGATGTTCATGTCCGGCGTGGTGAAACTGACCTGCGGTGAGGATTCCTGGTGGAACCTGACCGCGCTCGATTATCACTACTGGTCGCAGCCATTGCCGACGATTTTTGGCTGGTGGGCGGATCAAAGTCCGGAGTGGTTCAAGAAATGTTCGGTCGCGTTCTGTCTGGTCGGCGAAATCATCGTGCCGTTTTTCATCTGGGCGCCGCGACGACTTCGAGTACTGGCCTGTGGCTTATTGATTTCGCTGCAAATCATCATCGGTCTGACCGGTAACTACAATTTCTTCAATCTGCTGACGATCGCGTTGTGTTTGCTGCTGATCGACGATTCGGTTTGGCGCCGGACAAGTGCGGCGACCACAGACCGTCGCTACAGAATTGGAGATCGATTGTCGATTTACGCGGCCGTCGTTGTGCTGATTCTGGCGTTACCGTTCGACGCCTGGAAGATTTACAGTTCATTCCAGCGCTATCCCGTACCACCGCCGCGACTTGTTCAGCGCCTTGAAACGTTTCGTGTCGTGAACGGTTACGGTCTGTTCCGCGTGATGACCAAAGATCGAAACGAAATCGTGATTGAAGGCAGCACGGACGGATTTGATTGGAAGCCTTATGAGTTCAAATGGAAACCGGGTGACGTGATGCGGGCGCCGGGCTGGTGCCAGCCGCATCAACCGCGGTTGGACTGGCAAATGTGGTTCGCCGCGCTCGGATCGGTGCGGCAAAATCCATGGTTTGTGCAGACAGTCATCGCGTTGTTGCACGGCAAGAAAGAAGTCGCTGCGCTTTTTGCGACGAATCCGTTTCCCGACGCGCCACCGCGCTTTGTTCGGGCGACATTTTATCGCTATCGATTCACGACTGCGGAGGAACATCGACAAACAGGCGCCTGGTGGAAACGTGAGGAGCTGGGCGAATATTTGTCGAGCGTTTCGCTCGAAGACGTTCGTTAGGATCAACAAGTTGAGTGGGCGTTGGGCGCGAATATATTTCGGCGCGATGCCGAAGGAAGAACAGATCGTGATGGAAGGGACAGTAACCCAGGTTTTGCCGGGGACGATGTTCCGGATCGATCTCGCCGGTCAGCGGAATGTGCTCGCGCACATCTCCGGCAAGATGCGGAAGCATTTCATCCGCATCGTCCCGGGCGACAAAGTTTCGGTGGAGCTTTCGCCTTACGATCTGACCAAGGCACGGATCATCTTCCGCGAACAGTAGTCCAAGGTGCGAGCCGCACCGGCATTGACTGGCCTTTAACAGAAGCGGTCTTCGACAGGAGTGCGATCGAAGATCGACAATGGTGTAGGATTTGCTCACAATCGCAAGCCCGCCGATAATGAAACGAACGAAATCAAAGCGGAGAAATCTTATGGCTGAAGAAACTAAACCACGATCGACTGGCGCGGGGGACGCGCAGGACAAATTCGAGAGCAGCAAAATGCACGCACGGAAAGCGGCCGAGGATTTGCGGGGTGCGGCCGAGGCTGTGGCCGGGGAGTACCGCGGCAAGGCCGAGCAAGTCTGGAACGATGCGCGCGGAAAAGCGGAGCAGGCGTGGACTGGCGCGCGTGGCAAAGCCGAGACCGCGTGGGATGATGCGCGCACTCGGGCTCGCACCTTTCAGGACGATGCCGAACAGTACGTTCGCGAAAATCCGACCAAGGCGATTTTCACCGCGCTCGGTGTGGGATTCGTCCTCGGCCTGATCTTCCGGCGCTGATCGCGGCTTGTTGAATGGCTGGCGAAACTGCGCCGTCGGGGAGTCGACCGCGCCAGACGGGACTGATCGGTAGTTTGGTCGCGCTGGCGAGCGCGCTTGCGGATTTCTTCGAGAGCCGCGCCGCGTTGTTCGCCACGGAATCGAAGGCGGCGCTGGTCCAATTTCTGGTTGCCGCAGTTTGTCTGGTCGCGGCGATTTTATTTTTCGCGTTCGGCTACATTTTTCTGCTCGCGACGGTTGTTGTTGCGATTGCACGCATGGCGAACGTGTCGTGGTTGTGGATCGCGCTGGGGGCGGCAGGATTGCATTTCGTCATCGCGCTCATTTTTCTGCTGGTTGCGGGCACGGGAATTAAACGGCCCGTATTTCGCGGCACGGCGGACGAGTTAAAGAAAGATCGAGAATGGCTAAAAAATCTGGAGGCAAATCAAAGGAAGATCTGAGACAGGAGATTGCACGCTCGCGAGAAGACCTGGAGCGTCGGCTTAGTCGCGTTCGCGAGGAGGCGGACCTTCCGCGAAAGATTCGCCGCTCAGTTCGTCGTGAACCGGTGCCTTGGATCATCGGTGCCGTCGCGTTCGGTTTGCTTGTGACAGCGCTGCTAAGCCGAAAGAAAAAGATCTACGTCACTCCAAAGGGCATGGGTAAATCGAAAAGCGGTTTGTTAGAGGCGGGATTTCTCTTGGGCGTAACGCGAATTGTCGCCGGCCTGGTCAAACCTGTGGTCATTAATTTTCTCGAAAAGCAGCTTGGCAGCTACGCGGCTCGCGGCCGCTCCGAAAAGAAGGGCTTTTGAGTTTACGTGCGGCGTTGTCCGACATAAAACGGGCGGCGCGTAGTGTCCCCAACATCGACATCTCCGAATTCGCACCCGCTCTCGCACGTTGACGAATATCTCGCGGTCGGTCAGCGTGCCGGCGCATCGGACATTCATCTCGGGGTCAATGCGCCGCCGATCTGGCGATTGCATGGAACACTGCAGCCGATTTGGCCGGACGCGCCACGTTTCAACTCCGAGCAGACGCTCGCATTGGCTGAAGGTTTTCTTTCCAACACGCAAAAGACACAGCTGAACGAGCGCGGCGATGCCGATTTCGCATACGCCAATGATTCCGGACGATATCGCACGAGCGTTGTGCGTCAGCGACTCGGCGTGGACCTCGTGTTTCGCATCATCAACACGAACGTGCGGACAATGGACGAGCTAGAGCTGCCCGAACATCTGAAATTGCTAACGCGCTATCAGAATGGATTGATTCTCGTGACGGGCTCTGTCGGCAGCGGAAAATCGACCACGCTCGCGGCGTTGGTCGAGCAAGTGAACATGGAACGGCGTGAGCACATCATCACGCTCGAAGACCCGATTGAGTATGTCCTTCAGGCGAAAGGTTGTCATATCACGCAACGCGAAGTGCACACGCACACCCTTTCGTTCGCGGCGGCGTTGCGCGCGGCGCTCCGCGAAGATCCGGACGTGATCATGGTGGGCGAGATGCGCGATTTGGAAACGATCTCACTCGCGATCACCGCGGCCGAGACCGGCCACTTGGTTTTGGGAACGCTTCACACCGGCAATGCTTCGCGCACGCTCGACCGGTTACTCGATGTTTTTCCGCCCGATCAACAGGAACAAATTCGCATTATGGTGAGCGAATCGCTCCGCGGCGTCATTAGCCAGCAATTGATCCCGCGCGCCGACGGCAAGGGCCGCGTGCTTGCCATGGAAATTCTCACCAATACTCCCGCTGTTGCCAACGTCATCCGCGAGTCGCGCACCTACATGCTGCCGGGAATCATTCAGACCGGCAAGAAACAGGGAATGCAGCTGATGGACGATGCACTTGTCGATCTTGCAACGCGTGGATTGATCGCGCCGGAAGAAGCGTATGCCCGCGCCGAGCAAAAACAGGAAGTGAAGCAGCGATTGAAAATTTAACCGCAGATTACGCGGATTTAAACGGATGGGGAAAATGATTCATGAAGAGCTGAGCGGCGTGATTATCGGTGTGGCCATGGAAGTGCTTAATGAATTAAAGCCGGGACTTGATGAAAAGCTGTATGAGCGTGCCATGACAATTGAGCTAAAAAGGCGTGGACACGAAATTATGGTGCAGAAATCTTTTCCGGTGTTCTACCACGGCGAATTAATTGGAAACTTGTTGCCGGACTTGATTGTGGACGATGCCGTGATCGTCGATCCAAAGGTAGTGACCTGTTTCACGGAAGCCCACGTCGCTCAAATGATCGGTTATCTAAACATCACCGGGCTGGATCTGGCGCTGCTCATGAATTTCAAGAATTCACGCCTCGAGTGGAAACGAGTCTTGCGGCCGCGTGAAGGCGACCAAGAAGCTCCTGACCTCCATGCCTAACCTTCAAATCCGTGCCATCCGTGTAATCCGTGGTTCCTAAATGGCTATTCTGGATCAATTTCTAAAAGTAATCGTCGAGCAAGGCGGCTCGGATTTGCACATCGGCGAAGGACAGCCGCCGAAGATGCGCAAGCACGGCGACGTCGCGCCAATTCGTGAGCAAACGCTCGCACGCGACGAGACGATGTCGATGTTGCGCGAAGTGTGCGGTGATCGGAACTGGGTGATTTTCGAGGAACGCGGCGATCTCGATTTTGCCTACGAAATGGACGCGGCGTCGCGCTTCCGCTGCAATTACCTGAAACAAACGCACGGGTACGGCGCGGTGTTTCGATTGATTCCCACAAAGATCGCGAGCCTGGAGCAGCTTGGGATTCCGCCGGTCGCAAAAGAATTTGCGCATCTTCGCGGCGGCTTGGTGCTCGTCACTGGTCCGACAGGATCCGGAAAATCGACGACGCTCGCAGCCTTGATGGATTACATTAACGAAAATTTCTCGCGACACATCGTGACGATCGAGGAACCAATCGAGTTCGTGCACGACAATAAACGCAGCATCATCACACAGCGCGAAATTCCCGGCGATTCGGAATCGTTTCCGGTGGCACTGAAAGCGGCGCTGAGGGAAGACGCCGACATCGTGCTCGTGGGCGAAATGCGCGATTTGGAAACCGTTTCCCTCGCGCTTACCGCCGCCGAAACAGGTTTGCTTGTCTTTGGAACGCTGCACACCAACAACGCGCGCAAAACGGTGGATCGAATGGTGGACGTTTTTCCCGCGCCAAAACAACCGCAAGCCCGCGCGATGCTGGCCAACTCTTTGCGCGGAGTGCTGGCGCAGTTGCTTTTGAAAAAAGCGGACGGCTCCGGCCGCGTGGCGGTGAATGAAATCCTCATCGCCAATGCCGCTGTCTCCGCGATCATTCGCGAAGGCGCAACGCAAAAACTTCAGGATGTGATCGTTTCCGGCAAAGGCCAGGGGATGCAATTCATGGACGACGCCATTTTCGCGCTCCTAAAAAGCGAAACAGTGACGGCGCATGAAGCCTTCATGAAAGCGATCGATAAGAATCGGTTTAAGGAATTCTTGTCGGCTGAGGAGCAGGCGCTCGGCGACGCCGCCGGCGCAGTCCCGGATGACGAGAAAAAATTACCCGGCAATTTTATGAAGAAAGCCGCGACCAAGCCGACGCGACGATAGTTGCGTCACCGACGTGGAATCTCGGCAGTTGTGCGTGGGTTGGTAAACGCGGCCAAGAGCAACGTCACGGACGCGGCAACCACTAGCAGGAAACCGACAACGAACAGGGGCGCGTCGAAATAGCGCAGGCCCATAAGCCAAAGCAACGTCAGCGGGAGCGTTGCAACTGTTAGAGCCGTTGCCCGAACGATCACCTTGGCCCAACGATCCGAATAGGGCGCGGCATAAAAGGTCAGAAAACCGAGAGGAAGCAGTAACACACCGACCAAAATATGATTCAGAAGCATCGGCGGAACTAGATTGTCGGCCGCACTTTGAGAAACGCTGTGTCGAATGAGGGCCGCGATGTGGGGCGTCGCTACCAAGTGCACGATCCCGAGTAACAAGAGCAGCAACCCGCTACCTCTAAGTAA